>Ga0114922_10004916_pt1 | contig 12363 bp, 8 predicted proteins | sample AartaG_FD_100975 | JGI IMG/M metagenome (GOLD analysis project Ga0114922, IMG submission 100975) | Deep subsurface microbial communities from Aarhus Bay to uncover new lineages of life (NeLLi) - Aarhus_00045 metaG | ecosystem: Environmental > Aquatic > Marine > Oceanic > Sediment | place: Aarhus... | reverse complement strand
TCACCGTCGAAGTCTCAGTCGAAGAGCCCCGCCGGAGGCGGGTTACGGCCATAGCTTGAACTCGAGCCAGTTATTGATAAGCACGGCATAGTCTTTGAAGTCAACTTTCCCGTCAGGGTACACATCTGCTGTTACTTCTCCGCTATCGAGCCACTCATCTGCCATTACGTCAAGGTCTTTAAGGTCAACAACACAATCACCGCTGACATCGCCGACTGGTCCGTACTTAGGAACACATCTGGTCGGATACAGGATGATGTCGTCGAAGTATACGACGCCTAAACCACCGGTCACCACCTGATTATCCCTGTCACCAAAACCGATATAGACCTTCTTGATATTCCTCAAGTCCACGCCGCCATCATTGAAGTCCTGCAGGTCAAGGTTCCACTCCTGCCACTCTGCAATCTTCACGTCATTTGCGTCGCCGTCGTATGGTACCACTGTGATATTGCTTGAACTATCTTCCAAGGCCACATACATCCGCTCAGTATCATTAGCATCGTTATCCGGATAGCCGTAGAAACACAGCGTCAATGCTTTTACACCGCGTGCAGTCCAATCACACGGGTCTGTATATTGACGTTCGAGCTCGGAATAATAGCCCTGGCCGGAATAGGAAGTGTTGTCATATACATAGAGCATCGACTGCTCACCGGCGTAAACTGGGTCAACAGAAGCAATGCCAAGGTAAACCGTTGAGCCGGTAGAGTTCGTAACTCCGTCTATCCACACATCAGATATTGCGTTTGGACTGGTCCGTCCGGGCGTATATGACTCCATATCATCCACAACAATAATGTCCCCCAGCGTAAAGCTCCAGACAAGACCCGGGGTGTACGTACTCTGCCCGACCTCATCGATACGCCAGTAGTAAGTCACGCCGAATGAAAGCGTGCCGACATTATAAATAGTACCGGTTTGGCTGCCTTTAAACACGCTGAAATCACCACTGTTCACATCGTCGAAACTGGTACCAAAAAACACATGGTGTCCCATCGCACCATCTCCCGCCGACCAGCTAAGGAGCACCTCTCTTGGTATATATTCGGCATCACAGCCCGGCCATGGGTTCCAGGCCCTTTGAAGAACCGGCAGAGCCCATACCGTGGTCTTACCCGGATTGACATTGTCGAAGTCAAGCATCACATCGCCTCTGCCGCTGCAGCCGCCGTACCCAGTGATATAGCCAGCGGCAATATCAGCATAGACAACACTCCTTACATCGCCATCTATTACCAATACTCCCTCCTCGATACCCATACTGTATGCTCCGGCGGGAGTGAAGCTTCCGCACATAATAAGTCCGCCATCCAGGTTAATGATAGATGTGCCACCGCTATCTCTGGGGGCCAGTATCGCTCCTCGCACGGCAAGCACGCCGCCTGTCATATTAAGAATACCAGTGCCGTCGCCGCCGGGCAGCCACAGCTCACCGGTGTTAACGTCGCCGCCGCTCATATTCATCGTGGCTGTACCGCTGCCGTCACAAATCCGTACAGACCCTTCGACGTAAACGTCACCGCCGCTCATATTCATCGTGGCTGTACCGCTGCCGTCACAAATCAGCACAGACTCTCCAACATAAACGTTACCGCCGCTGATATTAAGCGTCCCTGTTGCATCATCCGGACGTATCTGCAATTCCAAGCTGTAGCAATTGACAGTTCCACCACTAATATCAATCAGACCACTACCGTCGTTGCCGATTTGAAAACTGCCTCCAACATTGAGGCTGCCGCCACTAATATAAGCTTCCAGCGTTCCACCGCTGTTGTAGCCCGCCGTTAAGTCACCATCGATAATAATATTAGGGTCACCACTTATGTTAAGTACGGCCAGTCCATCATCGGCCAGCCGCACACGTTCGTGAATAGTAATATTCGGGTTGCCGCTTATGTTAAATATGCCCACTGCGCTGTTACCATCGACCATCCGCCACTCATCGTTGCTTGTAATAGTAGGGCTGTCACTTATATTAAGTATCCCCGTTCCACTATAGATGCCACCGAAGCACTCGTTGATAGTAATATCAACGCTGCCGCTTATGTTAATGGTGCCGGTCCCGGAACCACTATCACACCACACCCACTCTCCACTAACCAGGATAGCCCCGCCTACCACATCCATCACCTGATTACCATCTGAGTCCCATCTGGGCCCGTGTATATCACCAACGGTAATGTCGCAATCGACTGCCGGGCCCCGTTCCGGCGGGGTGTTAATGAATGCCTCGTCAGATGCGCCGGGTACACCCGGTGGGTCCCAGTTCAGTGCATCGTCCCAAAGGACGCTCCAGAGATAATCATTAGTCCAGGTATATGTAGTTGCCGCGGCGCTGTTGACCGCAGCTGGCAGCAAAACGATAAAAAATAAAAACATCAATTTTTTACACATAAAGCACTCCCGCTTCCAAATCTGTAAACACGCTATTTAAAACCAATCACAAGAATTCAAGACCGACTCTGTGTTTTGGCTGCAAATATTTACAACAGAGGTATTTGGGTGTGCTTTATTATGGGTTTTATACTCCCTTTGTGCCAAAGTACGGCCCACCATATTCTGTCAGACTGCCCGGGTGCTTGTTCTATTCCGGCTGCCGATATCACACCTCCTCCGACATCCGTACAGACCACTCGCTTTAATTATTCTTCAAACTTCTGTAAATCTCTATTTTGCTTTCCCATTTATGCGAATCAATACCAGTCGGCTGAGTCTTGCTCCGCCGATACGATTCACGCCACCATTTCAATATAAATCGTAATACCCTCATGCCAAAGCCCCCTAATTACAGATGTTATTATAGCAAAAAAACCATTTTAATTCAGCCAAAAAGCTGTAGAACCACCTCTAAAGGGACAATTGAGGATGTCAGGCAAGGTTTTTATAGGTCGATAGCGAAAAATTTTTTCAGAAAAACATTAGCGCCGCTCCCATCCGCAGGGTTAATTCCGTCAAGAGCATTATGAACTACCGCATAGAGGTAACCAGCAAAGGCCAGCCTACTTGTCGGCAGACCAACAACAAGCGGCACAGCTATTGCCGATACAGGAATTGCTTGTCTTTTTATCGTTATTTCTCTTATAAACCGGTTAATATTTACGACGCACCGGATGCGCGGGCATGCCGTCGGGGAGTTTTGTAGAAATACAAAGAATTGGACACCTTTTTCTTCTGCCACCTTCGCTACTGTATCCTGGGTTAAAGACGGCAAAAAGACTCTATAATTACACCATTCCTTACTGGACAAGCAAGAGAAAAATATGGCAAAATGTTGCCACTTGCTACTTTCTAAGATACACTTACCTTTATATGAAAAGCTGAAATCGCAGGCCAAGCAGAGTAAGAGGTTAAAAATGAAGCAATGCACCAAATGCAAAAAGTGGAAAGACGAGAGCGAGTTCAACAAAAAGCGCAAGTCCAAAGATGGATTGAGGTATTGGTGCAAAGAGTGTCTGCGCGAATGTGCCCGCAAGTATTACCACAGAAAGCAGAAGCACTCAAAAAAATACTACAGATATGAGAAACGCCATCGGATTGTTGACGGCGTGAAAGAGAAACGATGCAGCAGATGCAAGAAGTGGAAGGCAGAAAGCGAGTTTTACAAAAGAAGCACACACAAAGATGGTTTGACAGTATGGTGTAAAAAATGTGCGAATGAAGCCACCAATAAATGTCGTAAGCAGCGGCTGGCTGTGTAGGCAATAAGCCCAACCAGTCCTGTTACGTAGCTTTTATCAAGCCAAATCTTTTATTCGCAGATTCTTAAAACGGCGGCGGCGCGAATTCTCGAGCGCTTTATTGACAGCAAAACTTCGTTAGCGCTCTCCAACGGAAATTCCTTGATGGTCGGCACGATAGGGACTTGAGCAGCAAGCGGCAGAAATTCCTCAGCGTCTGCCCGTGTAACGTTAGCGACACTTTTGACTTCTTTTTCAAGCCAGAGATATTCAGCATAATCCAGCGGAGGGACCGGTGTTTCCTTGCGAATCGCGTTTATAACCAATCGGCCACCTCTATCCAAAACCAGCAGGGCATCACGTACGCATTCCCCTACAGGCGTAAAATCCATTGCCTTGTTCAGTTTCGCAGGCGGCTTATCTCCCGAACGGCCGGTCCAGGCGGCACCGAGTTGCTCGGCCAACCGTGCGTGCTCGGCGGTCTTCGTGAAGACAAAAACCGGGCTGTCAGGAAATTTGTGTTTGATTATCTGAATGACGATGTGGGCAGAGGCCCCGAAGCCGTAGAGGCCAATGGTTTGGCCGTCTGTAATCTCGGCCAGTCTTAGTGTGCGGTATCCAATTACGCCGGCACATAAAAGTGGAGCTGCCTGAGAGTCGGAAAAGGTTTCAGGCAGTGGGTAAGCAAAATCTTCTGCGATAACCATATACTCGGCATAGCCGCCGTCAGCATCTTTGCCGGTCCATTTTGCATTAGTGCAGAGGTTTTCCTGACCTGTCCGGCAGAAGCTGCACTCGCCGCAGGCAGAATACAGCCACGTAATCCCCACACGGTCTCCGGTCGCAAATTTAGTCACGGCCTTTCCCTTATCTGCCACAGTCCCCACCACCTGGTGACCCGGCACTATCGGCAGCTTTGTCGGTATTAGTCTGCCCTCAACTTCATCCAGGTCAGTATGACAGGCTCCGCAAACCGAGACCCTAACCAGAATTTGATTATCTTTAGCGTCAGGAACCGGCAAATCAATTAGCTCTAAAGGTTTTTCCTCGACTGCAGATGCTTTCTTTAAGACCATTGCCTTCATTTTAAGACTTCCTGCTTCAACCGGTTTTCAAAGACTTGATAATTGGCCCGCCCGAAGAGACAAAACACAACTTTTTCCAGACCGGTTTGGCCTTTTAGATAATCAATAGTTGTTTTCAGCATTATTTCCGCACATCTCTCGACAGGAAAACCAAAAACGCCGGTGCTGATTGCCGGGAAGGAAATGCTTTTTAGATTATTTTCATCAGCCAGCTTAAGCGAGTTCAAAGTGGCGTTCTTCAATTTTTCATCTTCGCTGCCTTCACCCATCCGGGGCCCAACGGCGTGAATTACATATCTTGCTTTCAAATTACCGGCGGTGGTTATGACGGCTCCGCCTACGAAAGTCCCGCCCTTCTTGTTGCATTCCTCCTGGATTTGAGGGCCGCCTTTTTTCCTGATTGCCCCAGCCACGCCCCCGCCCAAAATAAGTTGAGCATTGGCAGCATTGACGATTGCCCCGGTCTGCATTTCCGTAATATCGCCTTCAACAAGCTCCAAAACGCTATTATTGATATTCGCTATCATAATATTGGCCGTTGCAAATTGAGGGTAAAACAACAGGCGGCGGCCGGATTCGAACCGGCGAATAACGGTTTTGCAAACCGTCGCCTTAGGCCTCTTGGCTACGCCGCCAACACAAAAAAAACGTCCAATTACTGTACACGAAAGAGGCCCTTTTTGCAACAAAATTCGGTTATTTTGCTTCTCAGGGGCAAATTTTTTGCAACAATTTTTCAGCCCCCAACGTTTATTACTATGCTGTAGGTTCATACTGCGCCGAGAAAACTGCTATATGCCTTTCAGCATAACAATAGTTATATTTTAGGACTTTACTTACGGGAGACTCGCGTATAAAACCCATAGCAAAAGCGTAAAATGCTTGTAAACGCTTTGGTCGGTCCTTACCTCTTGTATTATGTAACCTTTTATGTTATAATAACACAGATGTGGGCGGGGATGGCCAAGGTGGGGTGGGTTTACGCAATAAAAGAACTCTAAATCCCGTCCTTACCTAACGCAGGAGGCCCTTTAACGTGATAGGAGCCAAATTGAAACGAGCTTTTGTATCTTGTGAATATTCGGCAGTGCCGCGGCCGCTTCCGGCGCTGTGCGCCGCGACGGCCGTCGCTTTGCTGATTGTCTTAACAGGATGCAGGACCCCTTCTGAGCACCGGCTCGATGCGGACAAAGTAGCTGCAGACATAATACAGCAAAAGCAAATGCAGGCCCTCGGTCAGACTCAGCAATTCAGCGTTGAACGGCCAAGCGATATTCTTCGTCGCAGGCTCCTGCTCGACCAAAATTTGCCGTACGCAAGCCAAGCATCTTTGGGAACTGACAAATTAAAGACTATCGAGCATTGGCCGGAAAATGACTATCCTAAAGCAGAGCCCTCACTCGATTCTGTTTTGCCCCTGGAGACTAACAAACCACCTCAATTGTCACTTGTGCAGGCACTGCAGATAGGCGCCCGTAACAGTTTCGAATATCAGACACTAAAGGAAAACATCTTCCAGGTCGCATTAGACCTCGACTTGAAACGCAACGAGTTTCGTAACATTTTCGCTGGGCAGGTCGAAAGCCTTATCAGTACTGACACAACAGGTGACAGAACTGTCAGCGGCACCGAATACAGCGGAGCAGCCGGTTTGAGCAGAAAGCTCGAAAGCGGTGCACAATTAAGCACAGCGTTGGCAATCGACCTCGCAAATTTAATGACCTTGGGCGGCGCTTCATCTTTCGGAATAGCCGGCGATGCAACCATCTCCATCCCGCTGCTCGGAGGTTCGGGAAGGCATATTGTTAGAGAACCCCTCACTCAAGCGGAGCGTGATGTTGTATATGCCATTTATGTGCTTGAGAGATTCAAACAGACCTTCGCTGTTCAGATTGCCAGCCAGTATCTGGGTGTCCTCAGACAAGTGGACCAGGTCAAAAACGCCGAGGAAAACTACCGCCGTGCAGTAGTGTCAGCCCGCCGTTCACGTAGATTTGCCGAGGCAGGACGATTGTCCCAGATACAGGTCGACCAAGCGGTTCAAAACGAATTGAGAGGCCGTAACCGCTGGATTAGCGCAACCGAATCATACAAAAGTGCTCTTGACTCATTCAAGAGTCTGTTAGATCTGCCGCCGGATGCCAAAATCGAGTTAGATAGGGCCGAACTGGAGCAATTGACTGCACCCGTATCCGAAACAATGGCAGATATCATGGGCGAAGAAGAGGCAGGAACAAAAGGACAAACACCCCCTGCAGATGCACCAATCGAATTAGCTGCTCCCAGCCCCAAAGATGCCGGCCCATTGGAAATAGACGAATCTGTAGCCATAGACCTTGCCCTTGACAATCGTCTTGATCTGCAAATCGCAGACGGCAAGGTCTATGATACCCAGAGAGCTGTGGTAGTGGCGGCCGATGCCCTGGGCGCAGAACTTACACTCCTTGGAACTTCTGAACTCGGTAGCAGACGCTCAATTAGCTCAGCCACTGCTGACGACGCCAAAATTCGAATAGACAAAGGTAAGTACTCGGCTTTGCTCACCCTTGACTTACCGTTTGAAAGAACCGCTGAACGCAACGCCTATCGCAATAGTTTCATTTCTCTCGAGCGAGCGGTACGGGATGTACAAATACTGGAGGACCAAATCAAACTCGATGTCCGCAACCAGCTCCGCAACCTGCTTGAATCGCGCGAGAGCCTTAAGATTCAGGCTAACTCTGTAATTGTGGCCCGAAGGCGGGTAAAAAGCAGCAATCTTTTCTTCGAGGCCGGACAAGCCCAAATTCGTGACTTGCTGGAAGCACAAGATGCCTTGCTTTCAGCACAAAACGGCTTGACTTCGGCTGTCGTAACTTACAGAGTAGCTGAATTGGAATTGCAGGCCGATATGGGACTGCTAAAAGTTGATGAAAAAGGACTATGGCAGGAATATTCTCCAAAGGAAAATAAAAATGTCAAAAAATAATACTATAATCCGCCTCCGCAAAAAAAGGCCTTTCATGTTTATCACCGCTGTTTCAGTCTTGGCTCTAATCGGCGTCGGCGCTGTCATTTTTGCTGCGTCCAAAGCCAATAATAACTCAAAAAGCAATCTCGCTACGTTCGTAGTGAAACGAGGGCCGCTTAGAATAAGCGTGAGCGAGTCCGGTACAATCAAAGCCCGCGACCAGCTAATTCTAAAAAACGAGGTTGAGGGAGTAACGTCTATTCTCTACCTAATACCGGAAGGCACACCTGTCAAAAAAGGAGACCTGTTGGTCGAGCTCGATGCCAGCCAGTTATTGGACGCCAAAATTGACCAGGAGATCAAGGTTCAAAACACCAACGCCGCATACATCGGTGCCAAGGAAACTTTCGCCGTGGTTCAAAATCAGGCCATAAGCGACGTCAACCTCGCTGAGCTCACCCTTGATTTTGCCAGGCAGGACTCGAATCAATACAAGGAGGGAGAGTACCCAAACCTACTCAACGAAGCCAATGGCCTAATCACATTGGCTGACGAAGAAGTTACTCGCGCCCAGGAAAAATATGATTGGTCTAAAACGCTTTTCGAAGAAAAATATATCTCACAGACCGAGTTAAAAGCCGACGAATTAGCCTTGAAAAGGAAAAAGCTCGAACTCCAAGTTGCAAAAAATAATCTCGCTCTGCTCAAGAACTACACCTACCAAAGAAACGTGGCACAACTTGATAGCGATGTCAGCCAGGCCACTATGGCGCTCGAACGCGCAATTCGAAAAGCGAGAGCTGACGTTGTGCAGGCCGAAGCCGACCTCAAAGCTAAAAAGTCGGAATATGGACGCCAGGATGACAAACTGCAAAAGAACTTGGCACAGATTGATAAAACCAAGATTTACGCACCTGAGGACGGCCTGGTAATATACGCCACCAGTGCCAGGAGAGGTGGTTGGCGAAGTTCCACTGAACCGCTTGATATAGGCCAGACCGTGCGCGAACGACAGGAGCTGATATATCTTCCTACAGGCTCAGCCGTTAATGCTGAAGTTGATATCCACGAAACAAGTCTCAAAAAGGTCCGCCTCCGTCTGCCCGCCATAATCACAGTTGACGCGCTGCCCGGGAAAACCTTTCTCGGCGAAGTCACTCGTATCGCTCCCCTGCCCGATGCGACGAGCATGTGGATGAACCCGGACCTCAAAGTCTATAACTCTGAAATAGAGGTCGATAGCAATGACACCACCCTTCGCACAGGAATGAGCTGCAAAGCGGAAATCGTCATAGAACAACATGAAGACGCCATGTATATACCGGTCCAGGCGGTCCTTAGGGTCGCCGGTGAACCAACCGTGTATGTCGTAAAAGGTAAAAACTTCGAACCGCGCAGAGTCGAGATTGGTCTGGACAACAACAGAATGATACGAATTATGAGCGGCCTCCGCGAAGGCGAAGTCGTGTTGCTTACACCCCCGCTTAAATTTGCCACCGTCGAACAGTACGCAGAAAAAACCGCCACCGAGAACCCTCTCGGAGATGATGATAAAGCGATTTACAGGACCATAAACGACAGACTGCAGATAGTTGACAACGGCCAACAGCCTGCCGGTCAAAGAATACCACGTGCAGACGTCAACGCGCCGCGCCCAAGAAAGGCCGGTACAGACCGTATTGGTCCCGGCCAAAAACAGAAAACGGGCCGCAGGTCTGAAGATATGTCTCCGGAAGAAAGACAGAAAATGCGCGAAAGATTTGAAAAGATGTCCCCCGAAGAACGAGAAAAGATGCGAAAAAAAAGGCAGGATGGAAATAGATAGATGCTCAGTCAATCGCCCCCCAACCCCGACGCTGATATAATCAGGCTGGAAAATGTAGAGAAGATATATCAAATGGGAAAACAGCAGGTCAGAGCTCTCGCGGGAGTCAGCGTATCTTTTAAGCGCGGCAGCTTCTGGGCTATCATGGGTCCCAGCGGCTCTGGAAAAAGCACTATGATGAACATCCTCGGCTGCCTCGACCGCCTCACCACAGGACGCTATATTCTCGAAGGTCAGGATGTCAGTACCATGGATGACGACTCCCTCAGTGAGCTTCGGCTCAGGCATTTGGGCTTCATCTTCCAGAGTTTTAATCTAATACCGCAGTTGACCGTCCAGAGAAATATCGAATTGCCCCTTTATTATCTGGGCTGGGATGCTCACGAAAGCGCCGAGCGAGCGCGGGTCCTGGGCCATAAAGTTGGACTTGAAGGCAGGCTTAATCATCTCCCCACGGAACTCTCAGGTGGTCAAATGCAGCGGGTCGCAATCGCCAGAGCCCTTGCAAACGACCCACAGGTACTTTTCGCCGATGAGCCTACCGGTAACCTGGATACCACTACAGGGGAACAGATTTTGCGGGTCCTCGTGGAACTTAATGAGCAGGGCAAGACGATAATTATGGTCACCCACGAGACCCACGTTGCCGCACATACCCAGCATCAACTGCATATGCTTGATGGTTTGATTGAACGAATTGATGGGGACGACTGATGCACCAGGTAAAGATTGTCCGAAACATTTTGTCGGGTATTGAAAATCTCCTCCTTCACAAGCTGCGCTCTTTGCTTACTATGCTTGGTATCGTATTCGGCGTGGGCAGCGTAGTCGCAATGCTCGCCGTAGGGGAAGGAGCCAGCGCACAGGCCCTTGAGCAGATTAGAAAACTCGGCAGCAACAATATAATCATCTCCTCAATCAAATCCGTGGAGGAAGAAGCTACCACTACTGCCCACTCTCATATGAGCATCTACGGACTCACATACCAGGATTACGACAGGGTCGTTGAAAGCTTTAACACGATAAAACAAGCGGTCCCCGTAAAGCTTATGCGTAAAGAATCGCGCCTTGGAGAGAGAGCAATGGAACTTCGCGTCGTTGGAACCACATCCGCATGGTTTGTCCTTGTGCCAAGAGACATTATTGCAGGTCGCCGCCTCATGCCAGAGGACCAACAAGACCAGGCGCCCGTGGCCATCCTCACCGAACATGGCGCCCGAAAGCTTTTGGCCACTGAACATACCATAGGACAGTCAATTCGAATAGGCGGTAACGTTTTCGAAGTCGTAGGGATTGTAAAAAGTGAAGAAGGAATGGCCGGAAACATTCAAATACCCGACCAGAAAGTCGATGTCTATATCCCCATTGAGGTGGCCGCCGATTACTTCGGCGACATTACCACCAGAAGGACAGCCGGCGGCCGTGAACGTGAGATGGTCGAACTGCACCAAATCATCGTACAAGTCGATTATGACCGGAACGTAGAGTCCACCGCCCAGGGAATAACTCAAATGATAGAGCGTTTTCATAAGAAAAAGGACTATGACATCAACGTCCCACTGGCATTACAAAGACAAGCCGAGGCTACAAAAAGAACCTTCAACATCGTCCTCGGTTCAATAGCAGGTATTAGCTTGCTTGTTGGTGGAATAGGAATTATGAATATTATGCTCGCCACCGTCACCGAAAGAACCCGTGAAATAGGAATTCGACGCGCTATCGGCGCTAAAAGAAACCAGATTATCAGCCAGTTTCTCATTGAAACCAGCGTCCTTTCCACAATTGGGGGCCTCATCGGAATTGGCGTCGGAGTCCTAATACCGCTTATGATAACCCATTTTGCCCGTATGCAAACAGTTATCACTGTCCCAAGTATCCTATTGCCGCTGTTCATCAGCGCAGGTATCGGCATTATCTTCGGATTATACCCCGCAATGCGTGCCGCCAAGGTAGACCCCATCGTCGCCCTGCGCCACGAGTAAGCCCTTTTCGCACACACACTTACGCAATTGTCCTCCAGAAACCACCTCTTGAGTAGTTTCTTCTTGTCCAACACCAGGCGCACCAGTATCCAGCAAGAAAGATTTTTTTTAAATTCCAAGAACAACACTTGGCAAATAGGAGTAACTCCTATATAGTAGTATATATGAGAACTAACAGGAAATATCCGCGAGGCTGAAAAAAGCAAGAGGCGAACAATAAATTCTCTGTTATTGAACAAGGCTCCCTTGCAATACTTGCTCAAGAAACCGCTCTTTGCAGGAGCACCCAGTGGAGTCGCGAATGAAAGTCTCATGTCGGCTTGAAAGGGATTAGTATGAACAAGTCTGAAGAAAAAGTCACGTCCAAAGAATGTCGGAAAGCACTAATATTAATTATCACCTTTGCTATCGGTTATCTAAGTAGTATTGGCTACTCCCTCGAGCCTCCCCCCATTACACCTATTGATGAATTTTTCGTACTGGGCACGGTGCCTAATGTACCATATGATTGGCACTTAATCGTAGATGGTGCCGTTCAGTCCCCACTGTCGCTGACTCTGGAAGATTTAATGCAGTACCCGGCAACAACCGAAATGGCAACCCTGGAGTGCTATTTTCCCATAGGGCCCAGTCTGCTCATCGGAAACGCCAACTGGACCGGCGTCCCGCTTAATACCATTATTCAAGAAACCTCTCCACTAAGTGAGGCAGCGTCAATCACTTTCCATGCCATCGATGGATATTCGATGGGGCCCTACAGTTTGGATGAGCTAACGCAAAGAGACGATATCCTGTTGGCATATGGCATGAACGACCAGACACTCCCCCCGGAGCAAGGCTA
>Ga0114922_10004915_pt1 | contig 12365 bp, 6 predicted proteins | sample AartaG_FD_100975 | JGI IMG/M metagenome (GOLD analysis project Ga0114922, IMG submission 100975) | Deep subsurface microbial communities from Aarhus Bay to uncover new lineages of life (NeLLi) - Aarhus_00045 metaG | ecosystem: Environmental > Aquatic > Marine > Oceanic > Sediment | place: Aarhus... | reverse complement strand
CTTATTCACATTCCATTTTGAATACTCGCTAAAAGAACAGCACAATTTTGAAACTAATGGCTCCCGCTTCTTTCTAAGAAATACTGGACCACAATCAAAAGCACACATAGAATATTTATCCCATTGCATAGCCAAGGTAAGGCGATCTCGGCTCATTCTTTCTTTTCCGATAGCGATAAATAAAGCAGAATTTGCTCTTTCACACCATTCATCTCTTTTAGACATGAACTCAGTATATTTACAACCTTTCAAATGAGTTATATCTTGTTCATACCCCTTATATCCCGATAAAGGGTCTAATCCCAATCGCAATGCATAAATAACAAGCCATCTCAAGTTTGCTCCTTTTATCTCGTCCATTTCGCTAATTTTTATTAACTTCATTAAATCCGAATACCCATTTTCTTCATCTGAAATGTCAACTATTAGTTCGTGAATAGATGTCTTTACCAACACATATTCACAGAAAATTTGAAACCATTTATCTGATTTACGTATTTCTTCCTTAATAAGACCATTTACTTCGTATAAATCTTTAATCTCTCTTCTCTCTGTTGGCTCGTTTTCACCTATTAATGGTCCAATCTGTACGCTCCCTTTGCCTCCACCTAAATAAACGGGATTATTCAAATAAACAAGAAAGGCTCTTCCATAATCAGAATGCAAAATCTTAGCTTTATTAATCTCATCTGGTGATCCTGAGCTGGTTAATTTAGATATCGCCTCCTTATTAATTGGCCCTTTAAAACAATCTCGAAGGTATCGAAGTTTAATAAGGTTTGATAAATATTCAAATTTCGCAATATTATTTAGAACTGAGTCGTCCATATCTTTCTCCTTTTTGTTTTTTATTTTACTTACATACAATGGAAGTCACTATATCCCGTACTTAATACGAAGCCTGCCTGAAATTACTATGCATAAAGGGATATAAAAGTTTTACTATTTTTAAAAACCAAAAGTCTGCTAAAAGTTTGAGTTCAGGTGTAAATTCGGAGATGCCGAAGAACGTGCGGCATTCCATTCCGCTCCACGCCCCACAACTCCGCATCCGCACCTCCGCAAAATCAATTGCACCTTGCAGAATGCACTTGCAGAAAATCCACTTAAAAATTTGCACGGTGGGCTGCGAGGTGCTACGCGGGCTTTGCACCTGAAAGTCTGCTAAAAGTTAGGCTTATGTGCAAAGCCGGCCACGCCTTGCGAGGATAGGCAGCCCCGCAAAATCAATTGCAGTTCGCAAATTGCAATCACCGCAAATTGCATCGCCGCAAAATTTGCACATCAGAGTAGAACCTCATGAAGTAACAGTTAGATACCTCTCGCCCCAATAAGAATGATTACAAAAAATCGCCATGCTAAGATGGATTATACACAGGCACGCTGTTAAAAAGAAGGTAGAATCCATAGGAGACAACTACTTTAATGCCTGTAGTAGCGTTTAAATGAACCAACTGTGTAAAATTGAGAGGGAGATATCATAAATTTCCAATAATTTGAAATACAAAGCCTAAGCAAAGAAAGATTGTTCCTATTAAACCCAGACCTCTTTTTGTGCTGATGATATTAGCCAAATATTCCAAAAAACTTAACAAGCCGTAGCTTATTATAAAGCTAATCCTCCATTTATATAGGGCCAATATATATTTTAATGGGAGTTCAGTCGTTTTAATGTTAAATATGCGTTTTATTGTATATATTATTAGAACTCTAAAACCAACAGGTAAGATTTTAGATTGTTCTGAATTAATTCTTTTTTGAAGTGTAAGGGTATGATTTTTTATTATTTCTAACAGTCCAATCATTTCGGATGCTAACAATATTCCACCCACAAGGTCAAATACTAGTCCAATAATAATTATTTCCATTTCTCACCATTACCTCGCTTTTATAAGCTAAGAATAGTTGTACGTGCTGCAATAAAAGCTTTTCGGCTTCATTTCGCTTGCAATCGAAATTCATAAATTTTTAGGATTCGTTTTCACAACTCGTGCTAAATATGGCTATAAAGTGCTGAGCTGAGGCGGTGAGAAGAAGAATTGCTTTTTATATGTGCGCGGGGATTATTATCTGTTGCGGGATAATTGTTGGACAGCCTCTTTACTTACCGTTTCGTATTCATTCATTTTTTCGTCTCCTTAGCGGGGTTCGGGAGGGTATATAACGGCTCTGAGTAAATAAAATGTCCGTTTTGACATTTGGGCAAAGCCCGAACATTTACCCTTTGTTAGTGCTGTTTAATTTATCCTCTATAAAATGGGTTAAGATTATTAATCTCTTCAACTGTTAATTTGGTTTTTCCTTCTAATATATCTCTTCGAATTTCTAATATCAATTTTCCAAAAAGTTCGACATCAGTATCATCACCGTGTCTTTCTGAGTTTTCATCAGTGTATTTTATCCAATTATCATAAGCTTTGATTACACCATCATTTGCGTATAATAGTAATTGATTTCTCGCAAGAATTCTTTGTTTATCAGAATCTATTTCATCTACTTTTTTATCATGCATTATTGCAACAGCAGTTTCTGTAAAATCCTTTAAAAATTCTGCATAAGCAGCTTTTTTCTTTTCTGCAATCTTTAATTTTAATTCATTCATTCTTTGAATTAAATATCCACTTAATAACGCAATTGCAGCAATTAGCGCTACTAAAATTTCTATGCCTGGTTGCGAGTGGTCAGTATAATTGGATATTTCTTTTACATTCTCAGAAGATTGCGCTAAGGCATTAAAGAAGATTAGGGGCATTATACTTGCTAAAAGATATATTCGCATAAAAGTCAAAATTAAATTGCTGCTAACTTTGGTATATCCGACGTTAATGTCGTATATCCTTCCATTTTGTATGTTCCCTCTCATGCCTTACCACCCCACATATCCAAGGGTCTTTTAATTTTATTCAAATCTCTATTACTCACATGTGTATATATTTCAGTTGTTTTGCTACTCTTATGACCCAATAGCCCACGCGGGTAAATTCTGTTCAGTCAATTTAAATATTCATGTAATGTTCCCGGAGATATCCAAAAACATCCGTTTAATTTTCTAAACAATTAACATGCCCCACCACCATCCCGCCACAGCCACCATTAACGCTTGGCATTCCATTCCGCTCTGCAACTCCGCATCCGCACCCTCCGCAAAATCAATTGCACCTTGCAAATTGCACTTGCAGAAAAAGCTGCATGGTGGGCTGCGATGTGGTATGCGGGGTTGGTGCTTAAAAGTCTGCTAAAAGTTAGGCTTAGTTGCAAAGCCAGCCACGCCTTGCGAGGATAGGCAGCTCCGCAAATCAATTGCAGCTTGCAGAATGCACGTGCAGAAAAATCAACTTAAAAATTTGCACGGTGAGCTGCGAGGTGGCACGCGGGGTTGGTGGCTAAAAACGCCACCCACGCCACACTCGGAATAAATTCCGAGGCATCCTTGGCGTTTCTGTGTTTTAAATCTTCTTTTATTCTGGCGTTTTTCATCTCATTTATACTTCACACTCTGCGTGGCTAATCATCGGTATCAAATTGTATCTCAATGAAGTGGAAGGTGATAGAGATAACCCAAACTCATTATTAGGGCAGGGATGAGATACAGATAAACAATTCTTGGCACGAGTTTCATGCCTCTGGTGTACCTTATAAGTGCAAACAGCGAAATCCATGCAAGAATGCCACAGATTATATACAAAGTCGGCCAATGGAAAGTATGTCCAAGCACGAGTTTAACGGGGAGAAGTACCATAATAATCCAACTAAATACAAACAGTATGAATGCACCCCCAAAGCCGTCGCCTTTAAACACTGAGGTTAGCCCATGATGATAGATGTTGGTGCTGATTAAATCAATTACCCCGCATACAACATGCATGAAAAGGAGGCATACAATGACTGAAATCAATATCTTATCCTTTTTTGTCAGTTCCATTTTTATTACCTCCTTTTAATCTTATTTTTATCTATGTTTGTTTCTAACTCTACCGTACTATTTAAGTCACATACCCCGTACTTAAACGGCGCCTGTAACTCAAGTTTCTTCATCCCTTATCATAGGATATATAAAACTTTTCTATTTTTAAAACCGCAAGTCTGCTAAAAGTTAGGGCTTAGGTGCAAAGCTGGCCACGCCGAATAACGTGCTACATTCCGCTCCACGCCCCACCATTTGCTCCGCAGCTCCAACTCCGCTGTGGGCAAATCCCGCAACACCGCATCCGCAGCTCCGCAAAATCAATTGCACCTTGCAAATTGCACTCGCTTAAAAATTTGCATGGTGGGCTGCGAGGTGGTATGCGGCATTCCGCATCCGCAGCTCCGCAAAATCAATTGCACCTTGCAGAATGCACTTGTAGAAAAAATTGCATGGTGGGCTGCGATGCGACCACTGCTAAAAGTTAGGCTCAGGTGCAAAGCCAGCCACGCCGAAGAACGCGCTGCATTCCGTTCCAGCCCAGCCATTGCTACGGCTGCTCCAACTCCGCATCCGCAGCGCCGCAAAATCAATTGCAGTTTGCAGAATGCACGTGCAGAAAAAGCTGCGTGGTGGGCTGCGGGGTGCTACGCGGCATTCCGCATCCGCACCTCCGCAAAATCAATTGCACCTTGCAGAATGCACTTGCAGAAAAAGCTGCTAAAAAATTTGCATGGTGGGGCTGCGATGTGCTACGCGGGGTTGGTGCCTAAAAGTCTGCTAAAAGTTAGAGTTGGGTGCAAAGCCGGCCACGCCTTGCCTTGCGAGGATAGGCAGCCTCCGCAAAATCAATTGCACTCTCGCCGAAAAATCAGCTTAAAAATTTGCACGGTGGGTTGCGATGTGATATGCGGGGTTGCATCTAAAGTCACTATACTCCGTACTTAAGTACGAAGCCTGTATTAAGCAGGAGGTCATATAACTCGATTTTTAATGTATAGGTATAAATATTAAAGTTTTTCGATTTTTACTAAACAACCGAAAAATTTATAAAGAGTTAATTCAAAGGTAACAAGTGGCATCTTAAAGGGGAGGCTAAACATGAGGGATAAAATCGCTTTGAAAATATTAGCATTCTTCGTTCTCATAGGCTTGATGCTTGGGTCGATATTTGGTGCGTTGCTTAACACTGCTAATGCCACTGCTGACCTCAACATAGGTGACACTATAGAAGTATTCAACACCGGTGGTGAGGGCTTATTTGTCCGTGGTACTCCCTGTGGTGAGGTAATCGGAGGGAAATTTGACGGGGATACCGGTGTAATTTTAGATGGACCGACACATTGCGAGGGATATGACCGATGGCTCATACGCTGGAGCGATGATAGCCTTGAGGGGTGGTCTGCGGAAGGCTGGCTAAGGAAGAAGGACATCTCACCATCCACAAAGTTCAGTGTTGGCGATAGAGTAAAAGTCTACAACACGGTGGGTTCTGGCTTAGTTGTTCGAACTGACCCGCCAGAACTCGCATACAAAGCGAAAGTATCTGACGGCAAAGAGGGAACGGTTAAGGATGGGCCATCCTATGGAGTTCCAAAGGGAAAGGCAGGATTTTACCATTTTTGGAAGGTTGATTACGGTGATGACACCGTGGGCTGGTCGGCAGAGGACTGGTTAGTTAGGGTTGAGGTGGTAGATACAATACCACCAACTATCGCAATCTCTTCCCCTTCAAGCGGGCAAACTTTCACCACTCCAACAATCACCATTAGCGGCACTGCGTCAGACAATGTAGCGGTAAGCAAAGTAGAAGTTAGGGTTGGCTCTGGAAATTGGCAAACCGCATCGGGAACAAACTCGTGGAGTATTCAAGTAACACTGAGTTCTGGCTCAAACACTATTTATGCTAAAGCCACCGACACATCTGGAAATGCAAAAGAAACTTCAGTCGTAGTGAATTATAATCCACCCAAACGAATTCCAACAGTTAACGACCCAGAAATTAATTACCATATAGATGGAACACCAAACTTCAATGACGATTCAGAACAGATAATCTTAGCGAGAGCAATTTTTGGAGAAGCACGTGGAGAGTCTAAAGAAGGTAAAATAGGAGTAGGATGGGTAATTAGAAATAGGGTAGACAATCCAAGGTGGTGGGGCGATAGCTATCCTACAGTTATTTTAAAACCAGCCCAATTCAGCGCTTTTAATCCCACTGATGTGAATTACCAATTTGTTGTTAATCCATTGCATACAAATAATCCGTCAGATGAAAATGCCTGGTATGAAAGTTATGAGATAGCTGGGCAGATATTAAATAACGAAGTAGATGACCCAACAAAGGGAGCTGACCATTTTTATAGTGCAGATATTGCTCCTCCTTCTTGGGCTGATGAGAAAAAATTTACCGTTCAAATTAGTAAACATAGATTCTATCGTTTAGAACTATCGCCACCGGAAGAGACTCCACACCCTGAAGAACCAGAAGAAACTCCCCAACCCAAAGAACCAAAACAAAATACGATTCAAGAAGTAATAGAGAAAATACAGGAAAATACACCCCCAATTCAAACAATAATAGAGAAGATACAGGGTATAATTGATAAAATCCGTAGCTTGTTTGAAGTTTAGTGAAATTATGCTTAGTTTTAAAAAGCCGCCCCTGTTTGCATCTCCTTAATATATCTCCCAAGGTTCATTGCTTCTAACCTAAACAGATTTTGATTATCCTCGATTAATTTAGCTTCCCGTAACTGCTCATCTTCTAATTTAATTTCCTGTGCTATCTCCCCTATCATTTCATACATTTCCAACGCTTCCCTTAATAGCCTCATCTGGTCATTTCTTGCATCACAAAGAGATGCTAAATTCCCTAATCTACCAGCAGATTTCTTCAAATCATTTATAACTTTTTGTGGTTCATCATCATGGCGAAGTTCAAAACGCAATTTAGCACCTTCTTTAAGATACTCCTCAGCACCATTATAATCTCCTTTTTCTTCATACGCCCTTCCAATACCTGTTATCGCATATGGGTTGTTTGGATTCATATCTTCTCTTAAATCATCTTTAAATGCCCGGATAGCATCCTCATGTCTACCAGCATAGAAAAGTGCCCAGCCAAGACCGTTTGATGATTTTTTATTTCTCTCCCTGAGTTTAAGGGAGAGTTCAAAACATTTTACTCCAATGTTCGGTGATAGCTTGTTCACATATTGGTCATCCCGGTATATTCTACTTATTCTCCCACCCATCCATCCCCAATATCCAGAATATTTACTCTTCGCGTTCTTTATTTTCCGTCTAATTCCTTTTCTCCTTACCTCATTAAGCTTAATCATAGTAGAAATAGCCGTTGAGTGAATACGGCAAATAGCATCCACAGGATTTTCTATCTCCCCTTTTAAGTCATGTTGATAGTAAGTCCTATATTCCATACGAATTTCTTCAATAGGACGGTCTGTTAATTTTTCTAATATATTCATTATTCGATCATTATTCCTGTCAATGAGATGAGCCCTACAAAGGCAACTGATTTTTATATCCATTATTTTGTTACGGATTTTCTCAATTTCACTTCTATTATCTTTTTCCCAAGGGTCCACAATATTTTCAGGTTTAATTTGCCCTAAAGACATACCAGCTTCATACAATGCATCCGCTAAAAGTTCTCGTTCTTCTTCATCAATGGCAAGATTAACTACACTGCAAATAGAACTTAACTTGGTTCCTATGCTGTCATCTCTTATTTTTAATCTGTATTCATATCCTGATGTTATGTCTTCATCAGACTCAGTCAGAAATCCCATTGTCAATTTTTGCATCTCTAAAGATTTCTTTGTATATTTTACCGCTTCATCCAATTTTCCTAATTTGGCATTTACATCAGCCAGTTCACTTAAAATCTGATAATCATTTTGATCTGCTCTTAGTGCTTTTCTAAAGCAAGATGCTGCTTTATCATACAATCTCCAGCCCATAAATTTATTGCCATAAGTCATATATATCTTCCCGGAATTTGGTGTATACTCGTTTAAGTCGGCATGTATGGAGTAATACTCCGCAGCTTTCTTATAATCTCTCTTTTTTTCATAGCAAACACTGATACGCTTATAAATATTATTAACCAAGTTATGCATATCTTCTTCCAATACATCTTTAATCTCAATACACTTCAACACCGACTCTTTCGCATGCTCAAACATTTTTAAAGCCGTATCATAATCTCCTTTTGTTTCGTAGTTCTTACCATTCTTAAAGCATTCTTCGGCTTTTCTTCTCAAATATCCTTCATCTTCAGATTGCAAACCCATCCGCATTAACTCTGCTCTTTTATTACAATATCCAATTCTCCAACAATACAAGCTCTTTTCCCTTTTTCTCCTTCCTTTCTCCCACTCCGTCATCCCATTAATAATTTTTAGCGCCCCTTCATACGATTTTATAGCCTCTCCAAACGTATAAATGGCTTCTGAGTAATCTCCTTTCCTCTCTAAATCTATTCCACTGCTTTCTAAAAACCTGCCACACTTTCCTAAATAAGTTGATTCAGCAGGTTTGAGTTTTACCGCTCTCAGGGAATATTCTACCGCTTTTGATAAATCTCTTTTTTTATAATAGCAGTCACTTGCCAGAGAATGAAGAGAAGCATCAGTACTATCCACCGCAATCGCATTCTCAAGAGATACAACTGCATTTTCATAATCTTCAGCGGACAATTCTTCGTCTATCTTCTCTCTCCATAAAGAAGAAATGGTTTTTTTGAGAAAAGCACAATGCTTTGTCTCTTTACCATACTCGTTTAAAAATCGTGTTGCATCTTCTAATACGCCCATATTTTTTCTTTCGCATAATATTGTCACATCAGCCACAACAAGCCAAGTCTTGGGAATATCTGGGAGTTTTCCTCTTCTTAATTCCTCTTGCTTTTGAGTAAGATATTTTTCAATCCAAAAGTCAAGTTCACTCTCAATTTCTCTGAACTCCCAAGCTTCCCTCTGTTTTAAAAAATCTTCTATTCCTTCTCTCCAATGGCTTATTAAGTAGTATAAAGTTATATTACCATCGTGAATATCTGCTGTGTAATAATTTACCAAATTTCTGGCTCTTTTTGAAATCTCTTCTTTATCAAAATGGTTTTTGTCAATCTCATCAACACCCCATTCTATGAACGAATTAATGAACTCCCAAGTTAAAGCGTGTCCCTTTATCTTAGCCAAGAACAGTATTAATAATGGAAGAACTTTGTCATCCCCTATAACGTAATCTCGTTTGATAATTTTTCGCGTGAAATTGGTCATCCCTGGTGGATACTTCTCTATTATTTCCGTTGAAAGCTTTCCCTTCCTCGATATATCTTCCATAAGATATTTTACATAACCTGGAACTCCTCCACTTTTTCCAATGACCCCCTGAATACTTTTATCAAGTTCTTGATACGATTCCTTCTTTTCCGGTGGGACCGCCTCTGCCCCTTGAACATGCTTGTTTATATCCTCAAAAGATAAATCCATATTCTGAAGTTTAATCCTGTCTTTATAATAATTAAGATAATTCACAAAAATCCGCTTTATTCTGTCCTTTTCAGGATCCACAGGCTCTATTTCTACAATATTTTCGAATTCAGTCCATCTATCTCCAAGCGTTTCTTTTAAAATAGCCAATTCGCTATCTCGTATAGTGACAATTAAACTATATTTATCCTCTAGTATTTTTGTAAACAATTCAGAACACTTATCTATATATGTTTCTTCATCTTCTTTCCGATGTAAAGAGTCTATTACAAGTAAAACATCTTCCGGAGAGATATTATTAGATTTTTCAATTATTCCGTCAATTATTTCTAAAGATTTTTTTAACTTATCGGCATGTGGATTAAGAAAGAAGACCGTCTGCCATTCACCAATACCTTCCTTGAGACACTCATCAAGAAAAAATAACAAGAAAGTGCTTTTACCAGCCGCAGGTGGTCCAGTAATAAACAATATCTTTTGTGAGCCTAATTTATCAATGATATTTTTCAGCCTTCTATCAACTGTTTGTTTGTCGCCGAAGTAGAACACATTCTTTTTCTTAGCCTTAAAGTCTTCCTCCTTATTCTCCAAAAAGTTAGAGTCTCGTACCACTTTGTAAAAGGCATCGAGATTCTTTATCTCATATAGAGCTGTTTTGTCGAACTCAGGTGGAGGCAAAAGTCGTTTTCCTAAAAACTCTTTTATTAATCCCCTGAAGGCATTTTTATCTCTATCAAAACACAATAAATCGCGAGCATTTTTCTCAAACGTTTGTATATCTTCATCAGAGATCTCTCTACTATGAGCTTCGTCTGTCCTAATAGGATATAACTCTGAGAATTTGTTTTTAATTACATATTTAGCTTCTTTGCTTTCTCCATAATATTTACCAAAAACATCTTTCCAGTTACCTTTAAATAGAAATATCTCTAAATAATCGGGAATATCTGCAAAATCGATTAATGGATCCACTTCTGTTGCTCTTCCCTCTTTAATGCGTTCTTTTTTTCGATTGGCACATTTTTCTCGAACACCAGAAGGAACCTTTTCTTCCCACCACTCTCCCCCATAACGTTCCTCTAATTTCTCACTAATAAATTCTCTCATGAAATCTTCAAGAAATTTTCGATATCTGGCTAATTTTGTGTTATTATCAATTAAAAAAGCATGAACGGAAGGTTTGACTTTTTCATCTCCTAAAGGCTTTTTGCCCTCGTATGAGGGTACTCCCAATTCCCTTTTGCTAATCTTCCTCTTTACTAAAGATTTAATAGGGGGTAGAAATTTGAGTTTGAGATCCAGTGTATTTTCACTTAAAACCCCCTTTACTGAATCCAGCTCATCGTTAAGTTTCTTCTTAACTTCTTCTACAATATCCTCAGGATACTCGTATTCCACTGACATCTGGAGGATTATATTGCCATCCTTAATTTTAACTGAATCAACAACTTCGTGCTTCCAATATTCTTTGTGCTGGCTCTCAGGTATTTCAGGGTGGTCTCTGTAACTCTCAGGGGGGAGTCTTTCCTTACCGGCATCGAGTGCATCGGCAAGTCTTAGAATAGCACCAAGAAACCTTGTCCTTACTTCCTCTACCTTTTCTCCCACAAGAATCCTTTCTTTTTTCTCAAGATCACTCAACTTTACCTTACTACTATGTGCCCAACAAATATTAGCAAGTAATAGAGCCTCCGGCTTACTGCAAAAGCCAAGCTCCTTCCAATGCTCTGAGATGTATTCAACAACTCTCTCATGGTGCGTTTTTCTGACTTCCTCACATACTTTTGGGTCCTCAAAATTTTCGCCTTCCCTCTTAATCATCCCAAGGTCATGGCACCAAGCCGCTGCCTCTTCTAAAAACAACTCGTATTCGCTAAAAACGCCATTCCAACTTTCAAGAATTTTTTTAATGATCCCCCAGACTTTTTGGGAATGAGAAGGTCCATGTCTGTTGTAAAATCTGAAAAGACCTTGTGTATTTATAAATTCGAGTTCTCTACTGCAATATTTCTTTATTTTTGCTGCTCGGGACTTTAGTGATGAATCCGCTATCTCATTCAAAAGATCCATTTTTCTACCATGTTATTCTATTCTAATAGTTTGATAAAATTATATTTCCCTTCTGTATTTTTTCATCTGCACCCGTTCTTAGTTAAAGTATAGGGTATATAAAAACTTTTCTATTTTTAAAACCGAAAGTCTGCTAAAAGTTAGGCTTAGGTGCAAATTCGGAGTTGCCGAAGAACGTGCGGCATTCCGCCCCACAACTCCGCATCCGCAGCGCCGCAAAATCAAGCAAATTGCAACGCCCAAAAATTTGCACGGTGGGCTGCGGGGTGCTACGCGGGGTTTACACCTAAAGCCCCAAGCCCCACCATTTGCTCCACGCCTCCAACTCCGCTTCCGCAGCTCCGCAAAATCAAGCAAATTGCACTCGCCAAAAATTTGCGTGGTGGGCTGCGATGTGACCACAGCTAAAAGTTAGGCTTAGGTGCAAAGCCTGCCACGCCTTGCGATGATAGGCAGCCTCCGCAAAATCAATTGCAGCTTGCAGAGTGCAATCGCATAAAATCCGCCCAAAAATTTGCATGGTGGGCTGCGATATGATATGCGGGGTTGGCCACTAAAAGTCTGCTAAAAGTTAGGCTTAGGTGCAAACCCGGCCACGCCGAAGAACGTGTGGCATTCCACCTTCCGCAACGCCGCAAAATCAATTGCAGTTTGCAGAATGCACTTGTAGAAAAAGCTGCATGGTGGGCTGCGATGTGCTACGCGGGGTTGGCATCTAAAGTATAAAAGTTGCACCTAAAGTCTTGGCTTTGAGCTCTTTCTTCTATGGAGATTTCAACCGCCATTTCGTATAACGTTTTGCGATAAAAGAAGTTACCGACAGGCGAATTTGCGAAAATCATTGATTTCCCTTTATCCGCTGTTGTGCTAGTGCG
>Ga0114922_10004914_pt1 | contig 12367 bp, 12 predicted proteins | sample AartaG_FD_100975 | JGI IMG/M metagenome (GOLD analysis project Ga0114922, IMG submission 100975) | Deep subsurface microbial communities from Aarhus Bay to uncover new lineages of life (NeLLi) - Aarhus_00045 metaG | ecosystem: Environmental > Aquatic > Marine > Oceanic > Sediment | place... | reverse complement strand
TGATCTGCACTGATTTGACGGATTCTTTAATAGAATATCAGTTTTTGTCGGTGTAAATCTGTGTCTAAAATAGTTCTCAGTTCTCGGTTCTCAGTTCTCAGAAAAAAGTGAGCCGATAGCTGAACGCTGAATGCTGAACGCTGATAGCTTTTCATTCAATCTACGAAATCTGTGGTTTCAACTTTCTTGGTTGCGGCTACGCCGCGCTGTGAAATCCGTGGTTCCCTTACCCTAGATTCAATCCGATGCTCGATTCGCCGTGATTGGAACTCAAGCCGCCGCGCCGCGGTTTGGCTTTTTTCTTCGTAACGGGCCTTCGACGATCGTCCGACCGAACCTCTGTCGCTTCGGCCTGGCCATCCGGGCCGATCCCCTTCATCGAAAGCGATATCTTCTGATTGGACGAATCGACTTTCAGCACCCGCACGTGTACTTCCTGATCAACGCTGACCACGTCGCTGGTCTTGTTCACCCGTTTATTCGACAATTCCGAAATATGAATCAGACCATCGACTCCCTCTTCCAGCGTCACAAAGGCGCCGAAATCCGTCAGCCGAACCACCTTGCCGGTATAGATATCACCCCGTATAAATTTCTGTTCGATATTGAACCACGGATTCTCCTGCAGGTTTTTCATGCTCAAGGAAATCCGACGATTCTCGGTATCTATTTTGAGAATTTCCACCTCCACCTTCGTACCCGGCTGCACCATGTCCCGGGGATGGCGAATCCGGCCCGTCCAGGTCATTTCGCTAATGGGAATCAGACCTTCCAAACCCGGCTCCAGTTCGGCAAACGCGCCGAAATCCTGCAGATGCGTTACCTGCGCCGGATGCCGCGTGCCCACCGCATAAGTCTGCTGTGCCGTATTCCACGGATCGCCGCCCGCCAGTTTCAAGCTCAGCGATACCCGCTGCTTGACCTTATCGACGTCAATCACCATAACGTCGATTTCCTGGCCCACCTGCAGGATCTCCTTGGGATCCTTTACCCGCGCCCAGCTCATCTCGCTGACATGCAGCAAACCATCCATCCCGCCTATATCCACAAACGCACCGAATTCCGTCAACCGCGTTACGGTGCCGTGCCGGTTTTGTCCCTTTTGAATCTCCGCCCACAGCAATTCCTGTTTTTCGTGCCGCTCTTTTTCCAGTACCCGCCGCCGACTCAAGACTATATTCTTATCCCCCCGATCCACTTCAATCACCGCACAAGTATAAACCTCATTGACCAGGGTATTGAGATCTTCGATGCGATCGAAACCGATCTGCGAGGCCGGCATAAACGCCTTCAATCCCTTGATATCCATCTCCAGCCCCCCCTTGTTACTGCCGACCACCCGACCTTCCACCAGGGCGCCTTTTTTCAGATCACGCCGCAACAGTTGCTGCTCGGCAGTCTTCTTCGACAGTAGAATCAGACCGTCCCGCTTATCATATCCCACGATGGCAACTTCGATCGTAGCGCCTTTTTCGACCTTGGCATCCTCGGGCAATTCGTTCCGCTGTAGCATCCCCTGCGATTTACCGCCCAGGTCGATGAAAATATCATCTCCGGTGATTCCCACCACCTTACCGCGAACCACTCCCGGCGGCAGGGATTCTCCCTCTGTAGGCGCTGCCGCCGCCGCTTCGACGGCCGCGTTGGCCTGATCCAGACCATAGACATCCATCAAACTCCCATCCCCCAACGCTGCCTCGATCTCCTGCTCCAGGGATGCATCCTCATCTGCTGAATTCGGAGTAGGTTCGGGGGAATTCTCTGCCTGGATGGGAGTATCGGAAGATGTGGGTTCAGTTGTCTTGTTCTCTACTGTTTCATTTGGCTCGTGCTGACTGTTCATATTCTTTGCCTATATATTCTCCTTTTGCGATTTCTCTATTCGTTATTCGGTCATTCGTCATTGATTCGTCATTCGGGTTTCGTCATTCGTCATTCACCCAAACCCCTCCCTCACGGTCGGGGCTTGGATATGGCCCAATTGAGAATTTTACCATGTTCCCATTATCTTGTCCATACCCTCTTATCGGCGGTTTTGACTCACCAGATTATGAGCCTGGCGGGTAGGCTCCGGCAGGCGATATCTCCTACAGCACCTCAATACTACCCGTACCGCCTCGTCCATCTCCATCAGGTGCCCCACTGATACATACAGGCATTTCACGTCGTCTCGACTGCGGACTACCTTCCCGATCAGCTCCCCCTTATCCATCAGTCGGCACTGACACCCCTTTTTCCGCCCCACAGGGCGATGTTCGCCAATTAACCTGCTCTTGGCACACCCGATGGTAGGCCAGCCCAAATCCAGACCTACATGACAGGCCAGCCCAAACCGCCGAGGATGGGCCCTGCCCTGCCCGTCAATCAGCAAAATATCCGGTTTTTGCTTCAATTTCCGCGCCGCCGCCGCCACTGCCGGCGCCTCCCGAAAGCTCAAAAAACCCGGAATATAGGGGAAATTCAGCGGTTTTTTGGCTTCGGCGGTCTCAATGAGTTCCAGATTCGGCCAGGAAAACGACACTACCGCTGCTATGCAATACTTCTCGTCCTTTGAAAATGCCGCATCCGCTCCCGCTACCACCCCAATTTTCCCTGAAAATGGCCTTTCCTGCACTTGGCGCGCCATGCACCGCTGCTGCTCGATCGCCTCAGCTACATCAATATGGGAATATTTTTTTCTATGCTTCATCACCAAAAATCCTGTAGGCGGTATTCCATTCTACCCCTTAAACTCTGGATCCTGAACCCTGAACCCTGGACCCTAAACCCTAATTTATGCACTTGACAAAATTAAAATAATCGATACACTGTCAAAAGCGAGGTAGTAGTATGCATAAAAATACCACGAAAGTCAAATATGGATTCTGGCTGCCGGTTTTGCTGTCGGTATGGGTAATAACGGCCTCCAGTGGCCTCTGGGCGGCCCCCGAACCGGCTATTGTTCCCCTGCCAGGCACGTGGCAACTGGACGTCCGCATCCACGGCGATCCGCAAAGAATCGTGGTTCAATTCCCCGGTTTTGCCCAGCCCAAAGCCTTCTGGTACCTCCCCTTTACTATCACAAATAATACGGGCCGGGACGTGGATTTTTACCCGGAATTTGAAATTTTTACCGATACCTTCAAGCTCTACAAGGCCGGCCGAGGCGTCCGCAAAGCCGTTTTCAACGCTATCCGCCAGCGCTATAACAATACGATCCCTATGATGGAACCGGAAGAGCTTGTCACCGGTCGTATTCTCCAGGGTGAGGATAACGCTCGCGATTCCGTGATTATTTTTGAAGATATTGATCCGAACGCGACCTCGGTAAAAATCTTCATCGCCGGGCTCAGCAATGAATCCACTATGATTGAATCGCCGATTTATAAAAATCCCGCGACCGGTAAAGGCAAGGACATCTTACTCAAAAAAACCCTGATGCTGCAATACCAGATGCCCGGTGACGCACTCAATCAGGACCAGAAGGTCATGCTGTACCGTAGTCGCCAGTGGATCATGCGATAAAAAACAATGACGAATGACGAAATCCGAATTAAAAGTGATTAGTGATTAGTGGATAGCAAGAAGAGATTCTTCGCTGCGCTCAGAATGACGAAGCCTGAATGACGAATAAAGAACATTGAACCTGAAACAGGAGATTACTAGTGGCCCATAAAAAAGGACAAGGCTCTTCCCGCAACGGCAGAGACAGCAACGCTCAATATCGCGGCCTGAAGGCCTCCGGCGGTCAGAAGGTCCGCGCCGGTTCCATCCTCGTACGCCAATGCGGCACCCCCTTCAAACCCGGCAAGAACGTCGGTATCGGACGTGATAATACCCTATTCGCCCTGGTCGAAGGAACGGTCACGTTCCAGGGACGCAAAGTCTGTGTGCAGTAACCTCATTCGCTCACTCGAGCGTTACAGGAATATTGCGCAAATCAAAAACTCCGGAGCGGCAAAATACGCCGCTCTTTATTTTTTAAAGTAGTAGATGAGTAAAAGAGTAAATGGGTAGGGGCGGCCCCACGTGGCCGCCCTGGTTTACCTGAAACCTTAAACTTTGAACATTGAACCTATTCACCTATGTTTATCGATCAAGCGGAAATTTTTGTTAAGGCCGGTGACGGCGGTCATGGTTGCGTCAGCTTCCGACGCGAAAAATATATCCCTAAAGGCGGGCCGGACGGCGGCGACGGCGGGACCGGCGGCGGGGTCTATTTCATTGCAAAAAATGGTATTGACACCCTGCTCGATTTCGCCGGCAAGCATCACTGGAAGGCCGAGCGAGGCCATGACGGCGCCGGCAAAAACATGACCGGCAAAAGCGGCGACGATCTCTACATTACCGTCCCGGCCGGTACGATTATTTACGACCTAGAAAAAGAAGTCGTCTTGAAGGATCTACACGTGCCGGACCGGCCTGTCTGCGTCGCACGCGGGGGTCGCGGCGGCTACGGCAACGCTCATTTTGCCAGCCCTACCAATCAAACCCCCCGGCACTTTGAATCCGGCAAACCCGGCCAGGAACGACGCCTCCGCCTGGAGCTCAAACTCATCGCCGACGTCGGTCTCGTCGGTCTTCCCAATGCCGGTAAAAGCACGCTGCTGTCCCGCATATCCGCCGCGAGGCCCAAGGTTGCTGCCTACCCTTTCACTACCTTAGAGCCCAACCTCGGTATCGTGGAACTATCCGATTATCGCCGTTACGTCGTCGCGGACATCCCTGGTCTGATCGAAGGCTCCCACCAGGGCCAGGGCCTCGGCCATGATTTCCTGCGCCACATCGAACGGACCCGCATCATCGTCCACCTGATCGACATCGCCTGCCTGGACGGTGACCCGGCGCAAAATTACCACACCATACGCCGTGAACTCGCCGAATACAGCCAAATCCTGGCCGACAAACCGGAAATTATCGTTGCCTCCAAAATAGACCTCGATCCCGACGGCGAAAAATTACGAGACTTCGAACAAGCCCTCGACCGGAAAGTCCACCACATTTCCGCCGTCACCGGCGCCAACCTCCCCCCACTCACCGAACTCCTCTGGCAGCAAGTCCAACATGCCCGGAATAGAGAATAAACTCAAATACCCCTCGCTGCCAACCGAAGGAAAATATCGATCCGTAGGGGCGGCCCTGTGTGGCCGCCCAACGCTTCGGCTGGCATACACGGAGAGGCGTGAATCGCTAAAGATTATTAAATATCTTAATGATCCGACTTTATCAAAAATATCAAAAAGGGGAAGTAGATATACTATTTTCCCTCTCGTAGCATGGCTAATTTTGATTATCATTTTAATAATATTATCCGTATTCACAGATATTATATAAAATCCTTAATCTGAAACCCTTGTTAAACCATACCAAGTTATTAAAAAATCCGTGAAATCCGTGGATTATACATTCGTGTAAATTCGTGTGAATTTGTGGCTAATCTTCTTTCGGCGGGTGGTCGGGTGGCAGCCGCCGAGCCAAAGGCGAGGTGGATGGCGAATACATTTTTAACTGTAAACCGGAAACTGTAAACTGTAAACTATTCTCCCTATGGTTTGAATCGCTGTTGACATAGGAAACAGTAAAATTGCTTTACCCGTTTAATAGGAAATGCCAATGAAGATATTGGACTCCAACATAGAGATCGTACACGGCAAGGTTCTTATCTCGGGCGTCGAGGCCGATGAACTGATGCGCGATATAGAAACGCCTGCCTACCTATATGACCTGGGCAAAATACAAGAAAAGTACGCTGCGCTGTACAACTGCACTAGCTATAGCCCGCGGAAGATACTCTACGCCATCAAGGCCTGTTTCAATCCGCACGTTGTGAAATGCCTCCATGCTCTGGGAGCAGGCATAGACGCAGTGAGTCCCTCCGAGGTGGCCTATGCCGTCAGGATGGGTATGGATCCGAAGAACATAATCTTTACCGCCAATAATATGACAGACGCCGAGATGGAGTACATCCATGTTAAAGGGGTGTTGTGCAATGTGGGATCGATCTCACGTTTAGAGAAATACTGTGCGGCGTACCCCGGCGATTCAATATGCATTCGCATCAATACCGGGATTGCGGCCGGGGATAGTGAGTTAGTCATGGTAGCCGATCCGTACAGCAAATTCGGCATTTTGATGGACGATGTACAACGTGCCGCCGCAATAGCCATGGCACATAATGTTAAGATACGTGGGATACATGTGCATACGGGCAGCGGTATAGAAAACATCGAAGACATAAAGGAAAGTTTTTCCCGGCTGGCGCGTTGCGCCGATCGGGAGATCCTTCCCGATCTGACTTTTATTGATTTCGGCGGCGGGTACAAAGCGAGATACCGGGAATCCGAGAAGGGACTCAACACCGCGGAATTTGGCCCATTCGTCGAATCGCTCATGAGGGATCTGTCGTCCCGATACGACAGAAACATCGAACTGGTTCTGGAGCCGGGCAAGTATCTGGTTGCTGAATGCGGCTACTTCTTCGTGGAAGTAAATACACTGAAAACAGTCGGCCAAAAGAACATTGCGGGCACGAACGGCAGCATAACCCATTTCCTCCGTATTGTTTTGTATAATGGATATCACGAAGTAATCAATATCACAAATCCCGAAGGCGTAAAACGCAAGTATGACATCGTCGGCAATATATGCGAAGGTTCCGACTATTTCGCCAAAGATAGAGAAGTGCAGGAGATACGCGAGGGAGACATTTTGATGTTCCTCAATGCAGGCGCTTACGTCTCTTCGATGGCATCCGTCTATAATATGCGCCCACTGCCTAATGAGTACATTTTACATGAGGATTCGATATCTCTCTCAAGGAAGATGGATGACCCAACCGCATTTATTGAAAATCTGCTGAGGTCATACTATATATAACATCTGATCCCCTCACCGGGTGCCGGGTGCCATGCCCCACCGGCGTGGGCATGTTTCGTACGATTATATTTTTAACTGTAAACCGTCAATCGTAAACTGTAAACTATTCTTATTATGGATTTAATCGCCATTGACATAGGAAACAGTAACGTCGCCTTGGCCGTCCTTGTTAAAGACGAGCTGAAGCAAACGGAACGTATCGACCTGGACAAACTCGACTCTCTAGTTGAGACAATTAAATCCCTGCGCCAAATGTGCGGCCCGCAGCCCTTGGGCGCCCGTACCGTTCCCGTCGTCGTTTGTTCCGTCAATCCCGATACGGAAAAAATCGTCGCCGACGCCGTCCTGAAGGCCCTGGATCAAAAAATCCTTCTCATCGGTCGCGACATACCGCTGCAAATCAAACACGCCCTCGAGAATCCCGAATCCGTCGGCACCGACCGCCTGCTGACCGCATCGGCAGCCTACGCCGTCATCGAAGACGCCTGCGTCGTCGCCGATTTCGGCACCGCCACCACCATCGACTGCGTGGATCATTACGGCATCTTCCTCGGCGGCACGATCCAACCGGGCCTCCAACTCGCCGCCCAAGCCCTCAGCCAACACACCGCCGCCTTACCCGAGGTTTCTCCCGTTGTACCTCTCGACGATTATGGCAATAACACGGAAAAAGCGATCCAGCACGGCATCTATTTCGGCGCCGTCGGCGCCCTCCGCGGCATCGTCGAACGATACGCCACCCTCTTAGGCCGCTGGCCCCAGGTCGTCCTTACCGGCGGGTACGCCAAACTCATCGCCCAACATGCCGACTTCGCCGACTCACTCGTCCCCGACCTCTGCCTCGACGGCATCTTCCTCGCCTACCGAAATTTCCGCGAATCCCAGAACGCCGACCTCCAGACCGAATTCGATCAATTCAAACAACAATTGAATCGCAATGACCAGAAATAATGTTCTTATCCAAAAAAGTTGGCAACCAGTACAAAGTTTTGTTTTGCAAGCCTTTTGAGTTTAACGCGTTAGACCTCCGGCATGTTTAAAAGCCCCTAACAAAATGCCGAATTTGTCATCCTGAGCCCTTCGCTTTGCTCGAGGGTAAACTGCGCGAAGGATCTCCATTCGGCCCAATAAATAAGATTCTTCACTCTCGCCGCTGCGACTCGCCTCTGCGAAGCGCTTCGGCGTAGCGGGGTCGTTCAGACTTGTCCTCGAGCGAAGCGAAGGAGCAATAAACTTCAGCCTCGCCAGAGGCTGCTTTTCTTTGTCAATCAACCAATTTTTTCCGATGAGAGCCAAAAATTTATTTGCATTTATCTAGTTAGCCTATATACTTAGTATATAAGGAGAATGATATGAAGCTGACTACTAAAAGCGAGTATTCCATCCTGGCCCTGATCTATCTGGCCAGGCAGAGCCAAAAAAGGAAGGAATTTGTCAAAATCGAGGAAATCTGCGTCGCCTACGACATCTCCAAGAAATACCTCGAACAGTTGTTTTTCATTTTGAAGCAGAATCGCTATCTCAAAACCCGCCGCGGTTCCGCCGGTGGGTATGCTTTAGCCAAGGAGGTGGATAAGATTTCCCTTGCCGAAATCATTCGCCTCATGGATGGGGCGCTGGCCCCCACTGAATCGGTCAGTCAATATTTCTTCGCCCCGACTCCCCTGGAAAAAGAGAAAAAAATCCTCGGCGTTTTCAAAGAGATCCGCGACTACATCAGCAACCGATTGGAAAAACTAACGTTGGTAGATTTAATTTAAAGTCCCACAAGTTGTTGAATTGACGAGGAAGAAGGTTCCTAAATGGACATGACAACGTATCTAAGTTCCTTTTCAATAATGGAGGTTTCCTTCCCTGTTATCTTGGGCATAGTTTTGATGGCGTTTGCCTGTGAGTACATGGACTCCTCCCTGGGTATGGGCTACGGGACGACCCTGACGCCGGTCTTACTGCTTATGAAGTTTCAACCTCTGCAGATTATTCCCGCCGTCTTACTCTCGGAACTGCTAACGGGTTTGCTCGCCGGCGTGTTGCACCATCGTCATGGCAACGCCGATTTCATGCCCAAAATGATCCGGGCGCCGGAAATCGCCCGCAGCTTAAGTAATCTGGGGTATATCGAAACCATCAAACAGGGACTGCCGTTGCACTTGAAAATTGCCATCCTATTGGCATCCTGTAGTATCGGCGGAACCGTCGTCGCCGTATTCGTTGCCGTCAACATCCCGAAATTCTGGCTCAAACTGTATATCGGCTCTCTGGTTCTTGCTATGGGAATCACCATCATCGTCTGCCTGAAAAGGAATTTCGCGTTTTCCTGGAAGAAAGTCATTTCGCTGGGACTGATCGCTTCTTTTAATAAAGGGATGAGCGGCGGCGGGTACGGCCCCGTCGTCACCGGCGGGCAGATCCTGTCCGGCCTCGAAAGCCGCAACGCCGTCGCCATCACCTCGCTCGCCGAAGGCCTCACCTGCCTCGTCGGCGTCATTACCTTTATCTTGGTCAAGGGGAATTCACTGGACTTAAAACTGGCGCCCTGGCTCTGCATCGGAGCGATCTGCTCCGTGCCGTTTTCCGCGATCACAGTGAAAAAAATCAACACGCAAAACCTTAAACTTATCATTGGCATCCTCACCATAACTTTAGGAGTAGTAACTCTCGGCAAAACATTGTTATAACCGCTTGAATTCATTTCGAGCATTTGCTATCTTTAGTACTACAGCGCAACTTAGATTTGCATAATAGCGATAAGGTTTTGTTATATAAGTAGTTAGGCTGACAATATAAAACCTCATAGACTCGAAGGCTCCAAGACTCAAAGAATCACTGTTTTCTTTGAGCCTTCGCGTCTTTGAGGCAATTTCGTGCTTCGGATTTAATTTAGGATTGATACTTAACCATGACTACACGTGCTGCTTTGTTGACTCCCCCCGGCGTCTCGGCCATCGCCACCATCCAGATCGCCGGTCCGCAGTGCCTGGACATCCTGCAAAACATCTTTCGACCCCATAAGCCTGACGATACCCTTTCCTATTCATCCGAGAAATTACACTACGGTACTCTATATGAAAACGAGGACATCCTCGATTCCGTGATCGTCGCGACCGATCCGACAAAGAAGACCGTCGATATCCATTGTCACGGCGGCCCCCGCATCGTCCAGCGGCTCCTGATACTCCTGCAAACCCAGAACGTCGAGATCGTACCCTGGAAGCAATTTCTTTCCGCCGATTCCATCGTCGCCGAGGTCGAACTCACCCTGCCGCTGGCCAAAACCCGCCTCGCCGTCCTGGCACTCGCGGCCCAACATCCCGGCGGTTTGACAAAATTACTGCAAGCCAAAATCGATTCTCTGCAAAACGAAAAAGAAACCCTTGGCCGAGTGCAGGAACGATTTACGGAACTGCTTGCGACCTTTCAAATCGCCCAGAGGTTGCTCCATCCTCCTACAGTGGTTTTGGTCGGTCCGGTGAATGCAGGTAAAAGTACGTTGGCGAATACCCTTACGGGCCGCCGACAGAGTATCGCGGCGGATCTGCCGGGTACGACGCGGGACTGGACGGCTCAGTTGTTGGATATGAACGGACTTCCGGTGAATCTGATCGACACGCCCGGCCAGCGAGAGCCCTGCGATGCGATTGAAGAACATGCGTTGCGATTAGCGGAGAAACAAATCGCGCAGGCGGATTTAATCGTTCTCGTTATCGAAGCGGGCGAACAAGAAACAGAAATAATCCATAAGCAAAAGGGATTGATGCCAAGCGGGAAGGACATTCTTGTTGTTGCGAACAAGAGTGATTTGCTGGATCGAGACGACACGGCCGAGACGACAATGGCAGATATAGAATCGAAGGATTATTTTTATGTATCCGCGTTGAGAGAAACGAACCTGGATCAACTGCGTTCGGCGATTGTGCATCATTTTGGCTTAACCGATTTTGATCCACGGAAACCTTTGATTTTTACGCAGCGACAATATGACAAAATCTCCGAGATTCTAAACCATACCCTCTCGACGGAAGATGTCATTGAACGGTTGCAAGCGGTGATTTGAAACCACAGATTGCACAGAAAAACTATGAAACCGGCGCCTCCCGGGGATGAAAGCTCAAGGCAGAAGGATGAAAAGTGTTGTGACAAAGAAGTTCACGGTTCACGGTATGAAGCCATCCACCTCGCAGACTCGGTGGCTGCCGCCCGTCGATATTCAGTGAACATGCCCACGCAAGCGTGGGCATTGCACCCATGCAAGAAAAAGTCCACAGTTTACAGTCACCAGTCCACAGCAAGGAAGTAGATGAGTAGATGAGTAAATGGGTGAATGAGTAGATGGGTGGATGGAAATCGTAGGGGCGGCTCCATGTGGCCGCCCGGGTTCCTATCGAGTTAATGATTTTCGGAATATGTTTTTGACGGAACCATATCCGGACGATACAATGTTCATGAAATACGGTATATTAACAAACGAGGGATATGATGCGATTTACCAAGATGCATGGGATTGGCAATGATTATATTTTTGTGAACGGCTTTGAGGAGCAGGTGGCCAATCCTTCGGAATTGGCCCAGGCGGTCAGCGATCGTCATTTCGGGATCGGTTCGGACGGCTTGATCCTGATTCTGCCGTCGGAGAAGGCGGACGTGCGAATGCGGATGTTCAACGCCGACGGCTCGGAATCCGAGATGTGCGGTAATGGCGTGCGCTGCCTGGCGAAATATGCCTTCGAGCATGGTTTGACGACCGGTAGAACCTGTGAGCCGTCGATAGGCGCCGATTTGCTGGGCAACTTTATACCCGAAGCGGAGGCACTGCGTGAAATCACTGTCGAGACGGGTAGGGGGGTGCTGACGCTTTTGCTGGCCTTAGAAAACGATCAGGTCGAGCGGATTTGTGTGGATATGGGCGCACCGATCCTGCTGCCGGCGCAGATTCCCGTCAACGTGACGGGACAGCAGGCGGTGGGGATTCCGTTTCAGGCCAACGAGGAGAATTTCCTGTTGACCTGTGTGTCCATGGGCAATCCGCATGCCGTGTTTTATACCCCGGACGTTGCCGACGTCGATTTGGAGCATCTCGGACCGATAATAGAACATCACGAGATGTTCCCGCAGCGGATCAATGTGCATTTCGTGCAGGTGATCTCAGCAAACGAAGTGAGTATGCGAACCTGGGAGCGGGGTAGCGGTATCACGCTGGCGTGCGGTACGGGCGCGTCGGCGGTATGTGTCGCGGGAAGTTTGGCCAGCAGAACCGAGCGGAACCTGCGGGTGCATCTGCCGGGCGGCGACCTGCAACTGCAATGGAACGAGCAGGATAATCACGTATATCTCGTCGGACCGGCAGCGGAAGTATTCACGGGCGTTTGGCCCGCGTTATAATCGTTACAACTTACGTAAGTATTCAGTCATGTGCGACAAAGCTGGGTGGCACCGCCAAGCGAGTCTTCGAGCTTGGGGGTGGTCGGCAGAACCATCCACCCCCAAGCTCCCGTTGGTCGCTTGGCGGTGCCAC
>Ga0114922_10004913_pt1 | contig 12368 bp, 14 predicted proteins | sample AartaG_FD_100975 | JGI IMG/M metagenome (GOLD analysis project Ga0114922, IMG submission 100975) | Deep subsurface microbial communities from Aarhus Bay to uncover new lineages of life (NeLLi) - Aarhus_00045 metaG | ecosystem: Environmental > Aquatic > Marine > Oceanic > Sediment | place... | reverse complement strand
TCCCTCGCGTTCGCTCGGGATGACAAGAGAGGGTGAGTCGGGGTGACAGGTTGCGGCGGGCGCGAGTCGGAAGGCGCGGTTGGGAGACCGCGCCCTACAGTAGGGAGGGGCCGCGCAGGGTTACCCCGGACGGAGGGTTGGGTGGGAAACGGGGCCGGTTGAGGTCCCTCGCGTTCGCTCGGGATGACAAGAGAGGGTGAGTCGGGGTGACAGGTTGCGGCGGGCGCGAGTCGGAAGGCGCGGTTGGGAGACCGCGCCCTACAGTAGGGAGGGGGCGGCGGGGGGTGCAATCGCCAGTTGGGAAGCAGGCCAGGGTGGATGATGTCACTGCATACGCTTGACGGGTGCGATGGGTTCTGGGATGCTACGCGGGCGCCGCGAGGTAGGAGCTGGCAGAGAGCCAGCCCGTAGAGAGGAGACGACGAATGTCTGAAGAGAGGATTGCGATAATCGGCGGAGGGAGCGCTTACGTCCCAGGGATTCTATACTCTCTCGCGAATTCGGGTGAGAGGCTGTCAGGAAGCGAGATCGTTCTGATGGACATTGACGCCTCTCGCCTGCCTGTGATGACGCAACTGGGCCAGAGGATGGTGGAGGGGGCAAGCGCCAATCTGGTGGTCAAGAGCACTACCGACCTGTCGGAAGCTCTGGACGGCGCCAGCTTTGTGCTGGCAAACTTCCGGCCCGGCGGGCTGGAAGGATTGCGGCTGGACGAGACGATACCCAACAAGTACGACATCCTCGGGCAGGAAACGACCGGCCCCGGAGGGACTTTCTTCGCGCTGCGTTCGGTACCCCAGGTGCTCGATGTGTGCAAGGCCATGGAGGCTGTCTGCCCGGACGCCTGGATGGTGAACTACGTGAATCCGACGAACTTCGTGGCCGATGCGGTGCGGCGGGAGAGCGGGGTGAGATGGATCGCCATCTGCGACGGGGGCGGGAATTCGATGGGCTACTGGCCCCCGGAACGGTTCGGTGTGAAGCAGGATGAAGTGCGGGCAAGAGCGGCTGGTGTCAATCACCACTCGTGGCTTATCGAGCTCCGCGTCGGAGGCCGAGATGGATATCCTCTTCTGCGGGAGCATCCGGGAGAGTCGGAGCGGGGAGATTTCGCAATGTGGGCGCTCGATAAGTATGGGGTGTTCCCGGCAAATGCGGACTACCTCTATCCTTACTTCAACTACGCGGAGGCCTTGGCTGATTTCCGCGCCGGGGACTCGCTGTACAGCATGTTCAAGGCCGACCTTGCCGAGCACTGGAAGAACTTCGAGGCGATGGCAAAGGGAGAGATTCCTATCCACATGGACGCCAACAAACATCACACCGATGTCGCACACGGGGACCTCGCGGTACAGATGATGCTGGCGATTGCCGGCAATGAGACGAAGGAGTTCCATGTCAACGTTCCCAATGAGGGGGCCGTCACGAACTTGCCCACAGGGGCGATCGTGGAGGTCCCGGGTCTGGTGGATGCAAGCGGCGTGAGGCCCCTGTGCATGGGGGAGCTTCCCAAGGGAGTGCTGGGACTAACGCAGACTCTCATTGCCTGGCAAGAGCTGTCTGTGGATGCGGCCCTGAGTGGCGACAGGAACCTGGTCGTGCAGGCGCTGCTTGCGCACCCGTGGCTGCGCTCCACGGAACAGGCTGAGAGGTTGTGTGATGAGATGCTGGCAGCACATGCTGCCTATCTGCCCCAATTCGCAGAAGTGTGACGGTCTACCGGGACCAGCGCGCGAGGTAGGCGAGCGCTACCGCACCCATGAGGCCGACGGGGACGAACATCGCGGCTCGCAGGCCCGCGACCTCGGAGATCCATCCCATTGCCGCAGGGACGATGAGGGATCCGACGCCTACGCCGGCGGTGATGATCCCGAACACCGGGCCAAGCCGTTTGGGGAAATGTCGAGACGCGTCTACCAGAACCAGGGCGAAGATGCCCGACATGAACAGACCGGCGGCGCCTGCCGCGATGAGGCAACGGGTCGAGTCTGTGGCGTAGGCAACTGCGAGGGAGCTGAGGGAGCTGCCCAGGGCGAGCACGAAGAGCAGGGGCGGGGGGCGGAATCTCACCGAGAGGGGGCCGACAATGAAGCGGCCGACGATCATGAAGGCCCAGAAGACCGAGACGGAGAGGCCGGCGACGTCGCGGGGGGTGCGCAGCACGGTCTCCATCAGGGGGCCCACCCACGCCGACACTCCCATCTCGGCGCCGACGTAGAAGGCGATCATGGCGAGCAGCAGCCAGATAAGCGGGGACTTGAGCAGGCTCAGCGCGGCCAGGGGAGAGAAGGGCTCACCGGTGGCTGACGGCATTCGCTGCGGGAGGAGCACGAGAAGCAGAACGACCATCAGGGCCGCAGTGGCGTAGAAGACTAGCTGCCAAGGGAGGTCGGAGCGCAGCAGGAGACTGACGCCCAGGGGAGAGAGCACGGCGCCGATGGCGAAGAAGGCGTGGGTTACGTTGAGGGCGAAGGCCGGAGCCGGCTGGTTGTCATCGGCGATGAGGACGTTGGTGAGAATCTCGATGCCGCCCCCGCCGTATCCCAGCAGAACCATGGCGGCCAGCGCGAGCGGGAAGCTGCGAGGGCCGCCAATCGTCACGATCAGTCCGAATAGCGCGCACCCGAGGGCCATCATGCCGATGGTGCCGAGCATGATAAGGCGCCGGCCTATCACCTCCGACAGGTAGCCGTTCAGCAGCACCGATGGTATCAGGCCGACCGCGTAGAGCGTGAAGAGCAGCCCGAGGCGCCCCACAGGAACGCCGAAGGTGTCGGCCATTGAGGTGAGACAGGGGCCAAAGGCGAAGACGACTGCGCCGTAGCACAGGAACACGGCGGCCAGGCTGTAGGTCAGTCGGGAGAACCTCATAGGGCGCGGCCGTAGTGTACCAGAAATCCTGTGCAAGCGCACTCGAAGCTGAACTAGGCTGGCCCGCCCAGCGTTGTCGGCATATCCCCTTGAGCAGGGAGGTGAGCGGTTTGGGTCGCCGAGGCCGCGCCGGTCCCACCCCAGGTTGGCAGGGGTGGGACAGGGGCACGGATATGGGCTCAAGCCGAGCTTTGGCGGCACGCTCGAGGAGGAATCTCGTCGATTGACAGCACAGAAGGTCCTCTGCTATATTAGCTTTTGCCTGCTTCACCCGCGCCGACGGGGAAGCGAATTCTTGGGCGAGGAGGAGCTACCTTGAGACGATGGTGCTTGCTACTGGCCGCGAGCCTGCTGCTAGGGGTCGCGGTAAGCAGTGGGTGGGCCGGCGACATCGTAACCGTGCCCACTGCGAACCAGCTCAAAGCTGGCGAGGTCGATTTGGCGGTGTACTACATCAGTGTGGACGACGGGAGTCTGATCCCGCCGCTGCGGCCTCTGGACATTGACTACGTGCGCGTGCAGACTCTCTACGTCGGGGTGACAGACCGAATAGAGATAGACGCCCACCGCTACGACGTGGACCTGCTCGGCGTGGCGACCATCTGGAACGCCACGGTCGTCCTTCAGGAGGAGAGCTTGAAACGGCCCATCATCGTAATCGGGGGCCGCGACCTTTCCCGGGAGTACGGAAAGGCCTCTTACTTCGTCTCGGCGGCGAAGACTCTCAATCCGCCGCTGGCCGGGCCGCCAACAGAGCCCATCGTGCGCCTGCACGTGAGCCTGGGAACAGAGGACAACACGCTCTTCGGTGAGGAGCGACACGACGGTCTCTTCGGCGGCGTCCAGGTCTTGCTGCGCCCCAGCTCTCCGGCGGTGGGGCTGGTCGCCCTTTACGATGGACAGGATGTCATCACGGGCCTGACAGTGGTGCCCGAGCCGGGATGGCCTACTCTCAAAGCCGGCACCTTCGGCGGCCACTTCTGGGTCGGCGTGAGCCACACGTTCAACGTGCAGTAGCGCCCGGCAGCGCAGTTGCTGCCGGTGACTCGGTGGCTGCGTGGCAGGTAAAGGAATCGACCCCGCCTTCCGGGCGGGGTCGATGTCTTCTTGTGGGGTTGCCGGCGCTTCACCTCACCAGCAGCAGCCTAACCCCGACTGCGACAAACGTCATGCCGAGCAGCAGGCTCATCGCCCGCAGGTTGCCTGTGGGCATGATGCGGGCCGCAACTGCGACCATGAACAGCGCGAACAGCGTTTGCAGCGTCGATTTCGGCAGCGTCTGCGCGATCTGCTGCCCGAGGTGCGCGGCCGGAATCGACCCGACGCACACCGCCGCCGCAATGTACAGGTTGACGTTCCCCCCTCGCCAGTAGCCGAGGCCTCCCACCAGGGCCGTCGGCACCATGACGGCCAGCGAGATGCCCTGCGCCATGTGCTGCCCGAACCCCGCCAAGAGCACGAGCGCCGGCACCATGATGATCCCGCCGCCAACGCCGAAAAGGCTGCTGAACATACCCACGACCACGCCGAGGATGCCGAACTTCGCGTACAGCACAGTGCTTCCCTTCACCAGAGGCCTCCTTGATCTGCCGCCTATCCGGGGTCCCAGTCCCACTGTTCAGCTAGAGCCAAACGCGGCGGGCCGCCCGCCGGCGGGGAGTATAACAATGCCGCGCGCGGTGTGTCAACGAACGGGCGAGTGTGCACTCCGTTCCTGACCCGAACAGAGGCTATCTGAGGGGAGAAGGAACTGAAGTCCACAGGCAGAAAGAGGTGCGTACGGGCGCGGTGGTATCTTCGCGTTCGACATCGCCAAAGACGGGAGGGAGCGAGCATGGGAAAAGTGATCTCCATCCTCATCGGCCTGATATTGATGGCGCTGGGTGTCTGGGCTATCGCCGCAAGTGAGAGCTGGAGGGGCGCAGTCCTGACGTTCGTGCAGGGCGGTCTCGTCATCATGGCAATTGTCGTGGGCCTGGGGATCTTCGTCTTCGGGCTCAGCGAGCTGCGCGCCGGTGCCGAGGAACCGCCCATCATAGAGACGCCTCCGGCCTCCGGCGGGGAGGCTGAAGAGCAGCCTTCGGGGCCGACGGAATCGAGCTGAGGCGGCGGGCGAGGCTGCGGTTTCCACAAAGTTGAGCGGCGAGTGGGTACCGTCTCCGCTCGCCGCGCTGCAACTGCCCCTGGTTGTGTCGCGGATCCGGCGCTAGCTTTCCAGGGCTTTCTTGGCTGTGGCTACCACTTCCTGAAAGGTCGATGGGTCGCGCACCGCCAGGTCCGCCAGGCTCCGCCGATCCAAGCCGACTCCGGCGGTCTTCATGGCATGGACGAACCGGCTGTAGCTTATTCCCTGCTCTCGCGCGGCCGCGTTGATGCGCGCGATCCAGAGCCGACGGAAGTCTCGCTTCCTTCTGCGGCGGTCGCGGTAGGCGTAGCGCTTGGCACGCATGAGGGTTTCGTTGGCGGAGCGAAAGAGCCGACTCCTGCCGCCGACAAAGCCCCGCGCCTCTCGCAGCACGGCCTTGTGGCGCCGATGCGCGGTCTTTCCTCTTTTCACACGTGTCATTGTCGGCGCTCCTGAGTGATCACGCGGTCGGCGGAACCAGTCGTGCTATGCGCTTGCGATCGCTCGCGGATACCAACCCAGGCACGCGCAGCCGCCGCAGTCGCCGAGAGGGCTTTCGCGTCAAGAGATGGCTCTTGTAGGCGTGCCGGATACGGAGCTTTCCGGTTCCCGTCCGCTTAACCCGCTTCGCCGCCGTCTTCTGCGTCTTTAACTTCGGTCGGTCGCTCTTCGACCGGCTGCGGGTCCTTCGCCGGCTCCGGTTTGACTTGCTCTTTGACATGCGTCGTCGCTTCTTCCTTCGTCGCTTCCGGCTTCGTCGCTTCTTGCTTCGTCCGTGGGGCGGGGACCTTCGCGCCGGGCTTCGGCGCCACCATCATGCTCATCATCCGCCCTTCCTGGCGCGGGAACCCCTCTACCTGAGCGATGTCGGCCAGTTCGCTGGCGACGCGCTGCATCAAGTTCCGCCCCAGTTCGGGTTTGCTCATCTCCCGCCCCCGGAATCGGACGCTGACCCGTACTTTGTTGCCCTCGCCGAGCAACTCCCGCAGCTTCCGCAGCTTGATCCCCAGGTCATGAGGTCCAATCTGCGGCTTCATCCGCATCAGGCGGACCTCGGTCGCTTTGCTCTTCTTGCGCGCTTCGCGCTCCCGCTTGGCCTGCTGGTACTTGTGCTTCCCATAGTCCATGATGCGGCAGACGGGCGGCTGCGCACTGGGCGCCACCTCGATCAGGTCAAGCTCACGCTCCTCTGCAATCCGCAGAGCATCGCTCGCAGGCATGATCCCCAACTGCGCCCCCTTGTCGTCGATGAGGCGCACTTCTCGAGCACGAATGCGCTCGTTAATCCGAACCTGTCGTTCTATCTCGCGATCACCTCCGTCGCCGCTAACAGACGGACGCGCCCAGCAAGTCGAGGCGCCGACCAAGGACGCGCCTAGAGTGGTGAAGTATAGCAGAGAGGCCGGCCCCTGTCAACGCTGTCGGCACCAAGGGTTCTTGAGTTACCATACATGGGTAACAACATAGGTAACAGGTCACGAACACCGGCCCGCTGCTGGTCGTGCCAAAGGAGGAGTTTGAGGGCCGCCGCCGATTGTTCGCTCAGAACGATGCCTGCAATCGACAACGCCGGGTAGAGACAGGCTTCAGCCTGTCCGATCCCAACGCAGGCTAAAGCCTGCGGTACCGAGTTCCACCCATCAGTCGGTCGCGGGGCCGCCCTCTGCGCTCTCCGGCCGCCGATAGTCGGCGCGGTGGCTCGGCGCCAGCGTCTCCAGCCGGCCGGTTTCCATATAAGCAATGCGCTCTGCGATGTTGACCGTATGGTCCGCAATTCGCTCCAGATACCGCGCCACCAGCAGCAGCGCGATCGCCTGTGGCACCACCTCCGGCCGCTTCTGCATGATCCCCTCTAACTCGTCGAGCAGGCCGTACCACAGCCTGTCCACCGCATCGTCGCACTCTATGACATGGGTGACGAGATCCAGGTTCCGGTTCACCAGCGCCTGGAGCGCCTGACGGAGCATCTGGCGGACGATGTCTGTCATCCGCGGAATATCGACAAGCGGCTTGAAGTAGTCGGTGTCGGCCAGCCTTACCGCGGTCCTGCCGATGTCCACGGAGTAGTCCCCGATGCGCTCGACGTCGGAGATCACCTTCATTATGGTGCCAATCGTCCGGAGATCCCGGGCCATCGGCTGCTGCAGGGCGAGCAGTCGCATGCACTGCTGCTCGATCGCCAGGTCCATGTCATCCGCGGTATCGTCCGCGGCGATGACCTCCCGCGCGAGCTTGACATCGTGCTCGGCCAGCGCGCGAACGGCATTCCCCAGCATGGACTCGACGAAGGCCCCCATCTCCACCAGCCGCCGCTGGAGATCCTGCATCTGCTCATCGAACGCCTGACGTGTGCGCCGCATCTCTCACCCTCTCTGGGCCGACGGAGGCGGAAGCCGGCCCGCCGTCGGCGGAGCTAGACTCTACCCGAAGCGGCCGCGCACATAGTCGTCTGTGCGCTGGTCCTTTGGGTTCTCGAAGATCTGCTCGGTGGGCCCGTATTCGACCAACTCCCCGAGCAAGAAGAAGCCGGCATAGTGCGATACTCGAGAAGCCTGGTACATGTTGTGTGTCACGATGACAATAGTGTACCGCGTCATCAGCTCTATCATCAACTCCTCGATCCGAAAGGTCGCCGTCGGGTCGAGGGCGCTGCAGGGCTCGTCCATCAGCAGCACTTCGGGCTCCACTGCCAGGACCCGCGCAATGGAGAGCCGCTGCTGCTGCCCGCCGGAGAGGTCCAGAGCCGACTTGCGGAGCTTGTCCTTCGCCTCCTCCCAAAGCGCGGCTGCCCGCAGGCTCTTCTCCACGATTTCATCCAGCTCCGACCGACTGCAGCGCCCATGCAGGCGCGGCCCGTAGGCCACATTGTCGTAGATCGACATCGGAAACGGATTTGGGGTCTGGAAGACCATCCCCACCCGCTTGCGCAGCACTGCTACATCCGTCGCCTCGTGGTAGATATCCCTGCCGTCGAGCAGAACCTCGCCCACCACGCGGGCCCCGGATATCAGATCGTTCATTCGGTTGAGGCAGCGCAGGAACGACGTCTTGCTGCAGCCAGAGGGCCCTATCAGCGCTGTGATCTGCCGCGCCGCAATGGTCACACTCACGTCCCGCAGCGCCTGAAACTCCCCGTAGAAGAGGCCCAGGCCGCTGGTCTCGATCTTCACCTCTCCCTCGGGCTTGACGATCAGTTCGGAATCCATCCCGGGCAATCCCATCACCATCTCCGAGCACCGCGCAGACGGGCGCGGGTTATCACAGCGACGAGGTTAATGGTCAGAACCAGCCCAACCAGGACCGCCGCGGTCGCCCACTTGGCGTCCTCAGTTATCCCGTGAGCCTCGGTCGCCATGTAGTACAGCCTGAAGGGCAGCGCCTCTATCGGATCCAGGACCGACGAAGGGAACGGCTTGGTGAGAGCAATGAAGGCGGCGGTGAAGAGTATGGGCGCGGTCTCCCCCGCGGCCCTCCCGACCGAGAGAATGAGACCCGTTATTATCCCCGGGAGCGCATTGGGCAGCACTATCCGGCGCACGGTCTGCCAGCGGGTCGCCCCGAGGGCGAAGGAGGCCGCCCGCAGCCGCTCCGGCACCTGCCGCAGCGCCTCCTCGGAGGCAGTTATCACCAGCGGCAGCGCCAACAGCGCCAGCGTACACGCCCCGGCCAGCAAACAGCGCCCGAAGCCCAGCAGGGTGACGAACACCGCCAGGCCAAACAGCCCGTACACAACAGAGGGCACCCCGGCCAGGTTCACGATCGCCAGTCGGATCAGGCGCACCAGCGGACCGCGCGGGGCATACTCGCGCAGATACACTGCCGCCGCGATCCCCAACGGGGCTGCGATCACGGCGGTCAGCGCGACCAAGGTCACGGTGCCGACGATCGCCGGCAGCAGCCCATCCTCGGCGGAGGACAGCATTTCCCAGGATATCGCCCGGCCGCCGCGCACGAACATCACTCCCAGAATGGCCGCCACCGGCAGCAGCACGAGCGCCGCCGCCGCCCACAGCGCGGCAAAGGCCGCGGCTTGGGTCGCTCTCGGTCCCAGCTTCTGCGGTCGATGCATCGACTGCGTTCCCTTCATCGGCTGGTCCTGCTGCTGCGCCTGACCACCACGTCTGCGATGGTGTTGGCGGCGAAGGTGATGATGAACAGCAGCAGCCCGATGGCGAACAGGGCGTGGTAGTGCGGGGTGTTGTAGGCGGTTTCTCCCATCTCTGCGGCAATGGTTGCCGTCATCGTCCGGACCGGCCGCAGGAATCCCTGCAGCCCGAGTGGGATCACGGCGGCATTGCCCGTCACCATGAGCACCGTCATCGTCTCCCCGATGGCACGCCCCATCCCCAACAGCGCTGCTGCGATGATCCCCGACCGCCCGGCCGGGAGCACGACCCGCCAGATCGTTTGCCACTGGGTCGCTCCCAGCGCGAGCGAGTTTTCCCGCAACGTCATCGGAACCGCCCGAATCGCATCTTCGGACAGCGATACGATCATCGGCATCGCCATGAACGCAAGCATCAGCGAGCCAAGCCCCGCGAACAGCGGGACGTCGAGATCCAACAACTCCGCCAGCCACGGCCCCACCAGCAGCAACCCGAGGAATCCGAACACCACCGAGGGGATCGTCGCCAGCACCTCTACGGCCGGCTTCAACGTCTCTCGCATCCACCGGGGGGCGACTTCCGAGATGAAGGCGGCGCAGGCGACGCCCAGGGGAACGGAGATCAGCAATGCTCCGATGGTCACATAGAGCGAGCCGAGGAGGAGAGGCAGCAGGCCGAGCTTCGGCGGCTCGGCCGTGGGCAGCCAGGTCCTGCCTGCCGCCAGCTCCCTGACCGTTGTCTCGCGGAAGACCGGCAGCGCGTCCCGCAGCAGGAAGGCAAAGATGGCGAGGACGAAGACGATGGCCATTGCCCCCGCCGCCTGGATCGCCCGCTCGATCAGCCACTCCCGAACTCGCCGCGCACCTGTGTTCACCCCGGCGTCACCTCCAGAACGAGCACTTCCCCCTCGGCGTGCCTACTTCACGGGCACGAACCCCAACTCCTCCACGATCGCCTGCCCTTCCGGCCCCTCGATCCAGTCCAGGTACGCCTTCGTGGCTCCGCGCGGCTCCCCGTTTGTGTAGCAGTATAGCGCGCGCGACACTGAGTAGTCCCCCGACGCCACATTTTCGACCGTCGGAGCAACTGCTTCGCCGCCATCCAGCGGTCCATGCATCGACAACGGGATCACCGGGAGCACCTTTACGCTCTCATCGAGGTACCCGAGGCCCACGTACCCGATTGCGCTCTTCGTCCTCGCAACCAGCGCCAGCACCGCTTGATTGGAGGGCTGCTTCAGCACCGCGGCCGCGTAGTCTCGGGTGTTGTCTCGGCCACCCATTGTCACGACCAGCTCCTTGAAGGCCTCGTAGGTCCCCGAGGCGGAGTCTCTGCTAACCACCTGGGTGTCTCCCATGCCTGTCGCGCCCAGCTCCGCCCAGGTCGTCACCCGGCCGGAGAAGATGTCGGAAAGCTGGTCCACAGAGATCTCATCGAGTGGATTCGACGGGTGCGAGATCACCGCAATGCCATCATAGGCCACCACGTGCTCGACCGGCGTCACCCCGGCCTCGCGCGCCTGCGCGATCTCCTTCTCCTTGATGTCCCGCGAGGAATTCGCAATGTCGGCCGTTCCCGCGATGAGGGCCCTGATGCCAGTGCCGGAGCCGCCGCCGGATACGGATATGTCAACCTCCGGTCGATGCATCGACTCCGGATGCTTCCTGTTGAAGGACTTCTGCCACGCCTCGGCCAGTGGCAGCATGGTCGTCGATCCGATGTGCGCGACGGCCTCTCTGTCACCGCTCTCGGAGTTGGTGCTATCCGGCCGGCCGCATCCCCCTGTCAGTGCGGCCAACGGGATCGCGAGTGCAAGCAGAGCGGCCATAACCCTCATTCTGACCACGATCATCTCCCTTCTCGTGCTCCCTCCTACCTGTGTTCGACGGGCCGGCCGCTTCTCCTCACGTCCTCGGCCGCGGCTGACGTTCAGACTCGTCTCAACTTCTCCCGTTTGTGGGAATGGCGGAGGCAAGTTCGTCTCGGGCATACTTTCATCTCACCCCCAGCTCGTGTGAGCGCATCGCGCGTGTGGCACAAGGACCGCCGTCGTCCGGCGACGAATTCACGGCACAACTGCAGGTGGCTAGGCCCTTCGGGCCGCCATAGCGGCCTCGGTTCCGTCGAGGTCCCTAGGCCGGCCGCAGCCGGCCGGGATGGCGGCCGCCAGAGGCGGACCTAGCCACTTAGCGACCAGGAGGGATAAGGTGGAAGTCTTCGAAGCCATCTCGAAGCGGGCCTCGGTCCGCAAGCTGAAGCCTGTGGAGGTCCCTGAGGGCGATCTCGAGCGGATTCTCGACGCCGGCCGTCGCGCCCCCTCCGGCCGGAATACTCAGCCGGTGGACTTCATCGTTATCCGCGAGCCCGAGACCATTCAGGGACTCTCCAAGGCGCAGTCTTGCATAGCCGACGTCTCGCTGGTTATCGCGCTTGTGGCCGATCCGGAGGAGTCCGAATTCTGGCTGGAAGACATCGCCGCGGCCACTGAGAACATGCTCCTCGCGATGACGGCTCTGGGATACGGCAGCGTCTGGATCGAGGGGACGCTTCTTCGCGCGGAAGCCGACCACAAGAAGCTGCTCGGCGTTCCCGAGAACCTGCGCCTCATGGTAGCGCTGCCGGTCGGCGCTCCGGTCGAGTCACCACGGCAGGCCGAGAAGCGGCCTCTCCAGGAGGTGGTCCACTGGGAGCGGTACGGCAACCGCCGGTAGGGCAGGCGCGGGGCCTGCCGCCGGCGCGTAGGGCAGGAGCGTGTCTCCTGCCCGGCTGTACTGAAAGGTCTGCTTGGGCAGGAGCCCCGCCTCCTGCCCCATCCTCACATGAGCGCCGTGCTGAAATACCGCTCTGCCCGATCCGGCAGCACCGTCACCACATTGCCCTGGATCCTCGGAGCGAGCAGCCGCGCCGCCCACACATTCGCCCCCGACGAAATCCCCACCAGCAGCCCATAGTCCCGCCCCAGCTCCCGCGTCGTCTCGATGGCGTCCTCGTCGCTGACCTCCAGCACCTCATCCACCAGTGACACGTCCAGCACCGCCGGCACGAAGCCATCCCCGATCCCCTGAATCTGATGCAGCCCCGGCTCGTGCCCCAGCAGCGCCGACACGTTCTTGGGCTCCACCGCCACAACCTTCGCCTCCGGCTTGCGTTCTCTGAGGAACGACCCCACCCCCTGGAGCGTGCCGCCGCTTCCCACCCCCGCCAGGAAGCAATCCACCTCCCCCCTCATCTGCCGCCAGATCTCGTGCGCCGTCTCCTCGTAATGG
>Ga0114922_10004912_pt1 | contig 12369 bp, 13 predicted proteins | sample AartaG_FD_100975 | JGI IMG/M metagenome (GOLD analysis project Ga0114922, IMG submission 100975) | Deep subsurface microbial communities from Aarhus Bay to uncover new lineages of life (NeLLi) - Aarhus_00045 metaG | ecosystem: Environmental > Aquatic > Marine > Oceanic > Sediment | place... | reverse complement strand
TAAAGCTACTTAATCAAAAAACTTTAACAAATTATTAACAGCGAACAATCAATTTATTTCGTGCCAAAATTACAAAAATTCATCAAAAACGCTACCCCGTTTGCTACCCCGCCGATAAACTGTCCTTATTGTAAACTCGTAACCCTTTGATTTTACTGGTGCCGAGGAGTGGAGTCGAACCACCGACCTACTGATTACGAATCAGTTGCTCTACCAACTGAGCTACCCCGGCATATTGCAACATTTAAAGTATAAAAGAGCAAATACTGTATTGCAAACGATTTGCAGGTGCCTTATAACTTGGTTCGCATTAAATTTTTGGAGAATCACTATGCATACTATTTATCAGAGGGGATTCACTCTGATCGAATTATTAATCACAATTGCCATCATCGGCATACTTACTACCATCGCCCTTCCCTCATACCAAAGATATACCAGGCGAGCACATTACACTGAAATTGTGCAAGCTACGGCGCCGTATAAGCTTGGCATTGAAGAATGTTATCAAGTTATGGGGAGTTTTGATCAATGCAAAGCCGGAAAAAACGGAGTGCCCAATAATATTGAAACTGGACAAGGTGTAGGATTAGTGAACAGTATTACAGTTGCAGACGGCGATAAAATCATCATTACTCCTAAGGCTTTATACGGAATTAAACCGGAGGATACATATGAATTAATACCACAGGAAATTAATGAACAATTGACCTGGAAATCAAGCGGCGGTGGAGTAAAGAAAGGATATGCAAATTAATGGTTTTGCAAATTACTTGATTAAAAACGGACTATTATGTGAATCGGAAGCACGTCAATTACAAAATGCAGCACAACAAAATAATTTATCGCTGATTAGTTATCTGATTAAAAATAAATCATTAGATTACGAACTAATCGCCAAACACACTGCAAAATATTTTGGCTTGCCTTTAGCAAATTTGCATGATGATGATATTAAGAACTTACCGCTTTCATTGATAGATAAAAAATTAATTGAAAAATATCAAATATTGCCGATTACGCAACAAAATAATCAATTATATATTGCTGTAACAGATCCAACTCAAACACAAGTTATAAACGAAATCAAATTTCATACTAATCTTAATATTAAACTCAAAATTGCAGAATATGATAAATTAATTAATATAATTAATAACATATTATATACAAAACGTTATGACGATTTTAATTCTGAAGACGCACATATAATTAAATTGGTCGATCAAATTCTTAATGAAGCCATTGATAAAGGAGCTTCAGACATTCATTTCGAACCTTACCAAAATGATTATCGGATTCGGTTTCGAATTGATGGCATATTACATGAAATCACTAAGCCAGATTCATCCCTAGCTGGCCGTTTAAATGCACGATTAAAAATTATATCTGGACTGGATATTTCTGAGCGCCGCTTGCCACAAGATGGGCGTTTCAATTTTAGCACACGAGACTGTCGAATTAATACCTGCCCTACTTTATGTGGTGAAAAAATAGTAGTAAGAATTTTAAACCCTGATAATTTACTTTTACAAATCGATGAATTAGGACTCGAAAAACAACAACAGAAATTATTTTCAAACACTATCAAACGACCACAAGGAATGATCCTAGTCACTGGACCAACCGGAAGTGGCAAAACTGTTTCATTATACGCTGCCCTGAATCAACTAAATTCCATTGATAAAAATATTTCGACAGTCGAAGATCCGATAGAAATCGGTTTACATGGCATTAATCAAGTAAATATCAATCCTAAAATCGGGTTAAACTTTTCTACTATTTTACGGGCTTTTTTAAGGCAAGACCCGGACATAATTATGGTCGGCGAGATTCGCGATTTAGAAACTGCAGAAATCGCAGTTAAAGCAGCGCAAACCGGACATTTAGTTTTATCAACATTACATACTAATTCTGCAGCAGAAAGCATTACAAGATTACTAAACATTGGCATTGCAGCATTCAATATTAATAATTCATTAACACTAATTATTGCACAACGTTTAGTTAGAAAACTCTGTCTCCATTGCAAAAAGCAACAAAAAATTCCTTATCAAACTTTGCTGGAACAAGGTTTTACAAAAAACGAGATAAATAATTTAACTATTTATTCTGCACATGGTTGCAAACATTGCAATAAAGGTTATCGAGGTAGAATCGGAATCTTTGAGTTTATGCTGATTTCTGAACAGATCGGTCAAGCTATAATACAACATAAAAATGCAACACAAATACACAATCAGGCCTGTCGAGAGGGAATGATAACTTTACACGAATCAGCTCTAAATAAGGTTCGACATGGAATAACCAGTTTGGAAGAAATTAACCGAGTTATATGAAACAAAAGACTTATTTATGGAATGGCATAGATCAACATGGTATGCGTATTAGCGGCAAAAAGCATGCTGAAAATATTGAATGTATAAAAAATGAATTAATGAAACAGCACATTTCGCCACTGAAAATACATAAAAAATTTCAATTGCACAAAAATAAAAAAATTTCTTCTAAACATATTGTCGATTTTAGCCGTCAATTAGCGACATTAATAAATTCTAATATTCCATTATTTACGGCTCTTAACATCATGCAACAAAGCTGTGAACATTCTAATTTGCGAGTATTGATAGAAAATATTAAACGTGATATTGAGGGAGGTATAGTATTAAGTGCTGCTTTAAAAAAACGGATCCGTTATTTCGGTAATTTGTTCTGTAATTTAGTTTTTATTGGTGAACAATCTGGAACATTAGATATTGTGTTAAATCATATTGCAAATTACCATGAAAAAATCGAAGTGCAAAAACATAAAATAAAAAAAGCTTTACTTTATCCAAGTGTAATATTAATAACAGCAATAATTGTAAGTATCGTTTTATTAATACTTGTAGTACCACAATTTGTAGAACTGTTTCATGGTCTCCAAGCACAGCTACCCACTTATACACAATTTATAATTCAACTATCAACAATTATTAGAAATAAAGGTTTATTTATGCTACTGGTAATTATTATTACGATGTTTACTTTTAAAACGATTAAAAAACGTTGTAAAACGTTTGCCGTATTTAGCGATAAAATTATCTTAAAAATGCCAATCATTGGTACAGTGTTAAAAAAATCTACTATCGCCAGTTTCTGTCGCACTCTTGCTATTACATTTAATGCTGGTTTGCCTTTAAGCGAAGCGTTGCAGATAATCGCCGAAACTTGTGATAATCAAATTTATCAACAGACGATATTTAAAATTCATCAACAAGTATCCGCTGGACAAAATATTACTTCGGCTATGGAAAACAATCCATTATTCCCTAAGAGAGCTATACAAATGATAACTATTGGTGAACAATCTGGGACATTAGATAACATGTTGGCAAAAATTGCTGAATATTATGATGCAGAAGTAAACTATTTAGTAGATAATTTAAACAACTTGTTAGAACCATCAATCATGGTTATTCTAGGCATATTAATAGGAGGTTTAATTATCGGCATGTATTTACCAATTTTCAAACTAGGAACGGTTATATGATTATCATTAATTATCTACAAGCTAATACTGTTTTATTCCTAACCTTGGTTGGTTTACTTAGTCTCGCTATTGGCAGTTTTCTAAATGTTATCATTTACCGTCTTCCTATCATGTTAAAAAGGCAATGGCAACAAGAATGCGCTGAACTACTCAAACGGCCATTATCATCAAAAAAAATAATATTTAATCTTGCTGTACCACGCTCCCATTGCCCTCATTGTAAAAAAACGATAAGCGGTAGATACAATATTCCACTAATTAGCTTTATCTTACTAAAAGGTAAGTGCCCTTATTGCGATAACAAAATTCCTTTCCGTTATCCAATTGTTGAATTAATTTGTTGCGTTTTATCGATCTTCATAGCCTTTAAATTCGGCGTGAGCGCAAAAACCGTGGCTCTATTACCCTTCACCTGGGCTTTGATCGTGCTAGTGTTTATAGACTTTGAACATCTGCTTCTGCCAGATATTATCACCCTGCCCTTTTTATGGCTAGGATTATTGCTCAGCCTATTTGGCTTATTCTGTAGTTCATTCGAAGCTATTGTAGGAGCAACATCTGGTTATTTAATACTATGGTCAAGCGCACAAATTTTTAGATTAATCCGTGGCAAGGAAGGCATAGGACAGGGAGATTTTAAATTATTAGCAATGTTTGGAGCTTGGCTAGGTTGGCAAGTATTACCATTTATAATCCTCTGCGCTTCATTATTAGGTGCTATTATTGGTATTACATTAATATTTCTTAAAAAACATTCTTTGCAAAAACCAATACCATTTGGTCCCTATATTGCTATTGCTGGTTATATTGCCATCATATGGGGTCAAGATATATTTAACTGGTACCTGCAACATATAATAGGAAGATACTAAATGCTAAAAATAGGTTTAACAGGTGGAATTGGCAGCGGTAAATCTACTGTTGCTAAATATTTTGCAGAACTTGGCGTCGCAATTATTGATGCAGATAAAATAGCTCGCGAATTAGTAGCTACTGGTACACCTGCTTTAACAAAAATTGTTGAGCACTTTGGTAATAAAATTTTAACCAGTCGCGACGAACTTGATCGTAAATATTTACGTAAATTAATATTTAATAATCCCAAACAAAAACAATGGCTAGAAAGATTACTGCACCCGCTTATTTACCATGAAATGGAAAATCAACTACAACAAGTAAAATCGCCATATTGTATATTAGTAATTCCATTATTAGTGGAAACACAACAAGAAAAATTGGTTGATCGTATATTAATTGTTGATGCTCCCCAAGAACAGCAAATTAATCGAACCATAAAAAAAAACAAAATATCAGAAAAAGAAGTTAAAACCATAATAGCCACTCAAGCAAACCGTGAGCAACGTTTAGCAAGTGCAGACGATATTATTTACAATGACAATTCATTAACCAAATTAAAACAACAAGTACAGCAATTGCACCAGAAATATTTAATTTTAAGCAAATAACCCATAGTCCTATTAAATCAGACCACTTGATTGTTATATTCCAAGAATCAACACCATAATGTATAATAGCAATCATGGAGACAGAAACCATTGTTTATGAACAACCATTAAATGAATACATTCGCTTTAGTCTGCGCTTAGAATACTTATTTGCTCAGGTAAAGTATTATCTCGATAAACAATCTCATTGGGATATTCGCTCCGCGCTAGCAACAATCATTGAAATCCTTAACACTATTGACAGACCAGATATAAAAAGTAAATTAACTAATGCGTTACAATTACATTCTTCTGCGCTAATGCAATTACATAACTCACCTGATATAAACAAAGAAAAATTACAAAACATCTTGCGGCGACTAAACCAATTAACAAATACATTGCACAATACACAGGGCAAACTGGGACAGTGCCTACGTGATAATGAATTTCTTGCTACAATTCGACAACGTATAAATACTCCCGGAGGTACTAGCAATTTTGCAATACCGGCTTATCATTTGTGGTTACAACAACCATTAGAACAGCAACAAACAACTCTACAAACTTGGTTCGACACATTCGATCAACTGCAAACTATTGTCAATCTTCTATTGCGATTAACTCGCGAAAGCGCAGTACCAACATCGCAAACTGCTCATCATGGTTTTTATCAAGAAACTTTAGTAACAAATATTAGTTATCAAATGATTCAAGTAATCATTCCTAAGCAGACAAATGTTTATCCAGAAATAAGTGTAGGACGACATCGTTTATCGATACATTTCTTCAATCTTAATATTGCTAGCCGAGCTACACAAGTTAGCGATAATGTTGAATTCAAATTGACACGCTGTAAAATTTAAATATGCACACTAAAAACATTTATTCCATTGTAGAATTATTATCAGGGAAAATACCTGTTGCAACTAAAATTATTGCTCGTGGTTGGGTGCGAACTCGTCGCGATTCCAAAGCTGGATTTTCTTTCATTACTCTACATGATGGTTCATGTTTTCAGCCACTACAAATAATTATTCCGAATACATTACCAAATTATGAAACTGAAATATTACATTTAACAAGCGGTTGTTCAATTATTGCGCATGGCGAATTGGTAGAATCTCCAGCTAAAGGCCAAGCATATGAAGTTAATGCATTCAAGATTGAAGTTATTGGCTGGGCAGATGATCCTGAAACATATCCAATTTCTCCCAAGCATCATACTCTAGAATACTTACGAGAATATGCGCATTTAAGACCTCGTACCAATACAATCGGTGCAGTAACAAGAGTACAACATCACGTTGCACAAGCTATACATCATTTTTTCCATGAACGTGGTTTCTACTGGATTCACACTCCTATTATTACTACCAATGACTGTGAAGGAGCCAGTGAACTATTTAGAGTTAGTACCTTAGATTTAATGAACTTGCCACACAAATCGGGTAGTATCGATTTTGAACAAGACTTCTTTGGATATGAAACTTATTTAACTGTCTCTGGACAATTAAATGCCGAAGCTTATTGCGAAGCAATGTCAAAAGTTTATACCTTTGGCCCAACATTTCGTGCTGAACCTTCTAATACAAGCCGCCATTTAGCAGAATTCTGGATGGTCGAACCAGAAGTTGCATTTGCAGATTTACAAGATTCAGCCAAACTCGCTGAAGATCTATTAAAATATACCTTCAAAGCTGTACTAGATGAATGCCAAGATGATATGAGATTTTTTACTCAAAGGATCGACAAAGATTGCATCAACCGACTTGAAAATATTATCAACAGCGAATTTGCTCAGATTGAATACAGTGAAGCAATTGATAAATTGCAAAAAGCTAATAAAAAATTTGAATTCCCTGTTGAATGGGGATTAGACCTACAATCAGAACATGAACGTTATTTAACTGAAGAATTATTCGGCCGTCCAGTTGCAGTAATAAATTACCCTAAAAATATCAAAGCCTTTTATATGCGATTAAATGATGATAATAAAACTGTCGCAGCAATGGATATCTTAGCACCTGGAATTGGTGAAATTATCGGCGGCAGCCAACGTGAAGAACGATTAGATATTTTAGATCAGCGCATGGATGAGTTAAAAATAGATAAACAACCCTATTGGTGGTACCGTGACTTGCGCCGTTATGGAACAGTACCCCACGCAGGTTTTGGTTTAGGTTTTGAGCGTTTTGTTGGATACATCACCGGAATGACAAACATTCGAGATATTATTCCTTTCCCGCGCACGCCAAAACACGCAGAGTTCTAATCACTCAACGTCAAACTCATCCCAATCTTTTTTAGTATAAGTTTCACGTAAAATAAATGACATAAAAACACCAACCAATATGCTGACAGGTAATATTAAAAGAGCGTATTGATAATCAGTGGCTGAATAAACGCGAAGACCGTTGTGCATTTGCCCGACCCAACTTATATCCAGTAATTTACCAATAAGAGGCTGAAGAACCAAAGCTCCGGTCATGATTAAGAAATTGGTGAAAGCAATTGCGGTCGCAGCAACATGAGTCGGATTATTTTCCTTACTAATTGCAAAACAAACAATCTGCACACTTGAAAAAAGACCAAAAAGAAACAGTAATATATCTAAGAATTCAATCGATATATTTATCGGCTTAAAAATAACGATAGTAATCAGAATTGCCGAAACACTACCACCAACTATAAGCGGTAATTTACGAGTTCTGTTTTTATCAGATAACCAACCATTAACTGGGGCACCAATTAACCAGCCAGCAAAAACCATTGAACAAGCAAATGCTGCTACACCAGGAGAAAGACCATAAACATCTCGAAGAAACGGAATTCCCCATAATTCTGCAAAAACTGATAATGATAAAAAAAACGCACAACCAATGATACCAGAAAACCACATCTGCGGATTTTTTATAATTTGCCCCAACCCTATAAAAGTTTCTCGAAAACTGGTTTTACTACTGTGCAACTCTTTCCACTTTGGAGTATCACGAACTAATATCCAAATCATAGGTATAAGCACGACACCCACGCCGGTACCTATATACAATGCAGGTTTCCACCCTATCTTATGTACTAACAATGTCAACTCCACATCACCCACCATGGCACCTACCATAGCTAAGCTGACTGTAAAACCTGCAAATAAGGCGAAATGATGTTTGGGCAACCATTCAGCTGCTAATTTCATTACTCCGACAAAGGCAAAAGCGCTACCAAAACCGATAAGAAATCTTCCAAAACCCACCATATAAATAGATTCCGAAGTACTGAACAAAAAACTGCCTAAAGTACATGCTATTACAGCACAAGTAAGAACAAGCCGAGCACCATACCTATCTATCAATATACCAACTACTACTTGCATTGGAGTATACGCAAAATAATACACTGCGGCTATTAGGCCTAGATTTGCTGCAGTAATATTAAAGTCCCGCATCAATTCTGGGACCATTACACTCGGTTCAATGCGTAATAAATACTCGTAACAATAAAATATGGCACCTAACATGCAAACTAGCCAGCCTACTGAAATAGACTTTCTTCTAGTTGATATATAGTTAGTTTCCTGATTCATATATAAATTGCACTCTCTGTGTCAAACTACATAATAATTCATAAGCTATAGTATTGGCATATTTAGCAATATGCTCTACAGGTAAACCTTCACCCCATAAAACTACCCGATCACCACACTTAGCATCGGGATTATTACGTAAATCCACTGTTAACATATCCATTGAAACGCGACCCGCTACTTGACATCGGATACCATTTACCAAAACCGGTGTGCCAATTTCAGCATGTCGCGGATAACCATCACCATAACCAATAGCTACTATTCCTATCGGCATATTTTCCGGACACTTCCAAACACCACCATAACCGATATGATCACCTCTAGCCAATTTCTTAACTGCAATTAACTCAGACTGTAAAGTCATAACTGGTCTTAAACCAGTCTCCTCACCAGTTTTATCAGCAAGGGGTGAGACTCCATATAACATAATTCCCGGACGTACCCAATCAGCATGTGATTTTGGCCAATTGATAATAGCGGCTGAATTAGCAATACTTTTTGGATTAGAATAAAAACTAAATCGCTTAAAACAGTCCAATTGCTTGTGAGTAGCAGATTTAGACAAATCATCGGCACTAGCAAGATGAGTCATAATATATATCGGCTGTTGTACTTGAGAAATTTTACTTAATCTATCATATGCATATCCTGCTTCTTGTTGCGAAAAACCTAAGCGATGCATACCGGTATCTATTTTCAACCAAACGCTTACTGGCTTATTTAACTTAACCGTTTGTAAAATCTCAATCTGACTCTCATGGTGCACAACGATATCTAGACCATATTTACTAATAAGAGGTAATTCTTTAACGTCGCTAAATCCGCGTGTTAATACAATGCGTTTGACTATTTTTGCTTTTCTCAACATTAAAGCCTCATTCAAGCAAGCAACACCAAAAGCATCTACATCAGTTAATGATTTTGCAATTTGTACTAAACCATGGCCATAAGCATCACTCTTGACCATAGCCATTATCTTGCTGGGTGAGGTTAACTTGCGAACTTGCTGATAATTATGCTGCAAAGCAATAAGATCAACATGCGCCTGTGCGCCATTATTCACGATGTGCTCTCCGTTGAATAAATCGAAGAAGAACTCTCAAATCTAGTATAACAACCAAGAAATGTTAGTTTAACTTTGCCTATAGGACCATTACGCTGTTTGGCAACAATAATCTCTGCTATACCCTTATCTGAACTATCTTCATTATAAACTTCATCTCGATAAATAAATAAAATGACATCTGCATCTTGTTCAAGAGAACCAGATTCGCGTAAATCAGACATTATCGGACGTTTATCCCCGCGTTGCTCTAGGCTACGATTTAACTGTGATACTGCCAAAACCGGTACCTTTAATTCTTTAGCCAAAGCTTTTAAAGAACGAGATATTTCAGTAATTTCCGCAGTGCGATTTTCTTTAAATCCCGGTATGTGCATCAATTGTAAATAATCTACAACTATTAATCCCAATTGTCCATGAGTTCTAGCCACCCGCCTAGCGCGAGCCCACAGTTCAGTTGGGTTCATGGCCGGTGTATCGTCAATAAACATTGGCACTTCTGAGAGCATACTTACAGCCGAAGTCAAACGTGGCCAATCTTCTGCATCTAACTTCCCAGTACGCACTTTATGCTGATCGATACGCCCTAAAGACGACATAATCCGCATTGCTAAAGCTTCACCTGGCATTTCCATACTAAATGCCAAAACAGGCTTTTTACTCTTAATAGATGCGTGCTCTGCGATATTCATAGCAAAACATGTTTTACCCATCGAAGGACGACTAGCAACAATAATTAAATCGCCCTCCTGAAATCCAGAAGTCATATCATCCAAATCTTTGAAGCCAGAAGCCAAACCGGTAATTTCCTGATCTGAATGATACAAAGTATCAATACGTTGAGTAGCTGTAGCCAATAATACACTAATATCAACTGGCCCTATCCCACGTGCTTCTTGCTCTGCAATTCTAAATATCTTACTTTCAGCTTCATTCAAGATGTCTTTACTACTGCTTCCCTGGGAATTAAATGCTGAATTTGCTATTTCACTAGTAACCTCTAATAATTGTCGCAATACTGAACGTTCTCGCACAATATTGCTGTAAGCTTCAATATTGGCCACGCTAGGAGTATTTTTAGCTAATTCAAATAAGTAAACTTCGCCACCAGCATTCTCCAATTCACTAATATCTTTTAATGCTTCAGCAAGAGTAATGACATCGAAAGGTTGACTGCGTTTATTAAGAGCAGTCATTGCTCGAAAAATTAATTTATGTTCAGTACGATAAAAATCTGCCTCACCAATATGACCAATAATACGATCCCACGCTCCATTATCTAGCATTAACCCACCTAATACAGACTGCTCTGCCTCGATAGAATGAGGAGGAACCTTAAGTTCGTCTATTGTTTGATTCGGCATAATAAAAACTTATTTTTCAGCTACAACATTAATTCTTAAAAGTACATTAACATCGGTATGTAGCTGTAAATTTATCTCAAATTCACCTAATTGATGGATAGGACCTTGCGGAAGAATTATTTCTTTTTTATCTACTTCTACACCAAGTTCTTTAATAGCATTTACAATCTCATGTGTACCAACAGAACCAAAAAGCTTTCCTTCCTCGCTAGCCCTCACTGAAATATTAATGGTTAATTTTCCTAAAGCTTCAGCACGTGATTCAGCAACTGCCAACGAATCCGCAGCTTCCTTCTCCAACTCGGCACGCCTTTCTTCAAACTTTGAAATATTATTCGGAGTAGCAGTCACCGCCATTTTTTGTGGTAATAAATAATTACGAGCAAAACCAGCTTTCGCATTAACTTTATCTCCGATATCACCCAAGTTACGAATTTTTTCTAACAAAATAACTTCCATCATAAATTCCTCATTGATTGCTAACCTGTGTATGGTAATAAAGCCAAAAATCTCGCAAGTTTAATAGCTTTTACCAATTTGCGTTGATAATGTTGTGGAGTACCAGTAATACGGCTTGGTATAATACGACCTGTTTCCATAATATATATTTTCAAAAGACTTATATTTTTATAATCAATTTTATCTATATCTTTAGGTGTTAAACTTGGAAATTTTTTATAACGATAATAACGAGACATAATTTTCTCCTATTTTTCTCTTTCTTTTGCAAACCCTTCTTCCGCATATACATCATATTCAGATTCTTCAAGTCGCTCCGTCTCCTTTGTTTTAGCTTCTTTAGGAACAATCATTGGCGAAGGTTTAGTAATTGCCTTGTTACGTTGCAATACTAAATTACGAATAACCGCATCATTAAAACGAAAAGAGTTAGTAAGTTCACTAAGCGTTTTGTCATCACACTCAATATTCATTAATACGTAATGCGCCTTGTGCACTTTATCAATAGGATAAGCTAATTGACGTCGGCCCCAATCTTCAAAACGATGAATTTTACCTTTACCTTTTTCAATCATCGCCTTATAACGCTCGACCATCGATGGAACTTGTTCACTCTGATCCGGATGAACTAAAAAAACTATTTCATAATGTCGCATAAAATACTCTCCACGGTTAAAAAGCCTCCTATGAAAATTTCCACAGTGAGGCAAAGAGTTAAAGTTATTATTATAGGATATATTTAATTAAAATCAATAACATTCTGCAATAATAGATTCCAGCCTTTACATCTTCATTCAAGACAACAATTGATAGCTTTTTTTACCAGGTCGCCTAATTTCCCCACAACACCGTTCTTTCCTTTATCACGTCTACTCAGAGCCATTTCATCTATATTTTTAATATCCCCGGTATCGATTAGTTTC
>Ga0114922_10004911_pt1 | contig 12371 bp, 11 predicted proteins | sample AartaG_FD_100975 | JGI IMG/M metagenome (GOLD analysis project Ga0114922, IMG submission 100975) | Deep subsurface microbial communities from Aarhus Bay to uncover new lineages of life (NeLLi) - Aarhus_00045 metaG | ecosystem: Environmental > Aquatic > Marine > Oceanic > Sediment | place... | reverse complement strand
TCCATTTCAACCAACTCGCCCATCAGGCTCGCATATTCAAAAAGTGCCTGGAATCTTCCGTGATCTTCATATGGCTCACCTGCATAGGCAGTAAGGAATTCTGAACGCTGATTTATCACATCACACACTGCTGGAACATGATGTTGCCAACAACCTCCGCCTAAAAAACTAAGATACTCCTGACATGTTTTGTTCTTTGATAGTATTTTTTCGACATGTCTTTTTAGCAAATATTCTGATTCCAATGGCTGGGGTAAATTCATCTCACCACGAAATCTCAATTTTTCCGGTATATCTGAGTACAGCTCATCAATACTTTCTATTCCAATTTCCTCCAGCATTCTTTCTCTTATTTCTTTTGAAGAATTTGGAATATACGGATGTACGTATTTATCCTCTTTTTTCATTTATTCAGCCTCCTAATATTACTATCGAAATTTATTTTTTTTCTGGTCAATCAGGCCAATCCTCCTCCATCGACCACTAACGTGATTCCTGTTACCCAACGAGAAAGGTCACTAGATAAGTAAAGAACTGCATTCGCTACGTCTTGAGGTTTACCGATGCGCCTAATTGGCCTTTCTGCACAAGATAATAAGAACTCTTTTTCATCAATACCAAGCTGCAAAGCTTCCTGTTTGAGAAGGTTAGTATTTATGTCACCAGGGCAAATACAATTCACTCGTATTCCGTACTGTCCGAAGTCGATTGCCATTGCCCTAGTTAGATTCACCACGCCCCCCTTTGCCGCGCAGTATGCTGCGGCTTTTGGCCCTCCCTTCAGTCCCCATCCAGATCCGTTATTAATAATAACGCCTGTCTTATTTTTTATCATTATTGGCAGAACATGACGTGAAAGCAAAAAAATTGCTTTCAAGTTAACTCCTACTACAAGATCCCATTCTTCTTCATCCAATTCTACTATATTTTTTCTTCTTATCACTCCTGCATTATTAAAGAGAATATCAATTCTTCCAAATTTATCGTAAACATTCTTTACTGTCTTCTCACAATCCGAGTTTGATGTAACATCGCAACGAAAAAAAACTGCTTCTCCTCCGTTCATTTCTATATCCGAAACAGCTTCTTGCCCACTAGACTCATTAATATCGATTAGAGCAACTTTTGCTTTCTCTGCTGCCAATACCCTTGCTGTTTCCAGCCCTATGCCTGATGCAGCTCCTGTAATAATTGCGACTTTACCGTCTATCGACATCGAGCTTGATGATATAGTTTTCATATGTCCAACCGCCTCTCTATATTTTTTCTTTCATCAACATAGCTTAACCGGCTGTTTCTCCCCCATCAATAACCATAGCCTGGCCTGTTATGTAAGATGCTTCTGAGGATGATAGGAATGCATATAAACTGGCCACTTCCTCCGGCATTGCGTGTCGCTTCATAGGTATTTTCGAATTAACTTCTTCTATCATTTCCGCTGTATATTCAGCCTTTTGCATTGGAGTCAAAACATATCCCGGACAAACGGCGTTCACTCGCAGCCAAGGAGCAAATTCCAAAGCTAAGGTCTTTGCCAGTACAATAACTCCCGCTTTTGAAGCATTATAATCTGAATAAAGCGGATGCCCGTTCAGTCCGTTCGTAGAGGCAGTAAATATGATAACTCCATTTTGCTCTTTCTTCATTCTCGATATTGCCTCTTGTGCACATAGATACATTCCATCCAAATTTGTGCTTAATACTTTTGCCCATTGCTGATATTTAATTTCCATGAAAGGCCTACGATAACTTATACCCGCATTAGAAATTAGTATGTCAATTCCGCTGATAAGTTCATCAGCTTTCTTAAACGCCTCTTCTACTTCATTCGCACTACTCACATCAGTTCGTATTCCGCCTATTAATTTTGTATTTCTTGACAATGCCTCATTCAAAGCATTTTGATCTAAATCAAGGATAATGACCTTTGCCTCTTCTTCTACGAAACGGTCGGCTATGGCAAGCCCAATTCCGCTTGCACCTCCGGTAACAACAACCCTTTTATCCTTAAGATCTTTATATATACCCATCTATTTTCACTCCTCTAATAGGAATTATTAATTCTTTTTAGCGATCCCCTTTTTGAGATCTTCTATAAACACCTCAACACATGTTCATGGTATCTTCTTGAATGTTTTATATCTTTTGTGCTTTCTTTAAATAGTGACTGTAATCTAGATTTTGATGTGACTAGTCTAAGAGAAATCATAAATAGCGGTTTTCAACGTCAAATATTCTTTCTATTTTTTCATCATACCGACGAAAAATATTCATTCGACTTTTCCTTAACCGTGTATATACAATCTTCCCACTATTTCTTTTCCTAGATCCTCTATTGTACTTTTTCCTTTTTTTCAGTTCATTCTACAATATTGCTCTAACGAATCTTTATCCTTTAATGCTTCAATAAGCGCTGTTAGCTCTTCTTTTGTATTATATGGAGCTATTCCAATCCTAACGACCCCTCCCTTATCTCCCAACCCGAGTTTTTCAATTGTTCTAGTTGCATAAAAATCTCCATCCCAAACAAAAATACCTTTTTCACCTAGATACTTTGCAATTACTTTTGGAGAATAGCCCTTATAGGTGAATGAAACCGTTGATGTCCTGGGGTGTCCTTCCGGAGGACCATATATGTGTACTTCTTCTATATGAGAAAGTTCTTCAATAAGATACTTTGTAAGTTCTTCCTCATATCGTTCAAACGCTAGCAGCCCATTAACTATTTTGTTACGTCGACTTTGATCTTTCTTGCTCTTCTGGATATTTTCTCCAATTCCATATTTTTCTCCTATGTCTGCTACAAACTCTACTGCTTCCGCTGCACCGGCTATCCCTTCTTGATTCAATGTTCCTGTTTCAAACTTATATGGTGGACAATCAGATTGCGGTCGCAATTTCAAAGTATTTAATTTTTCTAATACATCTTTCTTCGCAAACATTACCCCTATATGCGGACCAAAAAATTTATACGCAGAACAAAGAAGAAAATCTGCTCCAAGTTTTTTTACATCGATAGGTTTATGGGCAGCATAATGCACAGCATCAACAACGGTAAAAGCTCCTACCTCTTTTGCTAAAGATATATACTTTTCAACATCACTAATCGTTCCTAGAGCATTTGATGCATAGTTTACAGCTACCACCTTAGTGTTGTTAGTTAGCTTTTTTTTGTAGTCTTCTATATTTAGAGTGCAAGTTTCTATTTCTAATTCAACCTCATCAACAACGATCCCCTTATTTTTAAGTTCCAGCCATGGACCGCGGTTTCCTTCATGTTCAATCTCTGTAATTATTACTCTATCACCTTCATTCATCTCACGTGACAAAGCTTCGGATAAAGAAAAAGTCAGAGTAGTCATATTAGCTCCAAAAATTACTTCATCCCAGGAGCAGTTAAAGAAATCCGCAAAAGCATGTCGTGCGTTTTTAATCATTTCATCGTTTTTCATACTCGTGATAAAAGCCCCTTCAGTATTTGCATTCATTTCAATCAAATACTGAGTTATTGCATTAATAACACGATTTGGTACTTGATACCCCCCCGGCCCATCCAAAAACGCCATTGGATGTTCTTTGTATCTATACTTCAACGCTGAAAACTGATTACGAATATAATCTATCATTATTTTTTCCTAAAAGTAGATTTTTCTAGACAACGATCTTATTAGTTGGTTTTAAACTGCATTTTTTCTGGATTTCTTACTTCTAAAAAATTTCTTTATTTTATCTATTGAAAGTTCTCTTTCTCCCATTATGCCCTCTCTTTTGAATATCAAAACAATAATTAGTAGTACTCCTGTAAGAACAGTTGTTAGTCCTAATAGAGAGGGTACTTCTATACCCAAGAAATAGAATCCTTCTTCAAATGGTGACAAAACTTCAGCAAAAAATGTAATGATTCCAGCACCGATCACAGCCCCTGTTATGCTTCCCATTCCACCGATCACTATCATTGTTACAACTTCAAATACCAAGATCAGCCCGAATGCTTTGGGAAAAAGATTTAGTATTAAATGAACCCACAATACACCACCAAGTGCGGTAAAAAAGGAGCTTATAACAAAGGCCAGTATTTTGTATTTTAGAAGATTGATTCCCATATGCTCAGCTAAATCTTGGTCTTTACCAATAGCGATAAAAGCTCTTCCTATATAGCTTTTTTTCAATTTCAGTGCGATATAGATCAATGCTATTGCTATTCCCCACACCCACCATACGTTTGAATAGGGTGGAAACTCTCTTAATCCCATCGCACCATTTGTTATATCGGGTAAGTTTTCTGCAATGGTTGCCATAATGATATTAAACCCCAACGTTCCCGTACAAAAATAAAATCCTCGTAACCTTATGGCCGGTAAAACCAAAAAAACAGCAAATATCGTACCGAAAATTCCTCCTATTATCAGGGCAGGTACAAATCCGATCTGTGCATTCAAAATAAAAGATGGTAAATGTAAGTCTAAAACGTCTCTTTTCAAGCTAGGTGGTATTGTAAAAAATGCCGCTGCATAGGCCCCTGCTAACATTATTCCTCCGTGGCCTATGGAAAAAAATCCAATCCAACCATTGGTTATTGTTAACGAAATCGCCAATATTATATTGATCCCAAACATCAAAACCAGCATGAGCCAAAATCCCTGTAGAAACTGGTTAACTAAAAACAAGATTGCAATAATGATAACAATACCTATTAGGTATTTTGTTGGCTTATTTAACTCTTTGTGGGAACTCATATTTTTGCTCCTATTTTATATTCGCCTTAAAAAGACCACTTGGCTTAATTATCAGAATAGAAAAGAAAATCACCCATGCAAAAAGCGGCTTTAAGCCAACAAGGTCAAGTGGAAGATATGCTACTAGAAGAGAGCTTCCTACAGCAATGATATAGCCTCCTACAATTGCTCCCAAGACGTTTCCGACACCTCCCAAAATAGAAGCTATGAATGCATAGACAACAGGAATAGCTCCCATGCTAGCCTGAACTGAGCCAAAGAGTATTCCCCAAAAGATACCCGAAATCCCCGCAAGGGATGCTGAAATCATAAACACGATTACAATCACCATTTCCGTGTTTATTCCTAGTGTCTGAGCAATGTTGATATTGTAGGATATGCTGCGCATAGCGATTCCGATTTTTGTTTTCTTCACAAGAAGCACAAGCACAATACATAGCAGTACTGTTATCAGTACGATGAATGCTATTTTTTTATAGATGAATATATTTCCTAGTTGATATGAGCCCTCTAAAAACTTGGGCGAAGGAAAAGGTTTCAACCTGTCATTGAATATTAAAACTGTCAGATTCTTTATTACTGTAGATGCTCCCAATGACGTAATAAAAAGCGTTATCATACCAACACCACGAACAGGTTTGAAAGCTACTCTTTCAATCATTAATGCAATAATTACCGACCCGGCTACTGCTGCAAGAACACCAGCCCAAAAAGGTAGCATTGCAATTTGTATGACAAAATAGGCAGCGAATGCCCCTACCATCATGACTTCTCCATGGGCAAAATTTACCAATCCTATAATTCCAAAGGTCATAGTGTACCCAGCTGCTAATACTGCAAGTGTGCTCCCATATCCAAGAGAAGTAATTAGTTGTTGTAAAAAATATTCCATATAAGTTAATTAATCCTCCCTGTAAAATACTAACCTATGCCAAAGTATATTTCTTTTACTTTATCGGTTTTGCCAAGTTCTTCAGAAGTACCCTCAAACGCAATAGATCCCTTCCTCATCAAATACCCATAATCTGCTATATCAAGAGCTAGTCTTGCATTTTGCTCTATCAATAAAATAGAAACCCCAGTTTCATTTATGTTCTTTATAATTTCTGCAATTAATTCTACAAGTTTAGGAGCAAGACCTAATGAAGGTTCGTCAAGTAGTAATAGATCCGGGCTGCCCATCAAAGCGCGAGCCATGGCAAGCATCTCCTGTTCCCCGCCACTGAGTGAGGCAGACAATTGATTTTCCCGTTTTTTAAGAATGGGAAATAAACTATAAACTTTCTCCAAATTTTCTTTTAGCTGCTTTTTGCCCTTTACCAAATAAGCGCCTGATATCAAGTTCTCTTTTGTTGACAAATTTCCAAATATTTGCCGACCTTCTGGGCAGTATGACATTCCTAAAGCAGCAATGTCATATGTTTTTAGGTTGGATATATTTCTTCCTTTGTATATAATCTCACCCTGCTTTATATTCGTCTGTCCAAGGATAGTCTTCAACGTTGTAGATTTTCCGACTCCGTTTGATCCTAATAGGGTAACAACGTCTCCTTGGCTAATTTTTATCGATATATTCTCCAATACAACCATTTTGCCATATCCTGCTGTAACCTTTTTTAGCTCAAGCAAAGGCTGATTATTCATCATGCTCCTCCCAGATATGCCTCTATTACTTTCTTGTTTTTTTGTATTTCTTCCGGCTTTCCTTCCCCAATAATTTTCCCCTCATTTATAGCAACAATATCATTGCAAATTCCCATAATAACTTTCATATCATGCTCAATTAGTAAAATACTCATATCATACTTCTCTTTTACCTTTGATATGATGTCCATAAGCTCAAGAGTTTCACCCGTGTTTAAACCACTGCTAGGTTCGTCGAGTAAAAGAACTTCTGGTTTTATCGCTAATGCCCTGGCTATACTGACTTTCATTTGCTGCCCATGCGGTATGTCCTCTCCGACTCGATCGGCCAAAGATGCTATACCTAAAAAATCCAGTATTTCGAATGTTTCTTCTTCAATTTTTTTCTCTTCTCGGTGGTATTTTTTCGTTTGTAGTATTATATCAAAAAAGTTATATGTCATATGCCGAAAAAAGGCTGTCTTGATCTCATCGATAACTTTAACTTGCTCTTCGATCCTGATTTTCTGGAAGGTTCTTGCGATACCTCTTTTTACTTTCTTATCCGGTGTTTCATAAGTAATATCTATACCTTTATATAGTACCTGCCCGCTATCAGGTTTTAATAAACCAGATATAAGATTGAAAATAGTCGTCTTTCCTGCCCCGTTTGGTCCTATTAAACCTTTTAGTTCCCTCTTTTTTAGATGTAGTGAAAAATCTGAAACGGCTTCTAAGCCTCCGAATCTCTTCTTAAGTCCTTTTATTTCTAATATAGGCTTATCATCATTTCCGTAATCATATTCGGCCATCTATCCACGGCTCCTTATTCTCTGATTTATCGATACTATCTATTACTTAGCTTTGCACTGGTTTTGTTAAAAAAATTTTTTCTTATTAGAATATTCTTCAGTGCGTTTTCTTTCCCATTTGGGGGCAATATTAGTGACTGGAGGGGGGAATAAAACTTACCAATTCCCCCCCTCCGTTATAACATTTTAGTTTACTTTCTTTTACTTAAAAGGCATGGGATCGACACCCGCAGGAGTGAAGCTCTCATATGGTTTGAATTCCAAGAAGACCCTCTCTCCATTCTTTACCACCTTCCAAACAATTCCCCGTGTAGGAGATCCTACGTCTGTAAAGGAAACTGGCTGAGAAGTCTCTTTGGTGTCTACTGCCGCAATACCATCTCGTACTGCTGTTCGTTTCTCTTCCAGGCTCGCACTATCCCACCATTCTTTTCCATTTGCCGAAATCACATCGGAAATACCAGTAGTGATTATTGTAAGAGCATCCCAGGTCATTGCGCCATATGATCCTAAGTCCTCATTATATCTATTCTCCAATTCTTGCGCAAAAGCAATCAAACCGTCTGGAAGTCCAGGTTGCCCTTTTGCATAAAGAGTTGACATGATCATGCCTTCAACTGCATCTCCACCAATTTCAGCAAGAACGACCGTATCAGGACCGTCTGTGCCAATAAACGGGAGCTCAATCCCCAGTTCCCTTGCTTGCTTAACAAGTCGGGGGGCGTCCTCAGGCCACATTGGAAGAACAATTGCTTGAATACCCATCGAATCAATGTTCGCCTTCAGTCTGGTTAACTGTGCGGTATAATCAGTATCTCCCGTGTTGTAGGTAGGTATGAACGGAACACAGTCTTCTTTATTTGTAAATTCTTTTAAAAAGTACTCGATATACTCGGTGAGTTTAGTCCCGTAAGCACTACTCATATCTTTGAAAATCGAAATAGAATCAAAACCTAAATCTTCTTGGATATACTTTGCTACAGCTCTTCCTTGATCATTATCTGGTGTGGGAGTCATAAACATGTAGTCGCCAACGAGTGGAATTGTAGCAGTAGTACCACCTATGTCCAAAAAAGCGGTTTTCTTGTCTTGAAAGATTTTCCCAGCAGCGGTAGCTGTAGAAATATCATTTCCTCCAAACGCAGCGACAACCTTCATAGAATCGATTATACGGTGTGCTTTCGTGGCATATACCTTCGGTTCACTTTGCCCGTCAACAAGAGATATCTCAAGGGGATAGCCTTCTATCCCGCCACCTTTATTCTTCAATTCCACGTAAAGCTCAATTGCACGTTTGATCTCCAGCCCAAGTGCCGCATCAGCTCCGGTAATGTCTGTAATCGCTCCAAGATGAATCTTCTGTTCACCGGTTGTAGCTGTCGCTTCCTCTCCACCGCCGCCTGCATACACATAAACGCCAGAAAAGAGAATAGAAACAACAATTAATACCAAAACCTTCTTCATTTTTTTCCTCCTCATAATAATATTAAACCAAGCTTCAGAGAACAAACCGTTATAAAACCATGGTACACCTCCTTTCTGCCTTGTTATAGCTGAATACCTTGAGCTAAATGTCAAGGCAAGAAAAATTTTTACTAAAATACAGACAATCTTTCCTTACTATCTACATACTTAGGAAACTGAACAAAGATGCTTACACCAGCGTCACATTCATCTGCCTGCCCAATACGGACATTACCTACAATACTAATAAGCAAAGTAGCTTCCTCAATTGAAACTCCCAGTTTGTGACATAGGAAATCGGCCATTCGTTTACAGCCAATTCGGACAGCCTCTTGAAGTGCAGGAGCAGTGGCTAGAGTATACCAATAATCTTTTTGCTCGATAATTGGTGCAGGTATATATATATTTCTTATCAACTTAACAATTTCGATGGTAACTTCAGCGCCACATTCGACCCCAATACAGATCTCACACTCCCCCATATTTGCATGAACATCTCCTATCTGAAGGAGCGCACCTTCAACGAAAACAGGTAAATAGATACTTGCCCCTATTCCAGCTTCGGGACAATCAATGTTCCCACCATGGTTTCCAATAAAGCGTGTCGGAATTTTCCCTACCGGGGTTGTTCCTATTGTTCCTACATGAGGCTTGTTGTTTATAGAGAGGTCTTCGTTAAAAATGGTCTTGCCGTTTTCTATCTTTACAATCTTTGTATAAGGTGCATCTACAAATTTCCGCAAGACTCCCTCCGAAGGGATCATCATTAAAACACCATGGTCTTCACATTTGATATCAAGTATTTTTAAAACCAAGATATCTCCCGGCTTTGCATCATTAATGAATAGTGGACCAGTTGTGGGATTTACATCGCCTGGATGATCATGATCGTCTTCCGTTCGTATATGATCGCCAAAACAATCTAGTGTTTCAAAAATTACCTTATCTCCTGCAGAAGCGAAAGCGACTGGTTTATTATTCCTATCGTATGCATACGAAAAATGTTTTCTCTCAATTTTAATCAATACTCTTTCTCCGCCAATGTTGTTTTCAAAGTTATGAGTATCTATATCAGACAATTGGTATTATATTTAATTTTCCTCAAATGTCAATATACGTTTTGATTTTCTGTGCAAGATTTTTTCAATTTTTGCTGTAAATTCTATATTCCAGCAAATCAGCTTACCCCCTGAATCTGTTCCTTATTTTTCTTATCTTCCCCATGTACCCGGGTCTCCAGGTACTCGGCCATGTCGAAATTCTTCTTCCCAGTGCTCCACGTTTCATGTTTCTCGGCCAGCAGCGCGCCAATTAGTCTCTTTGATGAGGCCTCGTTAGCTAGTTGGGGAATATCCGGATGGCCCGCTATCGACGACGGATCTCCTGGATCAATTTCTCCTGCATATTCTTCGATTTCATTCCCCAAAGGACGAGTTTTGCCTTCTTGCAGCCCCCGCTTTCCAAAGGCATCGCCGGCCCCATCAATGGTGATGCCGTACTTGGCCAGCGTGGCATGAATTCGGTTATTTAGCGTGCCTCTCTGACGAGTCAGTACCATGTGTGTGCGTGGCAGTTACCTCTTCCGCCTCTTTAAGGCTCGTCTCGCAGTGGTTGATCTCCCGGGATAGCTGCTCGATGATTTCCTCGCTTTGGAGTATGAAGTCTCTCGCCTTCAGGTTGTCTATCCTCCCAGTCTTGGTTTGATGGATTTTATTAAAAGAACTTTTTTCTGAAAAACAATGAAAAAAATTCCGCGCGTGTAATCCCACCCTATACCTGGATCCCCATTGCAGGTACAATGGATACTTCGGGTCGCCGCTTCAACTGTCCGAGGCGGGAAACGTCCGATGATTTTTCTTGTTTAATCGGTATACCCAGAGTGGAGGTGGCAGAGAATGGCAGGTATCAAGATAGATGGACTTTACCCGGCGATGGTCACATCCTTCGACTCCAACGGAGAGCTGGCCGTCGATGCAGTGAAGAAAACGGCGCGGTTTTTGATAAAGGCCGGTTGCGCCGGGATTGTCTGTAATGGATCGACAGGCGAAGCCGCAAATCTATCCAGGGACGAGCGGATTACGGTGATCAGGACAACCCGGGAAGCGGTCGGCAAAGAGCTGGCGGTGATTGCCGGAACGGGAACGCCCACCACACGGGGAACCGTGGAGCTCAGTCGGGATGCCATAGAGGCGGGGGCCGATGCTGTTCTGGTGATAACACCGTTCAATATCATCCCCAACAGTGACGGACTGTTCAGGCATTTCGCTGCGGTGGCCGAGTTGGGCTTCCCCGTAATCCTCTACAACCTGCCAGAGCACACGGGAGTGGAAATCGATTTCGGAACCATCGAACGCCTCCTGAACTCTTATGACAATATCGTCGGTATCAAAGAATCGAGCGGAGATCTTTCCTACTTTGCGGAAATCATTCGGAGATTCGGGGATGCGTTCGTGCCGATCAATGGAGCGGACGCCCTCATTTTCCAGTGCACCCTGATGGGATCTCCGGCATCGATCCTGGCGCTTGGAAACATCGCTCCTAAAATGATTATCCAGGTTATGGACCTGGCAAAACGAGGAGATGTCGCCGGAGCGAAGAAGATCTACTACAAGTTGGTACCCATCGCGCGGTCGATCAGTGACGCCGTGAATTTTCCGGCACCGATCAAGGCGGCGCTGACGCTTCTCGGACGACCCGCGGGAGACCCCCGGCTTCCCACAGTTCCCGTAGATGACGAGGAAGCATCCTCGATCAAGGAGGCGCTCCAAACCGCAGGGTTGCTGTAGCGCACTACTGTCTCTTTCTTCCGGAAGATCGGTATAGATCTAGATTTTCCCTTTGGGTAGTTCAGACAGTTGGGATTTTTATAGGTTTCTGAAGATATAAATCCTCATCCGTTGAGTTTCTCGAAAACAGCTTTTGATATTTGAATATCCTGAACCGCCACGCCCGTCAAATCGGCAACAGTGATCTGCTGTTCAGAACTCCTGCGCGATGCGTTCCCTGCGATGACATGCCCCAGTTCCACAACGTTTTCCTTTACGAGGCATTCGGCCTGAATGGCCTGGAATATTTCCCCGCGGGAAAGGCACTGCTGAATACTGTCTGCCACAACCAAATCCGCTTTTTTCAGAATCTTGGGATCGAGCTCGATCTTGTCGGAGGTATCCGATCCCATGGCCGTAATATGTGTACCTTCACGAATATCATCGACCGCAAGCAGCGGTTTTTTAGATGGTGTTGCCATCACAATCAAGTTGCACGAGGATGCCACTTCGCCGGCATCCAATGTCGTGTGAACCGTATAGCCTTTGGGCTCAAGATCCTTCTTGTATGCCTGCAGCTTCTCTTCATGCCGACCCCAAACAACGACATTCCTGCAGGGTACGATGGAATTAAGATACAACAGTTGCATCCTGCCCTGAGTACCGGACCCAAAGACGCCTATACGCTCAACATGCTTGGGAGCCAAATACTTAGCCACAACGGCGCCCGCCGCCGCAGTCCTGACTTCTGTCAGATAACCCTCATCAAGCAAAAAACAGACCGGTTCGCCCGTCTTCTGGTTAAACAATAGCATCATGCCCTTTGTGGTAGGCAGCCCGAGTTTGACGTTATCGTAGAAACCCGAAGCGATCTTGATCACGTAGTAATCATCGTCACGGATGTAGCCGTATTTGATATGCACATCGCCCGGAGGATTCTCGAAAATCATCTCACCTACCGGGGGAACCAC
>Ga0114922_10004910_pt1 | contig 12371 bp, 12 predicted proteins | sample AartaG_FD_100975 | JGI IMG/M metagenome (GOLD analysis project Ga0114922, IMG submission 100975) | Deep subsurface microbial communities from Aarhus Bay to uncover new lineages of life (NeLLi) - Aarhus_00045 metaG | ecosystem: Environmental > Aquatic > Marine > Oceanic > Sediment | place... | reverse complement strand
TGATACGACGTAAAGATATTAAGGTATCAGACCATGGCTATGATGAATTGGCAGATGAGGAAGAGGCATCACAAAAAACTTGTTCATGAAGGAAATTATGTGGCTGAAGTCGATATCGAGCTGATCGACACAGATGAGGGATGGTCGCCTTATCTGTCCCTTGATGATGCACAAAAACTTGATGACGTGCGTGAAGCGTTGCGCAGAGGGGACCTAAAAGCAGCTATTCGACTGGCCAGCGTTTTCACCCTGACGCCAGTGGCAGCCTGGTAGGTTGGGTTGAATGAAACCCAACAAACGGATATTGAATCCATATTGGATGGTGTTGGGTTTCGTAATGCTCAACCCAACCTACTTGGCTATTAAAGAACAAACCGCTATCGCCACGATCCTCAGCGACATGGATGCCGAGATAGCGGCACCCGAAACCAAATTAGAGAAATACAAGCAGATCAAACAAGGGATGATGCAGAACCTCTTGACCGGACGGATACGTTTAGCATGAAAGAAAACCAGAACATCGAATGGAAAAAATCCTGGCGTGACGAATACATCAAATGGATATGCGGTTTTGCCAATGCGACCGGCGGCACGCTCGTTATCGGGAAAAACGACAAAGGGGTGGTCACCGGTGTTGACAATGCAGGGAGACTTCTCGAAGACATTCCAAACAAGGTCAGGGATATTCTCGGTATCATCGTCGATGTGAATTTGAAAACAGACAAGGGCAAAGAATTTCTGGAAATCATGGTCGAGCCATACCCCTATCCGGTAAGCTATAAGGGACAATACCATTATCGCAGCGGAAGCACCAAACAGGAACTTAAAGGTTCAGCTCTGGATGCCTTTCTTCTGAAAAAACATGGTCTGCATTGGGACGGTGTTCCGGTGCCGAATTTGTTACCCGAATCTCTTGAGGAAAAAGCGTTTGCGCTTTTTGCGAAAAAAGCTGTCAAAAGCAAGCGATTGGAAAATGCGGTATTGCAGGAAAACAGGAAATCACTGTTAAGGAAATTGCATCTGGTTGAAGGCTCCTACCTGAAAAGGGCCGCAGCGCTCTTGTTCCATGAAGATCCTGAGCAGTATGTCACCGGAGCCTATGTGAAAATCGGGTTTTTCAAAACCGATTCGGATTTGGTCTATCAGGATGAAATTCACGGTAACCTGTTTCAGCAAGTGGATAACACCATCGATTTGCTGCTGACAAAATACATGAAAGCCTATATCAGTTATGAGGGGCTTCAGCGGGTGGAAAGCTATCTGTTCCCCGCACCGGCATTGCGGGAAGCCCTGCTCAATGCGGTTGTCCATAAGGATTACATTAGCGGCAATCCCGTACAGATCAGCGTTTACGGAAATAAAATTATTTTCTGGAATGCGGGACGACTGCCGGATGAGTTGTCGATAGAATTGTTGCAGAAAAAACATCCTTCCATTCCTTACAATCCACTCGTCGCCTCCGCATTTTTCCGGGCTGGTTATATTGAAGCATGGGGGCGGGGAATAGAAAAGATAAATAATGAGTGCAAAGTGGCCGGTGTTCCTGCCCCGGAGATCAATTATGAATTTGCAGGGTTGATGATAACTTTTCAGGCAAGGAGCGGAAAAACTGGGAAAATATCACCCGAAACTAGGGAGAAAACTAGGGAGAAAACTAGGGAGAAAACTAGGGAGAAAATTCTGAAGCTGATTTTAGAGGATGCCTCCGTTTCCATCAAGGAAATGTCCAATAGAACAGGAATTACACAAAAAGGAATTGAATGGCAAATTATGCGCTTGAAAAAAGATGGAATTCTCGAACGCATTGGTCCGGCTAAAGGCGGTTACTGGAAAATAATAAAGGAATAGTTCATGGGAAATGTGGGTGATATTGAGCGAATCACGCAAAACCGCGTGGTAAAAATGTTCAAAGAAAAATTGGGTTACACATATCTGGGCAATTGGGAAGATCACTCCGGCAACAGCAATATCGAGGAAGCGCTTTTAACCAGATACCTGAGCAAGAAAGGATGCAATACCACCCTCATCAATAAAGCCCTGCATGAACTTCGTGTTACCGCCAACAATTATAACGAAAGCCTCTATACCAACAACAAGAATGTTTACAGACTGCTCCGCTATGGCGTTCAGGTAAAAGCCTGGCAGGTTGGGTTGAATGAAATGAAACCCAACAAACGGATATTGAATCCATATTGGATGGTGTTGGGTTTCGTAATGCTCAACCCAACCTACTCGGCTGATAAACGCGTCGGCTGATTTTCAGCGTTCGGCTGATAAAAGGGAAAATATGTCCGACGAAATTAACGAATCTGCCAAAGCAGTTCAAGAAGTTGCTAAAACAACTGGCCAGGCAATTAAGACAATAGAAAAAATCGGCAGTTTTTTTTTCGCTTATAATGCATGAAAGTATAGATACGACCTGTGATATGCTTGCCGATACTTTGAAATTTAAGCGTTGGGAGCGCCAAATACGCTTAATTGAAAAATCCGAAAAAATCATAAAACAAAAAAATCTATCTGATAGACTAAGACCAATAAGCCCCAAATTGGCCTTGCCAATTTTCCATAATGCCTCATTAGAGACTGATGAATCTCTTCATGATATTTGGGCTAATTTGATAGTAACGGCATTAGATCCGGAATGCCAGAAACCGAGAAGTGCGTATGTCGATATCATTCGACAACTGGAACCAATAGATGTAAAGGTTTTAAATGAACTTTATGATAATTATTTAGGAAGCTTACAAGGTGAAAAGGAAAGAAGAAAAACATTTGCTCTTAAATATCCCAATCGTAGAGCAAAATATGATGAATTTCCTCCAACAAGGTTTTCATGCTCCCAATATGATATTATTAATCGGTTACACCTCAATTTTAATACCTATTGGACATCTATTGATAATTTGATACGCCAGCGATTAGCCTCAACATATGTCGAAGAGACATCAATAGAAACAGATATTGATGATATGCGTCAAGATCATGATGTATCCTATGATCACGGATATAGTAAAGTCTGTATTACAGCTCTCGGGCTTTCCTTTGTTAAAGCATGTACGATAAGGATCTAATATTTTATGTATAATTTATAAGAAGGCCGAGCCAAGCTAATTCATCCGACGCAAAAAGCCGCGCGGCTGATTAGGGTTAGGTTTGTAGGTAGGACTTGCTTGAAGTTACAGAATGTAGCCTGGTTGGGTTGAATGAAATGAAACCTAACAAACGGATATTGAATCCATATTGGATGGCGTTGGGTTTCGTAATGCTCAACCCAACCTACTCGGCTGCGCTCCATTGCAACCGCTAAGCCACAGGTTATCGTACTGAATTGAGATTATGGATAAAGAAGGAATAGCTAAGTGGCTTATTGCCGTAGGTAAAGATGGTAAAATAACACGATGCAAACTAAAATGTGACATCTATTCTAATCTGACAACAAAACAAGTAGAAACAATCTCTTTAGATGACGTTGAAATTATCTTTTCTGGTATTGAAAGCCCGGAAAATCAATTGAAAAAGAATGGCTTGTTTCTTACCTTGCATTGCGAAGCAGTCGTTGAAACCGATGACATTGACATTGCTGTTTCTATCTTTAATCATAATTTAATTGCCTTTTTCGTACTTGCAAGAGCGGAATTCATTGTAAAAGAGCCCATCTATAAACTGGTGGAATGTAATAGCGAGTGGATCGGTATACCGGGCATTCATTTCGAGGGGGCAGGGTATCAAGATTTAGGCGAAGGTTTTATAAATAGACATCATTCAAAATTGGAAACTCTAAGTCGTGCAAGGAGTGGCAGTAATGATATATACAAAAAGCTTAGGAAGGCAATGCATTTGTTGAGAAACGCAATAGAACTTGAAACTCTATGGCCAACCGAAAGCTTTTTAAATTATTACAAAGTAATTGAGATTGCAGCTGATGAACTAAAGAAAAACGAATATCGAAACTTAATAGACTCTTCGACCCTTGTTGAGGATTTGGTGGATCTGATCGCTGACAATACTCAGAGGTTAAAGGTCTATTTTTTATACGTGGTTTTCAAATTAACCGAATTCGATAAACAAAAAGTGATAAGTTTAGGTAGCGCCCGTAATAGAATCGCACACTCCAGTTATCAGCCTTCGCGTGAAGAAATGTGGCTGTGTAAGAATGTATCGTTTGTCGTTTTTTCCAAGTTAATTGAAGTTGTAGGATTAAGGGTAATCCAACAAAATTGCTAACAACAGCTTTGAGAAGGACGTGTGTTGCCCTGCCGCTACTCACACGCCTCTCAAACTGGGCGTTATATTTTTTGAACACGCACGCGCACTGCACAAAATTCATTGGAAGAAAAATACGAGAATGAATTGAAAAGGCAAGCAGATGAAACTGACGGATAATGAGATAAGAGATATTAATCGCTATCTGGAAGAAGGCAAATCGCTGCCCGAGAAGTACCGTTTTTTGCTGTTTGAGGATAAGCGGGAGGTGGAGCTGGTTTGGAACGGCAAGACCAGTGAGGTTTGCAACGTGGTGTTGCCGTTCCAGGTGATCGAGCAGGTTGACGAGCCGCGCGAGGAGAAAGCCGTCAAATTGCAGATGGACCTTTTTGACATGCAGACCGGCAGACAGATCAAGGGATGGAACAACAAACTGATCTGGGGCGACAACAAGCTGGTTTTATCCTCACTGAAAAACGGGCCGCTCAGAGAAGAAATCGAGGCGCAGGGCGGCATCAAGCTGATCTATATTGATCCGCCGTTTGATGTGGGGGCTGATTTTTCCATGCATATTAAAAAACAGTAGGGTCTCAACATTTGACATTTGGGTTGAAAGTTGAGACCTGACCCCGAAGGTCCCTTAATGAATATATAAGCAATACTTTATATCCCACTAAATTGGCATTATAAGAACAATGAATATACGCAACCGTTGGCATTCATACTATACACGCGGTCATAAATAACTGCGCATAGCGAGACATTACATGGTTGAACAACAAACCAGAAACGCAAAACATTCGCAATTATTTCTGACCGTCTGTATAAAAAGGAAAATTATGACAAATTACATTATTATTGTAGCAATTATTGTTTTTATAATCTTATATCAGGTTAGAAAAGCTAAAGAGAAAAAGAAAGGAAAAAAAAGAGCGGAAAGAACTATCGGTTTTGAAGTGATTACAGATACATTTAATTCTGGAAATGATGATTCTTCAAAATGGGAGATCGTTAATAGAAAAACAGAGAGGTGGAGTGAACTTGGATTTGGGGATGATGATTTATTTCCTGGATATGGCAGGCTTTATGATAGAGAGTTTGAAGTTTGGTATTGTGATGTAGGTTCAAAAGAAAGAAAAGATGTGCAAAGTTTTCAGGACAGATTTCCACTTAATTATGGTCCAAAGGATTATCATAAAATAGCAGGTGATGACACATCCCTTGATCAATTAAATAATACTAAGGGGTATGAGGCATTATATTCTGGATTAGATAACAAGAATAGAAAAAGGTGGTATTTTGCTTTAGTTAAAAAGACCCCAACTTGGATAGAAACAAAAAGAGCTCCTGATAATGAAGAAGAGCAAGAAAAAATTATTGAAGAGATTAATGTGCCAGACAGTTGGAAGCTAGTTCGTAGAAAGTCAAAGAAATGGGATGAACTAGGTTTTGGTGATGGGGAATTTTTCCCGGGTTATGGTAAGATATACGAACGGACTTTTGATGTGTGGTTTTGTAATGTTGGTTCAAAAGAAAAATTTGTTCAACCTGAATTTAAGGATAAAGCAATTCTAAACTTTTATAATGGAATTTGTGGGGACTTGGGAGAATTAAAAAATAAAGGATTAGAGTTTGATTCTTTAGAAAAGAAACAAGGTTATAAGGAACTATTAACTACAGTTGATAAAAAGGAACGAAAAAGATGGTATTTTGGTCTTAAAGAAGCAAATCCAACATATATTTTTACAGAAAGAGCAGAATAAATTAAAAACATAAAAATTCATAAAATAAATTTACGAACACCTGTTTAAGAAAAATACATAAAAAATCACTTCACTCGGAACTTTACCGCGCGACTATGTCGCCCGGTAAAGTCTGGTGAGCTCAGCGTTATATTTTTTGAACACTCACACGCACTGCACAAAATTCATGGGCAGAAAAATATGAGAATGAACTGAAAAGACAAGCAGATGAAACTGACGGATAATGAGATAAGAGATATTAATCGCTATCTGGAAGAAGGCAAGCCGCTGCCGGAGAAGTACCGTTTTTTGCTGTTTGAGGATAAGCGGGAGGTGGAACTGGTTTGAAAACGAGTGGCAGTCCTTCCGCACCAAAAAAGACCGCTCACTGGAACTTAAAAGCGTGTTCCGGGAATGTCCGCCGGGGCGGCGCAAGATCGCTGTGAAGGTGGTGGACATCTTCGCCAATGACACCATGACGATAGTGGAAGTGACGGTGTGAAGGAACCGCTAATGGACGCCAATAAACGCGAATTGATATTGAAGGATTAGGTATGCCGGAATTTCAATTGTGGCGAATTTGCCACAATTAAAGGCAGATGAAATGGCTAAAAAAAGCAAGAAAATAGAAGTTCAAGGCAGTGAAATCACCATTCTTATAGGTAAGGAGCGAGATTATATTTCCTTAACGGATATGGTACGCAATGTGGAGAATGGCTCTGCCCTGATCGAAAAATGGTTACGAAATAAGAATACCATCGAATTTTTGGGCATCTGGGAAGAAATCTATAATCCGATTTTTAATTCCCCCGAATTCGAGGGAATTAAAAATCAGGCCGGACTGAACCGATTTGTTCTTTCTGTGAAACAATGGGTTACAAAAACTAAGTCAATAGGGATCATCGCCAAAGCAGGCCGTTATGGTGGCACTTATGCGCACAAAGATATTGCCTTTGAGTTTGCATCATGGATATCCCCTCAATTTAAAATATATCTTATCAAGGAATTTCAACGGCTCAAAGAAGAGGAATTCAAGCAGCTTGGATGGGATATCAAACGGAACCTGGCCAAAATTAACTACCGGATTCATACCGATGCCATCAAAGAGAATCTCATTCCGCCGGAGCTGACAAGCCGGCAGATTAATCTTGTTTATGCATCTGAAGCAGATATTTTGAATATGGCGCTGTTCGGTATGACCGCAGGACAGTGGCGGGACGCGAATCCGGATAAGAAAGGAAATATTCGTGATTATGCCAATGCATCACAACTGGTTTGCCTGTCTAATCTGGAAAATCTGAATGCGTTGTTTATTAATGAGGGAATTTCACAATCCGAACGGCTTGCCAAACTCAACCAGGTTGCCATTCAGCAGATGAGGCTGCTTACCGATGACAGTGGTGTAAGAAAGCTGGAAGGAGGGAAATAATGGCATTGCATCCTGATTTTCCAGATTCTCCCCATGTCATTCTCAATCCGGATATACGCTGGTTCCCTGCTGATGAAGCTCTCCGTGAATCAAGTTATGAAAAGCTGTTGCCGCCTTTGGTTCATGATCTGCGTAAAAAGGTGAAAGTGTGGCGGGATAACGGCTATGAAGGAGCGGCAGATACCAGTATTGCTTTGCTAAATTGGTGGTTTAATCGTGAGCATCTGCTGCCAAAAGCAGGCGGCACGATGGCGAAGTTTGAATATTACTTTGCACAGCAAGAGGCGGTTGAAAGCATCATCTATCTTTACGATACAGTTAAGGTGAAGGACAAATATGATCTGCTGCGTTTTGATTCATCCGGCGCGGTGTCTGCCAATATGTTTGATGAATCGTGGCTCCGTTTTGTCATCAAGATGGCGACCGGCACCGGCAAGACCAAGGTGATGAGCCTGGTATTGGCATGGTGCTATTTTCACAAACTTTATGAGCCGGATTCGGAGCTGGCGCGTAACTTTCTGCTGATTACGCCCAATATCATTGTATTGGATAGGATTCGCAGCGACTTTGACGGGTTGCGGATATTCTTTGAAGACCCGGTACTGCCGGATAACGGTTTTGAGGGGCGCAACTGGCGCGATGATTTTCAACTGACCCTGCATATTCAGGATGAAGTAAATGTTACCCGCAAGACCGGCAACATATTTCTGACTAACATTCACCGTGTCTATTCCGGCAACAATGTTGAGCCTTCCGCCGATGATGAAGATACAATGGAATATTTTCTGGGCAAGCGTCCCACGGGCGCTACCACGGATTCCAAGGTCGATCTTGGGGATATTGTCCGCGACATTGATGAGCTGGTGGTGCTGAATGACGAGGCGCACCATATTCATGACCCCAAAATGGCGTGGTTCAAGTCGATTAAGGATATCCACAACCGCCTGAAGCACAAGGATAAGTTTCTCTCCCTGCAAGTGGACACGACCGCTACACCTAAACACAACAATGGCGCGATCTTTGTGCAGACTGTTTCGGATTATCCGCTGGTAGAGGCCATTTCGCAGAATGTGGTAAAACACCCGGTGCTGCCCGATTCCGCCAGTCGTGCAAAGCTCAGTGAGCGGCAAAGTTCGAAATACACGGAAAAATATGCTGATTACCTGAATCTGGGCATTGAGGAGTGGCGCAACGCCTATGGGGAGCATGAAAAACTGAATAACAAGGCCATTCTCTTCGTGATGACGGACGATACCAAAAACTGTGATGATGTGGCTGAATATCTGGAAACGACCTATCCCGATTTGAAAGATGCGGTACTGGTGATTCACACCAAAAACAACGGTGAGATCAGCGAGGCGGCAAGCGGCAAGAAAAAGGAAGAGCTTGAAAAGCTGCGCAAACAGTCCAATGAGATTGATAGCTGGGATAGCCCTTATAAGGCCATTGTCTCGGTGATGATGCTCAAAGAGGGCTGGGATGTGAAAAATGTGACCACCATCGTGGGATTGCGGCCCTATGCCGCCAAAAGTAATATTCTACCGGAGCAGACATTGGGCCGGGGCTTGCGTAAGATGTATCCAGGCAACAATGTGGAGGAGTATGTCAGCGTTGTGGGGACCGATGCTTTTATGGATTTTGTGGAGTCTATTCAGTCCGAAGGTGTTGAGCTTGAGCGCAAGGCAATGGGCGAAGGCACTCAACCCAAAACGCCGATCATCGTTGAAATTGATAATGAAAATACGAACAAGGATATCGACAATCTTGATATCGAGATTCCGGTATTAACCCCGAGAGTGTATCGGGAGTACAAGAACCTTAACAGTTTGGATACCGGACATTTTGGCCATAAAAAAGTAGCATACAAAACGTTCAGCATCGAGGAGCAACGCGAGATTGTATTTAAAGACATAACTACCGGTGAGATCAGTCATACAACCTTCCTGGATTCAGGCGCAGTTGCCGACTATCGCTCTGTAGTGGGGTATTTTACTCAGGTTATTATGAAAGATTTAAGACTGGTCAGCGGCTACGATGTGCTGTACGGGAAAGTAAAGTATTTTATTCAGGATGAATTGTTTGAAAAACCGGTTGACCTTGACAGCCTGAACACCTTGCGAAATCTGTCCGAACTGGAAGCCAGCAAAATTCTGGTGGAAACATTCAAAAAGCAGATTAACGCTTTAACGGTGCAGGACAAGGGAGACGCAGAAATTCGTGATACGATTAAATTGAGAAAGACACGCCCATTTGTCGTTAAAGAGCAGGGATATATCATACCGAAAAAAAGTGTTTTTAATAAAATCATAGGGGACAATCATCTGGAATTGCAGTTTGCCGCATTTCTTGAAGAGTGCGACGATATCATTTCCTATGTGAAGAACTATCAGGCAGTTCACTTTAAGATTGATTACGTCAATGCAAAGGGCGAGATATCCAACTATTATCCTGACTTTATTGTCAAAAAATCAAAAAAAGAAATCTTTATTATTGAAACCAAAGGGCTTGAAGATCTTGATGTGCCTTTGAAAATGGAAAGGTTAAATCAGTGGTGTATCGATATTAATAAGATTCAACCTAATATCAAATATGATTATGTTTTTGTGGACGAGGAAAGTTTTAGTCAATATCGGCCTAAGAGTTTCAGAGAATTGATTGCAGGCTTTAGGGAGTACAAGGAACGCGTTAAGCGCCGTTAAGCGTGACGCCCTTAAAAAACTAAGGTAAGGATAGGGACGGACATGCGTTTATGCGTTTCTTTTGATGTCGAGAAGCAGGTGCTTTTCGGCTGACGCTTGATTGGTGCATGCCAGGAAACAAAATCTCTCGGGGTGTAGATGGTCAGACCGGCGCGACCGGAACGTTGGTGCAGAATGTGCAAAAACGTGTGCTGCGGCATGGGTCTCCTCACATTAGGCGTTTTTCGGCAAGATCCTTCTGGTAAAAAATTCCGGCCCATTCCTTTTTTTCCTGATCCGATGGCCTATAGTCCTATGATTAACAGGATGAGCCTTAGAGGATAGAGTCGGTTTGGAAAAGTTCGAACAGGGGGAACTGGGGTCAGGGAACGGAACAGATGACCCAATACGCTGTGTCTCAGGGCCTGCGGGCCACTTGTGATGATAAAACGCTGGAAGAGGAGCTGGCGTGATCATCGTTAGCAATGCAGGTCCCATAGGCTCAATGCTCCGTGTTTACAGGCTATGGCAGGAATGTCAGGAAGGCGTCACGAAAACCATGCGTCATTACAGAGACTTTAAGGCTTTAACAGCGCTGGTTACTGTTTGATGACAGCCTGTTGACGGTTTTGTCTGGGTGCCGGAGATACTCACCCGCGCATTTTACAGTTGCAGCTTTGGTGTAACTTTGGTGTAAACACACACTTTAGATTCGACTATGCAGCCGGGACGGAGACAGGGCTGCAGTCATGAGTTTGGCTTTGTGTAAAATTGGTGTAAATTCTTTTCATTTTTGATGAAAATATTGCACTTATTGCGATTATTGAACGATCTTGGAATGTGTATAAACAGACTGAAATCAAAGGAAAAGCCCGAAATATCAGCATTTCGGAAAAATGTAGGCAGCTTGATTTGACTCCCGCCGCCTCCACCAGTCTTCGCTTGGAGCGAAGCGAGAAGCGAAGACTGCTTCGACTCGGCACGCCAGTGTAAGTGACTGTAAACTGGAGCGAAGCGCAAAGCGAAGACTGCTTCGACCGGGCACGCCAATTCTAATTGCGTTCAGGTGTTTCATCGTGGATCCGTGGTCAACCAATGGAAGACCTGCTTTTTATTATGTTTACATCCTTCAGTCTGAGAGTAATCGCAACCGATTCTACGTCGGATTCACTGGGAATCTCAGAAGTCGCCTGACAGAACACAATTCTGGCAAGAATCCCCGCACCGCCAAATCCAGGCCCTGGAGAATTAAGACAGACAATCCGGCTCACTCCAGCAAGATGATCAGTTTGCCGTCTTCAGATTCTACCTTGAAAGAGGTCAAAGGGCCTTTCGCCGGTCCCGAAATCATCTCGCCCGCATAGTTGAAGGTGGACTTGGATAGGCTACAACACTGAACGGCTCCATGCCCATCAAGGGGGTCAATTCGCCTGCCCATATGTGTGCATTTGTTCTTGAAAGCATGGAAGTTGCCATCATCTCCATTAAGTATCAAAACCCGCTCCGGGAGTTCTCTTCCTTCCAGACGGATTGCGCCCCCACGATTGGAAAGTTCCGCTGCACGTTCCAACTGGATCTCAATTTTCCCTCCCGAATACCTCCAGCATCCCGCATCGCTTGGAGGTTTGGTTTCGCAAATACCAAAAATGCGTTTGAGTAGTCCCACTCTTCCCTCCTGATAAAAAACCTAGCCCTCCCCATTAATCCTATTCCTCAACACCCGGGAACACCTGAAAGTTACCACCCGCTTCGATCCCAGCATCATATCTTCGCCGGTCTGAGGGTTCCTCACCTTCCGTTTCCCTTTGTCATTTACACAGAATTTCCCAAACCCGCTGATCAGGACGTCTTCGCCATTTGCCAGGGTTCGCTTGATGATTTCTAAGAGAGATTCGACGACTTCGATAGACGTATTTTTGGAAATGTCAAGTCGATTGTAAATTGAATTTATGATCTGAGCTTTGGTGAGAGGCATTGGTCGTTCCTCCTATGAAAGTTGGGTCTCTGTTAACGGAGGTTGATCTTATGGTAGTGATGTCACAATTAGCCTAAGATCCTAGTTTTGTCAAGGAATTAAAAATGTTAGGTAGAACATACGAGAATTATCGGATGGTTTCTAACATGTGTCAGGCCCATGCGCCAAATACTGATAAATCCGATTTTCTGGAGGGACGCATCAAGGGAAAGGACCAAAAAAATGATGAGATCTATATGTCAGATTCTATTTCTGGAATGTAGAGTTATAGCATCTTTACGTAGACGTAACTTGCTTGGTTTCCTCTTCAAAAGGACCCGCTATTCCTTGCCATGATCGCCACC
>Ga0114922_10004909_pt1 | contig 12372 bp, 8 predicted proteins | sample AartaG_FD_100975 | JGI IMG/M metagenome (GOLD analysis project Ga0114922, IMG submission 100975) | Deep subsurface microbial communities from Aarhus Bay to uncover new lineages of life (NeLLi) - Aarhus_00045 metaG | ecosystem: Environmental > Aquatic > Marine > Oceanic > Sediment | place: Aarhus... | reverse complement strand
CTGCATCTGGTAGAACTGTTTGAATTTCATTACGCGATGGTACGATAATTTCCTGTTCCTCATAGGATTTTTGGGGTGCTTCTAGCTGTTCGCAACATTTCTTATCAGAAGGGGCTTTAACAGGTTTAGGTTTTCCTGAAATCGCATAGTATAGCTCTTCAATAAGTTTGAATATACCAACAAAGATTCCTTTTATTAGGTAGAAAGTCCCTTTTAGGATGTAGTAAATTAAATACGCGGTACCTTTTAGGACATAATAGACAAGAATTACTGCAAGAACTAAGACCGCTACGGCCCCGATAATAAGTAAAACTTGAGCATAAATAGGTATACTTAAAAACCAACTCATAAATTCTTCCCAATATTGTAATACTTGTTCACCAATTTGTTCCCAATTAACCATTAATAATCACTTCTTTGACTGTATTTTTTTTATGTTATTTTATTAATTAAAGGGAGTTTAAAGTCGATTATAAGTAAATTGGAGTCCAGTTTTTAGTTTTAATTAAAAAAAAATTGCATCAAAAGAAATGAATAAACATTAACTTTCGGTACTTCTGTTCTAATTTTTATCTGATTTACCAAAATCGCTCATAAATTTAAATGCCTTTATAGCGTGGCTTATTTGAGTCATAATTGGAATTTTATATTTATCCGAATGTTTTAAAAAGTACTCAACGATCCAACGAGAACCAAAAACGCAAGTAATAATAGGTTTTTTCAGTTTAGTTGATAGATTTCGCATTTGTCTCAATTGTGGTGCTATAGGTAGAGAAAATGCTTTTATGGGCATTTGGGGGACAGCAAAAATATATAATAAAGCGTCAACATCCTCGTCGTTTAGTACTGCCTTTAAAGATTGACTAAAAGTGGTAAATAATGATGGCCCTAGGTCGACAGGATTCTTCAAAGAAGTCCAATTGGGTGAAACAGATTTCATTTTTTGTATAGTAGGCTCATTCAAAACTGCAAGATTTAGCCCTAGTCTTTCAATTTCATCGCACGCTATTATTCCCAAACTTCCAGAAGAGGTAATTATTGCAATGTTCTTTCCTTTAGGTAAGGGTTGAGTGGCAAATACTTGAGCGATATTAAACATCTCGTAAAAATTATTTACGCGATAAATGCCTGAATATTGTTTGAAAATTGTATCGTAGATTTTATCGTCTCCTGCAATAGAACCCGTGTGACTCAATACTGCTTTAGAACCAATCTCGCTACGACCATTTTTTAGAATCAAAACCGGTTTGGTCAACTTTCTTAATATTTCTACTAACTTTGGTCCTCGTTTCACACCTTCTAAATAAACTGTGATCACATTTGTATTCGTGTCATTCTCAAGATATTCCAACATATCAATCTCATCAACATCTACTTTATTACCAAGAGTGATTGTTTTCGAAAACCCAATTTTCTGACTTGCTGACCATTCAATAAAAATATTTCCTAACACACCTGACTGCGCAATAACAGAAATAGTTCCTCCTTCAATAGATTGAGCAAAATCTGTTTCTGCGGTTGTAAATTTATTGTTAAAATTAGTAATACCTACACAATTAGGTCCAATTATTCTTACATTCGAATTTTTAGCAATTTTTTCTATTTCCTCTTGGATTTTTACAAGTTCTTTAACGCCGGTTTCAGCAAAACCTGCTGTTTCTATGATGATTCCTTTAGCTCCTTTTTTTACAGAATCTTTTACGGTTTGAAGAACATATTCATTTCTTACTACGATAATTACCAATTCGATATCATCAGGTATATCATTAATATTTTTGAACACTTTGTGACCAAAAATAGAATCTTTATTTATATTTACGGGATATGTTTTAAAATTCGAATTCAATAAATAATTTGTCATGTTATAACCAAATTTAAAAGTGTCTGAAGCACCTATAATAGCAATAGATTTTGGATTAAAGAAAACATCCATATCAGTTATTTGATCACTCATAATATATTTTCTCTCTTTGAAAAGAATACATAAAAGAATATTATTTATTTAACTTAAAACTTAGTTTTAAAGGTTGAAACGATATTATTTTCGAAATTAGAGGTATTTATATTCTAAGATGTAGATAGAGAGTAAGACGAAAAAATACATTAGGCTTTAAAATTCTAATGGAAGCAATAACAGTTAATAAGTATATTGAGGTCATATGTCCCGTTTGTAAGGCTAAAAAAGTAATTCAAGTTCCCAAATCAGTGGTAAATCAAGCATCCCAATTAACTACTATCTCGGTTCCTCAAGATAAAATATGTCAACATCACTTTCAATTATTTATAGATAAAAATTTCTCAATTCGCGGGTATCAGAAGGTTGATTTTCAATTAAATCCCGGAGATGAAAAAAAAGATAAGAGACTTAAGCCTAGTTATAAAGAACATTATGTTAATAGCTTAGATCTTTACCAATCTATCAATTCAGAAAAGAGTACTTCAATAGATCGTTCAGAGAAGCCGAAATTTGAAAAAAAAGAAAGTTATTTTGAAGAAAATTTTAATAAGAAACACAATATGACTCTAGAGGAGATTTACGATGAGTTTTGGGAATTTATTGATGATAGTAACGAAATTTTTAGTAAATTTATCATTATGGATAAAAAAAGGAGAACACTTTCAAGAATGAGAGCCTTAGCTTCATTATCTAATAGTAGTTAAATCTAATATAACTCGATAAATTAAATATTTAACAATCTAGGCAATAACTTTTTTATTAAACTAGCCCATATATTTTTTTAACTAATTATTAAATCTTGAAAACTTTAGATTATCTTTAGCGAGAGCTTGACTAAATGACTATAACTGCGTTAATCCAAAAAGAATTTAACAGACTTAGATCAGATAGAAGAACTCTTATTCTTTTATTTTTTATTCCTATGATATTAATTATTATTTTTGGGCTTACTACAGGGGTTGGGCCTACAAAATTTTTTACCGCTGCGATAATCAGTCGCGATGAAATGCCTACTTACGAAAATTTTCCATCAAACTCATCTGAATATGATAATGTCTTTATCTCAATAATGGAACATAATACAACTACTTGGGATCTCTATCGTTTTTTTAATGGTACAAATAGTGGAGAATATAACCAAGCCGTAAATCGATGTTTTTATTTATTAAAAAATGATTTAATAGATGTATTTATTATACTTCCTCAGAACTTTTCGGAATCAATTGTAAATAATTCTAATCCCCTTTTAATTTATTACATCGACGGCTCTGATAAAAGTGCGGTTGGTGCGGTCGAGGTTGCTCTCCAAGAACCAATTGCACTTTTTAGAGTAGAAACGGGTATGTTAGAAAATTTTACTATAATGGTCCCTCATCTTGAATATGGAGTTCCTTCGTGGGAATCTCAATTGCTCAATTATTCGCTCTCTTTAATTTTGCCTATAATAATAATAGGCACTACAATGAACCTGACATCGTTATCAATAGTATCTGAAGGGCCGCTTCCAAGGATGCTTATAACGCCTACCTCAAAGAGGGATATTCTCCTTAGTAAATTAATTGCGAATACGGTAATAATGATAATGCAAGCTACAGAGATATTTGTAATGACTTCATTTTTTGGATTATTTAGTTTAGGATCTCTATTTGCATTCTATTTAGTTTTAATCCTAATAGGTTTTAGTGGAGTAGCAATTGGTTTATTCATCTCAGCGCTTAGTCCGACTGAACAAGGAGCTAATCAAATGTATTTGATGTTATTCATTGTGATGATTATTTTCTCCGGAACTCTTCTACCCGTTAAATCATTAGGAGGGGCGAGGTTCCTTGCAGACTTTTTACCTATAAGCCATGGTGCAGCTTTAATCACAGATATCACATTAAGAGGATTAAGCTTAAATCTAGAACATGCTCTTTCTATCCTTTTAATCTCAGTTATATTTTTAATCTTAGCATATATTTCCTATAAAATTAAAAAACTAGAGGTGTGATTCTATAAACCGTAGAGAAAAAAATGACAAATCCATGGATTTCAATTTTAAAAATGGATTTCTCAGGTTGCTTAAACAAATTAAAAAAGAATTTCGTCTACTTTGGACTGATAAATTTAATATTTTTATAGCTTTAATCATACCTCCTCTAGTAATTGTTGTATTAGGCCTAGCTACAGGTAATCCACAGGCTACCATTCAACCAATAAATTGTGTTGTGGTTTCGTATGATTCTAATACATTTATCGAAGAAAATAATTTTACAGAATCAAAATTAGATGATTATAATAGTAAGTATATCCAAGCTGTGAATGAGTCAAATTTATTAAATCTCGTTCAATTTTTTAATGCTACTGAAGAAATTTACGCAATGGAAACGGCAAGAAATTTATTGACTGCTAGGCAAATTAAGATAATTATTTCAATCCCTGTTGATTTCTCAGAGTTAATCGATTGGGGATATCCCGGATTAATAGATTGTATAACAGACGCGTCGGATATACAAAAAATCCAAGTGAATTTAAATGCGGTTTATGATTCGATAAAAATTTTCGTCTCTCAAAATAATTTAACCCCTCAATTCGAAATTACAGGTTTTGAAGAGTTTTCAATTCCCGAAGGTTTTAGTTCCAGCTACAATAATATGATTGTCTTAGTCCTCTCTTTTATGATTATAGGGGTCGGCATGGTTTCAACAATTTTAATAATTGTTCAAGAAAAGCCGGTTGCTAGACTACTACTTACACCAGTTAAGAGACTTGAAATTCTAGCAGCTAAATACCTTACATATATTAGTATTTTAATAATCCAAAATCTCTCACTTATTATTACCGCGTTAGCTTTTGGATTATATTTAGTAGGATCTTTTATTGATCTATTTCTAGCATTGTTTATTTTAGGATTTACGGGTCTTGCGATAGGTATTTTTATCAGTACATTAAGTAAAACTAAGACTCAAGCAAACCAACTATTCTTAGCTGCGTTTTTAGTTTTAGTGCTCTTAAGTGGAATATTTATTCCAATAGACGCAATGCCTATTTACTTGCAAGTTATTGCTTACATACTCCCGTTGTCTCATGGAAGCCCTTTAATAAATAGTATTATTACAAAAGGAAGATCAGTTTTTGGTTTTGACTTTTTCGCTTTATTAGGAGTAAGTTTGGTATTGGTAATCCTTTCATTCATCATATTTCAAAGAAGAAAATACGAGGTATAGCATGGAAACTACAGAAATTTCTAATGATACAATGGTTTCAGTAGAAAACCTAAATGTAATATTTGGGAAAAAACACATAGTTCATGATGTGTCTTTTAGTGTGAAAAAGGGCGAAATCATCGGTATGTTTGGCATTTCTGGAGCTGGAAAAACAACTATTATAAGAGTTTTGACTTGCCAAATTGAAAAAAAGAATTGGAATGGAAATGTATCAGTTACAGGTTTAAATCCTAATAAAAAGGCTAATTACTCAAAAATTCTTGGCAATATTGGCTACGTACCTCAGTTAGAATTATTAAACTTATACTTTGAATTAAATCCTATGGTAAACGTTGAAGTATTTACCTCTACTTACGGTATGGACAAAAAAGAAGCTAAAATGACGGCTGAGAAACTATTCAACATCTTAGATATTCCTAAGGATACTTGGAAAAAAAGAGTAAAAAAAATGAGTGGTGGGGAAAAAAAACGCCTTTCAATGGCTATTGGGTTAATTCACAACCCAAAAGTTCTATTTCTCGACGAGCCTACTACTGGAGTTGATGCATCGAAACGTTACGATATACTTAGTTATTTAAAGAAGCTTAACCAACAATTAAACACAACTATGTTTATTATAACCCACGACTTAGAAGCAGCTTTAATATGTGATAAAACTGCTATCCTAAGAGAAGGGAGATTACTTGAATTTGATACACCTCAAAATTTAATAAACTCTTTACCTAGTAACGGTTTGGTAACAAGAATCTCAATTGAAAATTTAAATCAAGAAATAATTAAAACTATTCAGAGATATCCTTCGATACAAAAAGTATTACGAGTTGGAAATGAAACCATAGAAGTACTCATGGATAATTTTGAAGAAAATTTGCCTAAGTTAATGAAATTTCTATTTGAAAACGAGTTTAAAGTGTTTTCTATGAGTAGAGATATTGCCAATTTTAGAAGATACTTTCAAATAAGAATTCAAGAAGAGGAAGAAAAGGAAACTAGGCAGGATCAAATGGAATTATTTAGCGAAGGTGGATCTTAATACTAAAATTAAGTCGAAAAAATAAAAAGTGGGTTAAAAGGCTTGTTATACTCAGTATACTAGTTGGAACCCCGATTCTATCTTTAGTTTTAATAAATGTTCCTTGGACTTACTATATAAGTGAAAGAAATGTAACTCAAGTTAAAAATTTAGCAACTCATTTTACAAGTACTCATCACAACCAAATAGGGTTATTTGTAGAGCCGGATATGGATTCTAATTATAGAGCGGTTGATTCGATAAATTATTCATTTTCAAATATTTACGCTCCAGAATTAATAAATCCTAATAGTAATCCTTACTTGGAATTAACCTATCCTGATTTCTTTTTTGATTATATATTTGAAAAACAAAATAGTGACGGCTCTTATTCAGATATAGCGGGGCTTGGAAACATGTTTTCAACTTATGAGGCACTAGAAACTCTAAAAATAATGAATAATCCGTATCTGGAGACTAAAATTCTACTTGGTGAAACTGAAAATATTGCTAATTATTTGATAAGCTCCTTAAATGGAGGAGGTTGGGGTTTTAAATTTAACCAAATACAAAACAACTCTGATATTATTTCAACATTTTGTGCCATCAATTCAGCTTACAATATCGCAGAAAGTTCAATTCTTACTAGCCAGAAAATTGGAGAATTCATTAATTCTACTTGGCTTGGGGGTAGTTATGCCTTAACAAATAGTACATTAATAGCAACTCCAGAAACAACATTTTATGGCGTAAAAGCATTTTTAGGAATGAATATGTCTTACTCTTTTTTAGAAAATATTGCGATTGGATCATATTATAATCTTTTGCGTAATCCTATAGATGGTGGGTATTTAAACCCCGAAACGGGAATGACTGATATTCGATCTACTTATTATTCTATTGCAACACTAAACTTATTGGGAATTCCATTAATAGATGCTGGCAGAACATTAGATTTTGTCTTAAATTGCTCAAATTATAATGGTGGATTTGGAATCCGCCCAAACTCTACAATCTCAGATTTTAACTCAGGTTGGGCAGCAATGAAATCAATTGATATTTTAAAAAGTCTGATAGTACTTACTCCTGAAGACATCAATGCTATAGATCAAATTTCAATTAGATATTATAGATGGCTACGCTTTTTCCAAGCGAGAAATGCTCTTTTCGGAAAGATAACACTTGAATCTAACTATTTTGGAATGCTAACATATTATAGCATGGGTTATTTTGATTCTATAGAGACGTCACAGTTTCAGTTTATAAAAAGTAGCGTCTTAAATTTTACGTTGACGTGTTACAATCTTAAGGATGGAGGATTTGGCTCCCAACCGGGTCAAAACGCAACTCTTTTTTCTACCTATTGTGGTCTTAAGCTATTGGAAATGATAATCCCAATCTCTCGTCCTTGGTTACCTCAATCTTTATTGAACGCTACGAAAAACTACTTGGTGAGCTTACAAAATTCTGATGGAGGGTTTAAGGTGGGAAACGATGTCGAATATTTATTATCTCTTTTCGGATCTTATTCCGTTATTTTTACTGATCTTATCAATACCAATGTTTCTACAATAGAAAGCACTTACTGGGCTTTAATTTCATTAAATTTGTTAAACGGATTAAACAGAATTTATTACGATAATCTAACCCATTGGGTAAGGTCTTGTCAAAACGCCGATGGAGGGTTTTCTATCTTTGTAGGTTTTCATAGCGATATTATTTCAACGTACTATGCGCTACAAATGTTTCACGAGGGGTTTATTAACGGTCCAATGTCTAAAATATCAGTAATTGAGTTTTTAAAGAAATCTCAAGCTTCAGATGGAAGTTTTTCATTAATACCTATGATGGGGCAATTTTTAGATTTACCCTCTTCTTTTCTTACGACTTATATGGCATCTAAATCTCTTTATGATTATAACCATCAACCAGAAAACATTAAAAAAGCTTTGCTCTGGTTTGCCGATTGTATAAGTAGTAATACCGGAGGTGTTGGTGATAATCCTTCGTTTGGAGCTGATTTAAGAAATATTCCATATGGGGTTTTGATTATTGATGAATTAAAATATGATCAGAGTTTTGATTCTAAACCGTGGAACACATTGTTGGTCTATATCCTACTTACTGAAGCGGGATTCATAAGCTTACTAATACTATTAATAATTAGGAAAAAAATCTCATTATTGAAAAGAATCGCTCAGAAATTAGGATTAGGGGGAAAAATATCACCCTCTTATCTAAGACGATTTCCAGCTATTTCGTGCGAAAATTTTAGTGTATTTGCAGGAAGAAAATTAATTGTTGATTCTGTTTCAATGAAAGTTGATCACGGTCAGATATTAGGAATTCTTGGTGAGAGTGGAGCAGGAAAGTCCACTTTTATAAAAGGATTATTAGGAATGAGGAAAATTACGGGATTCTGTCAAATCTTTGGATTAAATATTAATAAAAGAACCTCTAAAAAATTACGCCCAATTTATGGGTACGTACCCCAAGACTTAGGTAAAATTTATCATAACTTTACTGTTTTAGATAATATGTTATCATTTGGAAGCCAATATGGATTATCGGAACGAGAGATCATAAGTAGGTCTAGAAGACTCCTAAGAACTCTCGAGATAGAAGACAAAATCGATGAACTCGTAATTAACCTATCTGGAGGTCAGAAAAGAAGAGTCAGCATCGCGATTGGATTAATTCATTCTCCCATTTTTCTTATATTAGACGAACCTACTTCAGGCTTAGATCCAATTATTCGAGAAAACTTATGGTTAGCTCTTACTAAAATTAATGAACAACTTGGAACAACTCTTATCGTCATAACACACTATCCTGAAGAGTCGCGATTTTGTAATCGGGTAGCTATTTTTGGAAGAAATAGAGGAGTTATAGATTTTGGAAAACCTAAAGATTTATTAGCGCAATTACCCGGGAAAGGGAGATCTATAGAAGTGTGCTTTAATGAAATCAAGGAGAAGGCAATACATAGGTTAGAAACAATAGAAGGTATTGATAGTGTATTAGAAAATAAAGTAGGTACAGATTATTCAATATTTACTAACTTAAATGTAAACGAATTAACAATTAAAATTGAAAATGAAGTTGGAATAAACTCCATCAAAGATATTAAACAAATAGATTCAAAAATGGAACAGTTCTTCAGATACAAATTAATAGAGGTGCCAGAAATTGAAGAACTCTAGAGAAATAGAATTAGAACGCTTAAGGCTAAAAATTATAGAAGCGATTCGTTTTTCTAAGCGTTTCTGGATGACCTATAAAGAAGATACATTTGGAATCGCGTCGATCATTAACTTACTTTATAAAAAATCCTTCTTTGAAGTATTATTTTTCACAAATAGCGATGTTATTGAAAAAGGCGTACCATTATTAAAAATTTATACACCTATAGAGGACGAAATTGATTTTAGCGAGATATTGCATGAACCAGATTTCGATACAGATGGGACGATTAACCCCGTAATAATAATCCAGCGGATGAGGAGACTTATCAGGATTGAATTTCAGAAGCATATGAATCTTTTAAATTCGGAAATTAAGCTAATAGATGACAAGTATGAAACTTATCAAATCAAAACCAATCCATACTATCGCCAAATTCATATCTATTTTCCAAATTTTGTAATTAAACTAAAAATTAACTTAGAGAAGTATCCTTACCGCCCCACTTTCTCGTTCTCAAAATCTTTATCAAAAATTATATCTGAAAGAGAATTTAGTGAATTGGATATTATTAAAAATTGGGATGTTGAAAATCCGCCTCATATTTATGAAATGCTTGAAAAGCTATGCGAACTAATTCCTTCATTCGTTAAAATAGAGGATTTGAAAGAAAACTCTCAATATTTAATTCTTAAGCGCGTATCTGTGGGGAATATTATCGATAACTTATCATTTAAAATTCATAGAGGGAAATCTATTGGGATTATTTTTGATGAAAAAGGCTTGGAGAATACCGATCCTAGATTGGATTTATTGAATTTATTTGATACGATTGCTGGAAATCAAAATGTTTATTCAGGGTCAATACAAATTTTCGGAAACTCAATGATTTTATTGTCCAAACAAGAGAAAGCAAGAATATTTATCTTACCTCAAGCCTATGACTCAACAATAACGAATATGAGAATAAAGAAAGCAATTAAGTATAAAACTAATTTAAATGAGATATATAATAAAAAGAAAAGTGACTTTAATTCAATCTTAAAAGAGGCAGGGCTGACTCAGAGTCTAGATGAAGTAATGGGAGAATTCCTAAAGGAGAAATCCAATGATTTTAACCGTAGGAAGCAGTTTATAAAGAAGGTTTTGGAATCAACAGGTCTGTTAAACAAGAAAAACAAAAAATTCTCAAAGATGACACCTTTAGAATTTCTATTATTTTCAATAACACAAGCGTTAATTCAGTCACCTACAATAATTATGTTTTCTATTCCCTTTGGGATTTTAGGAAAATTAGAATACGAGAAATTTAACTCTTACATGGAAAAAATTAAAGAAAACTTTCACGTAGTTCTAATTTTCCATGGTCCTGAAGAAATCGTATCAAACTGCGATCAAATTCTAACCATTACAAAAACCACTTCTAATATAGGGTCTCTTAAAGATTACATTGAAACTTTACCTCATTTTGGTGAAATCCTAAATATAGAATTGAACGATCCAGACGAGGAATCGATTCAAAAACTTAAAGATATGAAGGAAATAGATGCAATAATAGAAGAAAGAAACAAAGAAAAATTTAAGATTTTTATTAAAGATAGTATTCCAGAAGTAATCATTCAAATAACCGAATTACTCGGCCCAAGTTTATATAGTTTCAAAAGATCAATTGCCTCTATTGGAGATTACATGGAATATATCGAAAGTAAATAATGTTTAAAGCTTGAAAATACAAGAGGTAAAAAAAAATGTTAAAAAATCTATACATATTAGATGAAAACGGAATATTATTATATTCCAAAGAGTTTTCAAGAGAGGAAAAATACGACGATAATATCCTAATTGGGTTTTTTACTTCAATTGCAAATTTTAGTAGGGAAGCTTTAGGGACAGCTGTGAAAAATGTTAATCTCGGTGAAAATAATAAGTTAATACTGGTCCCGATTGAGGAAGAAAGATTACTCGGAGCCGCGATTGTAAGTTCGAAAGATAACAATGAACTAGTTACTAAAATTATAAAAGAAATTTTACAGGAATTTATCGATTCCTATTCACCTGATTACGATACAGAGAAAATTCTTCACGAAGAAATGGAGAAAATAATTCAAAATGTTTTAAGAACAAAAATTATCCACTCACCTATCGTTCGAAATACCGTTTCGTGGTTAATTAATGCACCTTTAACTATTCTTTTAGTGATCGTGAGTATTAATTTTACACTTTTTATTTATGCTGCTTTCAATCTAACACAATATTTCAACTTGAATCAATTATTTTCACGATTTTTCCTATCTCTAATCCTTATTTCTACGGTTAATATTGTAATTTTATTTCTATTTCCAAATCTTCTTTTTGGGTTTTTATCCACTAATAGAAACATATCTATTATAAATTCTCTTGTACATTTAGGAGCAACTGTAGTATTGTTTTTCTATTCATCAGAACCAGCTTTTGCGTATATTGTGCTAGGATTCTTACCATTAACTTTGGTTTTCACATTATTCTTTTTATCTATCGGAATCAGATTTTCTTCAAAGAGGTTTTTAAAGAAATAAAAAACACTTTTTCTCTTTTTTTATTTGGATCAAGGAATCCAACTATACAATTATAAGAAAAAAACATCTATTTCATGAAATTTCTTAATGACAAATTTAAAATTAAGCAATTAATTTTCGGAATTATAAAGAATTATTAATCTAAATTCAATAATTACAAAAAAAAAGAATATAAGGTATTAAAATATGAGCTATAAATTAGCAGATAATAAAGATTTAGAAGCGATGATTGGTATTGTAGGCAAGGATTACGCCACCAATAACAAGGCAATTACTGCGTCATATCTTTCCAAATCTGTAATGGGATTAGAGTCACAAATTCCGGATATTGTCGTGCGCCCTAAATACGTTGAGGAGATTCGTAAAATACTACTTTACTGCTCTGCAGAAAAAATCGCAGTCTCACCGATTTCAGCTGGATTATCTGGCGGCTTTGCGTGTCCAACCATTAAGCCTGCT
>Ga0114922_10004908_pt1 | contig 12372 bp, 12 predicted proteins | sample AartaG_FD_100975 | JGI IMG/M metagenome (GOLD analysis project Ga0114922, IMG submission 100975) | Deep subsurface microbial communities from Aarhus Bay to uncover new lineages of life (NeLLi) - Aarhus_00045 metaG | ecosystem: Environmental > Aquatic > Marine > Oceanic > Sediment | place... | reverse complement strand
CTTTTGTGGTTGGTTCAGCTATTTTCAAGTCGCATAATTATGCAAAGACTATTGCTGAAATGAAAGAAAGCCTTAAGATATTATCATAAATTTATGCTTGCTATATTTTTTAGCAAGTATAAAATACCCACAATTTTAGATTATATGTCGCAGAAAACTCTTTATATTAGCTATGAATTAATTAATGAATAAGAGGAGAAAAAAATGATCACACGTAAAGTCAAACCTAAAACCCCGGTTCCTAGCGATATCGAAATTGCACAATCAGTGGAGCCAGTACCAATTAATAAAGTTGCTGCGGAAATTGGTATTTTGCCCGAAGAATTAGATTTATATGGCACAGATAAAGCAAAAGTTCATCTTTCTATACGTGATCGGCTTAAAGATGTTCCTAATGGTAAATATATTGATGTAACTGCTATTACTCCAACTCCATTAGGCGAAGGGAAAACTACCACTACGGTGGGATTAAGCCAAGCACTTGGCGCTTATTTAAATAAAAAAGTAATGACTTGCATTCGCCAGCCGAGCCTAGGGCCGACTTTTGGCATTAAAGGTGGTGCTGCAGGAGGTGGTTATAGTCAAATTATTCCTATGGAAGAATTTAACTTGCACTTAACTGGAGATATGCATGCTGTCACCGCTGCTAATAATTTGTTAGCTGCAGCTATTGATACTCGAATGTTACATGAGGGCAATCAGTCTGATGAGAAGTTATTTAATCATCTTTGTCCTCCTGCTAAAGATGGTAGCCGCAAATTTTCAAAGGTTATGTTAAGAAGGCTTGAGAAATTGGGTATTAATAAAACCGATCCTAATGAATTGACTGATGAAGAGCGTTCTTGTTTTGTGCGTTTAAATATTGATCCTAATAGCATAACATGGCGTCGTATAACAGATACTAACGATCGTTATTTACGCGGCATTACTATCGGTGAAGGTCCGAAAGAAAACCATCCGCGCAAAACAGGTTTTGATATCACTCCTGCTAGTGAAATCATGGCTATTTTGGCGTTAACAACTGATTTAAAGGATATGCGTGAACGATTCGGCCGTGTGGTAATCGGTACTAACAAAGCAGGCGAGACGATTACTGCTGATGATTTAGGTGTTGGTGGTGCTCTAACCGTTTTAATGAAAGACGCGATTAAACCTAATTTGATGCAGACTCTAGAAGGCACGCCGGCCTTTGTTCATGCGGGTCCATTTGCCAACATTGCTCACGGCAATTCCTCTATTATTGCTGACCAGATAGCTCTTAAATTAGTTGGTTCTGATGGCTATGTGATAACAGAATCGGGTTTCGGTGCCGATATAGGTATGGAAAAATTCTTTGATATTAAATGTCGTTATAGCAACTTAACACCAAATGCGGTAGTGCTTGTTGCAACTATTCGGGCATTAAAAATGCACGGTGGCGGACCCAAGGTTGTAGCAGGACAGCCCCTTGCTCCAGAGTACACGGAAGAAAACCTAGAGCTGTTAGAAAAAGGATGTTGCAATATGGTGAAGCATATTAAAAATGCAGTAAGTTTCGGTGTTCCTGTAGTAGTTGCTGTTAATCGCTTTACTTCAGATACCGATGCTGAAATTGAGCTGGTGCGTAAAATAGCTAAGGAAGCTGGTGCTGAGGATGCAATAATGTCGAATCACTGGGCTGAAGGTGGCGCTGGTGCGGTTGACCTTGCTAAGGCTGTTATGAAAGCTTGTGAAAAACCCACTAATTTTAATTATTTGTATCCATTAGACATGAGCATCAAAGAGAAAATAGAAACCATAGCAAAGAAGCTCTATGGGGCGGGTGGCGTAGAATACTCGCCACAAGCAGAGCAACAGATTAAGCTCTATACAGAAGCAGGATTTGATAAGCTGCCTATTTGCATGGCAAAAACACATTTAAGCCTTAGCCATGATCCAGCTTTAAAAGGTGAACCTAAAGGATTTACTGTTCCTGTCAGAGAAATTAGAGCCAGTGTAGGAGCTGGTTTCTTATACCCACTATTAGGTGAGATGATGACCATGCCAGGATTGCCGACAAGACCTGCTTTTTACGACGTGGACCTAAATCTTGAAACCGGTAAAATTGAGGGCTTGTTCTAATGACTTTAAAACATACAGTACTTTATCAAAAGCACCTTGAAGCCGGTGCAAAAATGGGTGAGTTTGCCGGTTGGGAAATGCCGCTTTACTATGGTTCACAAATAGCAGAGCATAATAAAGTGCGCCAGGATGCCGGTATGTTTGATGTTTCCCATATGAACGTTGCGGACATAAAAGGCAAGCAGGCGCGGGATTATTTGCGCTATTTAATAGCTAACGATGTGGATAAGTTAAAAGAAGCAGGAAAAGCTTTATATAGCTGTATGTTGAATGATCAAGGCGGTGTGATTGACGATCTAATAGTCTACAGGTTCGATGAACAGAATTATCGTATTATAAGCAACGCCGCCACTCACGATAAAGATTTATCTTGGCTTAATAAGCAAAAAAGCAATTTTGATATTGAAATCATAGAACGTCCTAATTTGGCTATGATAGCAATTCAGGGTCCTAACTCTATCAGTAAAACCCAGTCTATATTTACAGAGGAGCAACGTGAAGCAACTAAGGATCTGAAAATATTTCAGGGTGCAATCGTAAATGATTGGTTGATTGCCCGCACTGGTTACACTGGTGAGGACGGTTATGAAATTATTTTGCCTGGGGATGCAGCGCCAGAATTTTGGCAGGCTCTATTAAAAGCCGGAGTCGCTCCATGTGGCTTGGTTGCCCGTGATTCCCTAAGATTGGAAGCAGGCTTAAGTCTATATGGCTCTGACATGGATGAAACGACCACTCCACTTGAATCAAATCTTGAATGGACAGTAGCTTGGCAGCCTGAGGATCGAGATTTTATTGGCCGTAAGGCTTTAGAGACTCAAAAACATGAAGGAGTGAAAAGGAATATATATGGATTAATTTTAGATAAAGGAAAAGGAATCTTACGTAGTCACCAGAAAGTTACATCTGAGAATTTAGGCCAAGGGGAAATTACCAGCGGCGGTTTTTCACCGACGCTTGGATTTTCCGTAGCTTTAGCTAGATTGCCTGTTGAGGCTCATGTTGGTGATAATTTTTTCGTTACAATACATGGAAAACAAGTATCGGCGAAAGTTGTTAAACCACCTTTTGTACGAAAAGGTAAAAAAGTATTTGAGGAGAAATAATGATGAGCAATATACCTGAAGATTTGTATTATTCCGGCACTCATGAATGGGTGCGTTTAGAAGGTGATACTGCTATTCTTGGCGTTACCGATCACGCCCAAGAGTCAATGGGTGATATGGTATACATAGACTTACCTGAAGTGGGTAAGACGATAGAAACCAAGGGCGAATGTGGAGTTTTAGAATCGGTAAAATCTGCTTCTGATTTTTATTCGCCAATTGCTGGAGAAATAATAGCAGTCAATGAGAAATTAACTGATACTCCAGATCTAGTAAATAAGGATCCTTATGGAGAAGGCTGGATAATACGTCTGCGTCCTGAAAATGTTGACGCGGTAAAAGAATTGATGGATGCAACTGCTTATCGAAAATTTTTAGAAGAAGCAGAATAGAAATTGAAAAAGATGTTGTTGCAAATATTTAACATCTTGATTTATACAGTAAAAAATCGATATGTTTGGTCATTCCCGCGAAAGCGGGAATCTAGTCAAGAACACTACAAATACTGGATCCCCGCATTCGCGGGGATGACGTTTCTCGAAGCATTTATGCAACAAAGCCATCGAAGAAAACAGAAATATAAAAATATATAAAGTAGCAAGGAGATAACCTATGTCTTTTATTCCTCATACCGAAGAAGACATCAAAATGATGCTCGATACCATCGGCATCAATGATATTGAAGACTTATTTGATGAAATACCTAAACATCTCCATGTCAATGATTTACGTGGTTTACCGGAAAGCTTGAATGAGATGGAAATAAATCGAATTATGCACAAACATGCGGCAAAAGACCAAGCGGGATTGTGTTTTATTGGCGCTGGAGCATATGAGCATTATATTCCTGCTGTAGTTTGGGAAATTGTAGGGCGCGGTGAGTTTATGACTGCTTATACGCCCTATCAGGCTGAAGCTAGTCAGGGGACTCTGCAAGCTATCTACGAATATCAAACTATGATGGCCGATCTAATGGGTATGGATGTTTCTAATGCCTCTTTATATGATGGCGCATCAGGCTTAGGTGAAGCTGCATTGATGGCAGTACGTGCTAACCGTAAATCAAAGTCGAGAAAGATTTTAGTACCTATGGCCTTACATCCTTCTTATCGTAGGACCGCAAAAACTATTGCGAGTCCTCAAGGAGTTGAATTTACAGAAGTTCCTTATGATGCAAAAACCGGATGCATACTAACTGCTGATTTAGAAAAGTTTTCCGGGCAGGATATTACTGCTGTAGTTATTGCTCAACCCAATTTCTTTGGTGTTCTAGAAGATGTTGATGCTGTAACCAATTGGGCACATCAGCAGAATGCCTTAGTTATAGCTGTGGTTAATCCGACTGCTATGTCGATATTAAAAGAACCGGGGAAATGGGGGGAAAAGGGAGCTGATATTGCGGTTGGTGATGGACAGCCGTTGGGAATACCATTGTCTTCTGGCGGACCCTATTTCGGTTTCATGTGTTGTAAGCAAGATTATCTTCGTACCATGCCTGGTAGGATTATAGGAAGAACTACGGATTCTGAAGGTAACGAAGGTTTTGTTTTAAATTTACAGGCTAGAGAGCAGCATATTAGGCGTTCAAAAGCGACTTCTAATATTTGTACCAATCAGGCGTTAATGGCAAGTGTAGCAACTATTTATATGAGTTTAATGGGTGCAGAAGGGCTACGTCGTGTAGCAATTAAAAGCCATCTCAATGCATATTCTTTAAAAGAGCAATTAACTGCAATTAATGGGGTGAATAGTGTATTTGATGCTCCAATGTTTGATGAATTTGTTTTGCGTCTTAATAAGCCAATTGCGAAAGTCTTGGATATGTTGGCTGAACATGGCATACAAGGCGGATATAATTTAACAAGAGAATATCCTAAATTAGGTGAATGTATTTTAGTTTGTGCAACTGAGACGAAAACCAAAGAGGAATTAAAAGCTTATGCACATGCTTTACAAAAAGTGGAGGTGAGTCATGAGTAAAGTAATTTTTGAAAAATCGAGTGTTGGGCGAAAAGCTACATCGGCTCTACCAAAAATAGACAGTGAAAAAGTTCTAATAGCTGATAAATATTTACGCAAGGATGTGCCTTTATTGCCAGAAGTTTCAGAGCTAGAAGTTATTCGTCATTTCACAAATTTATCGCAGCAAAATTTTTCCGTTGACACTAACTTTTATCCTCTCGGCTCGTGCACTATGAAATATAATCCTCGTATTTTGCATACCTTAGCATCTTTACCAGGATTTTTAAAACGCCATCCTTATGCTTTGGAACAGCATAGCCAGGGATTTTTACAGTGTGTTCATGAGTTGCAAGAGATGCTGAAAATAGTAACTGGTATGCCGGGAGTATCACTTGCTCCTATGGCAGGCGCGCAGGGGGAATTTGCTGGTGTATCGATGATAAGAGCTTATCATTTATCACGGGGTGACCATGGGCGTACCGAAATTATTGTTCCAGACTCTGCTCATGGTACTAATCCTGCATCAGCAGCTATGAGTGGCCATCAAGTGGTGGAAATTACAACAAAAGAGAATGGTGACGTTGATCTTGATACATTAAAAGCCGCTGTAAGTTCTCGCACTGCTGGAATTATGCTTACTAATCCATCTACGTTAGGTTTATTCGAACGTGGCATAGAGGATATCGCTAAAATAATTCATGAAGCCGGCGGATTGCTCTATTACGACGGAGCTAACCTAAATGCTGTTTTAGGAAAAGTTCGGCCAAGTGATATGGGATTTGATGTTGTGCATTTGAATTTGCACAAGACCTTTGGAACACCTCACGGTGGTGGCGGGCCAGGTTGTGGTCCTGTTGCTGCAGTTGAAAAATTAGTACCATTTCTCCCGGTTCCAATGGTAACAAAAAAAGAGAACAGATATGTTTTCATTACTGAAAAAGATTGTCCGCAGAGTATCGGTCCATTGTCAGCGTTTATCGGTAATGCGGGTATTATGTTGCGAGCCTTTGTTTATTTACGCATTTTAGGTGCATTGGGTTTAAAAAGAGTCGCCGAATTTTCCACTTTAAATTCTAATTATTTGATGAAACGCTTGGAACAGGCTGGTTTCGAAATTCCATATGCTAAACGCCGTACCTCACACGAATTTATTGCAACGTTGCGTAAGGAAGCTAAGGAATTACATGTAACTGCTATGGATGTTGCTAAACGTTTGTTAGATTATGGTTTTCATGCACCGACTACTTATTTCCCGTTATTAATTCCAGAATGCCTATTAATCGAACCAACAGAAACTGAAAGCAAACAGGAAATAGATGCCTTTGCAAATATTATGGAAAAAATCCTGAAAGAGGCACATTCAAACCCGGAAAAAGTACAAAATGCTCCGAGCACACGACCACTCAAACGACTCGATAATATAAAAGCGGCGAAACAGTTAGATTTAGTATGGAAGCCAAGCAGTTGAGGTGAACGTGACATTTAACGGATAATCTTCACGCTGTAACTACGATGTCCTTTTTTAATTCGATAAGAAGAGAAATCGTTATGGTCAATGGTAAATACTTTCGATGTTTGCAGTTTTTCAAGTGCCACAATTATTGAGGCATCTGCAAAGTCCATTGGATGATCTTTATATTTATGCATTAGCTCACAAGTACGTGTTAATGCTTCATTATCCATATACCAAATATTAACTCCGCCACGTTTAATAAATTCATTTAGATTGCTAGCAGATCGACTTCCTGGATATAAAAGGTGAAAAGTTTCGGTTAATACTGGAATAGTAGTGTACAAAGGTTCTTCTATTTTTTTTAATATAGTAACACAGCGCTTGTGCATTTTGTCCTTAGGATTAAATAAAGCGACAAACGGCCCAGTATCAACGACTATCATAATTTGTGTTTTCTTTTTAGAGTATTTAAAACAGCTTGCCGAGTATTTGTAGAAGATGGGATCTTTTTATCTCCCGGACCCAAATCTAATTGCTTGTAAATTTCAAATGCTAAAATTCTTTTCTTTTGAGTAAGTGTTTCTTGGAGAACACATAAACCTGCTTTCATTGCGCTCGAAATAGAGAAATTAGATTTATGTAAAACATCAGCTAAAACATTCTCTGTCTCTTTGTCTAAACGAACCGTTCTAATGCTCATAATTAACCTCTAATTTTGTTTCTGTAATCTGTAATACAAATTGTAATACAAAATATTGCTATTGTCAATAAGAATTAATGTTGATATTATCACCTTATGAAAAATCCATTGTTAGAGGAAACTGCTTTTCCAATATTCAGTAATGTTAAACCTAAGCATATTGTTCCAGCACTAGAGCAAATATTATCCCAGAATCGGATTGCCATAAAAAAATTATTGGTACAGAAAAAACCATTTACCTGGCAAAATTTAATGCAGCCGCTTGAGGAATTAGACGATAGGTTGCATGTTATGTGGGCCAAAATTGAGCATCTGCATTATGTAGTAGATTCGAAATCGTTACGTAACGCTTATAACACAAGTTTACCAAAACTTTATTCTTATTTAATTGAAATAGCACAGAATGTGAAACTATATAAAGCGATTCAGTCTATTGCAAAAAATAAAGTACAATACAAAAAATTAGATATTTCACAGAAAAAAATAATCACTAATATTTTACGTGATTTTAAATTGGCAGGAATTGCTTTAAAACCAAAAGCAAAACATCGTTTTGCCAAATTGCAGAAAAATTTATCTCAATTATCGAACAAATTTTCTGAAAATGTTTTAGATGCAACACAGGGTTGGACGCATCATGTGACAGATAAAAATGAATTGAAAGGAATTCCAAATCATGCAATTAAATTAGCAAGAGAAACAGCGGGACAAAAAAATCTTAACGGTTGGTTATTCACCTTACAGCAACCATCATATTTGGCTGTAATGATTTATGCGGATTCACCTCAATTACGGGAAAAAATGTATAAAGCATATGTAACAAGAGCATCTGATCAAGGGCCTAATGCAAACAAATGGGATAACAGCAAGGCCATGAATGCTATTCTTAAGCATCGTGAAGAATTAGCAAGTTTATTAGATTTTGATAATTATGCTGAATATTCGTTAGTTCCCAAAATGGCTAAATTTCCTAAGCAGGTTGTTGCTTTTTTAAACAAGCTTGCCAGATATACTAAACATAGAGCTCAACAGGAATACAAAGAACTACAACAGTTCGCTGAACAAAAATTTAATGTGAATAATTTACAACCATGGGATATCGCTTATTACAGTGAGCAACTAAAACAGCATGAATTTGCGTTGTCAGCTGAAGATTTACGCCCTTATTTTCCTGAGCCACGAGTATTAAGCGGCATGTTTAAACTAGCAGAGCGGTTATTTAATATAACTATTAAACAGGTGAATAATGTTGATATTTGGCATCATGATGTAAAAGTTTTCGATATTTATGACCAGAGTAAAAACTTAAGAAGCAGATTTTATTTAGATCTATATGCTCGTCAGAATAAACAGAGCGGTGCTTGGATGAAAGATTATCAAACACGAAGACTTTTAAATAATGAAGTACAAATACCTGTTGCGTTTATCATTTGCAACTTTAATAGGCCACTAGGCAGAACTCCTGCATTGTTTACTCACAATGATGTTATAACATTATTCCACGAATTTGGGCATAGTTTGCAGCATATGCTGACAACAGTAAATTATGCAGGAGTTTCAGGAATCAATGGAATACCTTGGGATGTAGTAGAGTTATCGAGCCAATTTATGGAAAATTGGTGTTGGCAAAAACCAGTGTTGAATTTAATCGCGAGGCATTATAAAACCAATAAATTATTGCCGAAAAAATTATTTGATAAAATGCTTGCTGCAAAGAAATTTCAATCTGGATTGCAAATGTTAAGGCAATTGGAATTTGCTCTATTCGATTTTCGCTTACACTTGGAATTTAATCCAAAGAAAAAAAATCAAATACAAAATATTCTGAACGAAGTACGCCAAAAAAATTCTGTTTTACCATATGTAAAATATAACAAATTCCAACATAGTTTCACTCATGTTTTTTCAGGTGGTTACGCGGCAGGTTATTACAGTTATAAATGGGCCGAAGTGTTATCTAGTGATATGTTTGAAAAATTTGAGGAAGACGGACTCTTTAACAAAACAACATGTGAATTATTTTTACATAGTATTTTAGAACCCGGCGGCTCAATTGACCCTATGATATTATTCAAACGGTTTCGTGGGCGCGCACCAAAAATTGATGCTTTATTAAAACACTATGATATAGTTAAGCTATGACCAAAGATGAGATGAAACGGGCTGCAGCAAAAGCAGCATTACAGTATATAGAACCTGACAGCATTATCGGAATCGGTACCGGATCAACGGTGAATTATTTTATAGAAGAGCTATCTCATATTAAACATAAAATTGAAGGCGCAGTAGCTAGTTCTAATATAACTGAGGAAAAACTCAAAGCTTATGGAATATCAGTTTATGATTTAAATTCAGTGTTTCCTTTGCCGATATATATTGATGGCGCAGATGAAATTAATGAGCATATGCAAATGATTAAAGGCGGTGGCGGTGCATTAACTCGTGAAAAAATTATTGCAGCTTGTGCCGAGAAATTTATCTGCATAGCAGACCAAAGTAAACGTGTAGATTTATTGGGTAAATTTCCATTGCCTATCGAAGTTATTTCTATGGCAAGAAGTTATGTTGCAAGAGAAGTAGTTAAATTGGGAGGTAAACCGGTTTATCGAGAAAATTTTGTAACTGATAACGGTAATGTGATTTTAGATGTATGGGGGTTGAAAATTTTACAGCCCCAAGAATTAGAATTGACTATAAATAATATACCTGGTGTTGTGGCGAACGGTTTGTTTGCAATTCGCCGTGCAGATATTTTATTACTCGGAACAGAAAGCGGTGTGCAAATAATATGAGATTTTTTGTGTAAAATGGTGAGAAATATATGGCAAAAGAATCTTTAAAAAGTGTATGGGAACGTCGTATAGCAGGATTAGATTTAAAAGAAGCGAATATTTTTCGCCCAATTACTCATGGGGATGTTGAATATTTGTGCAATAAATATCCATTTTTGCAAATGGTTAATATAGAAGCAAAATTTGAAGGCGAAATTACTCCAAAGTTTATTACTTCACAGAGTGGTTGGACCATCCATGATTATGGTGATGCAATGAGTGCTTCTCCAGGAGAATTTTTATTTGGAGGCGGCGATTATAAAGCTTTTCTTGATGAAATATTGAAAGAGGAGATAAAAGAAGGAGAACAAGGCGGTGAAGGTGGGGCGATGGTTAATCCTGGGAAAGGTACTATAGTAAAACAAATGTTTGACACTGCAACTGAAATGGTGAAAATAGCTATTAAAAAATGGCCTGGTATTGAAATAATCGATGGTACATATTTAATGAAATGGGTTGCCTGGTTAGCAGCAAAAGAAAAGAATTATCCTCTTGAAGGTTTTGACCCAGACGAAGAAGACATCAAAAAGTATGAACGCGTAACCAAACATAAACTTACAATTCAGCAACTCGAAGAAAAATTTGATTATTCTTAAGAGCTAATTTAGTACTGCTTAACTATTGTTCCTATGGAGGTAAATTTAACAGTCATTCTTGCGAAGGTAAGTTAAACTGTCATTCTTGCGAAAGCGAGAATCTAGAATGTTTATGGATCCCGCGGTCAAGCCGCGGGATGACGTAGTGTAAGTGATAATCTTATAAGGGCAACCAAATTATTAGAGGAAAAGACATGAATAAATATAAATATCGATCTATCACATTTTTCCATCGAGAATTAGCTTGGCCAATTAAAAAAGTAAAATTTGGTGATTACAAAATATCTCGCAAGGTTAAAGCCTTAGTAAAAAATCTGCCTCAAAAGGATGATTTAACTCAGGCAATTCATAGTATTCATAACGATTGTTTAACTTTAATGACGCGGGTGAACGGATTTTCAAATAAAAAAAGAGCCTATTATTACCAGCATACACATGCTATACAAGATTGCTTAGACGCAATATATTTGTTGGGTAATTGCCAATTTTTTATTTCAGAATTTTATAATCAGCAAGATAAAATGCAATTAGTAGAAACAAATAATAATCATTTACTTAGAACTTTATATCTATATTTTGTGGTAAAAAAATCGGAATTCAAAGAGCAAGATTTCAAAGCAATCCAAGAGTTGATGAAAAGAGATTATAGTGTACAACATAAAATTGGTATATTAAGTTGTAATTTGCATGGCTTAGAAAAACTAGCCGAAGTGAATCTTATTACCGCACTAAAACAGGATCAGAATGAAGGGCAGTTAATAAACATTATCCAAATGCTAAAATATTTATACACAAAATCTCCTTCTAAGTTTTCATGCAATGAAGATGTAAAAGAAGAAATTCTATCAATTATTAATAATAAATATAATGTGTTGCCTAAATTAATTGAAAAATGCAGAAATGATTTTGATGAAAATGTTCAATCTGAATTCAAATATGATATTACTTGTGCAATACTTTGAACCGAAAACAAACTATGAGAATATCTTGCAAGGTATTAAGAAGACAATGAAAATCTCGTGCGTTTATAATAACGCCTTATTATGATAGGTTTTTAAAATGATTTGTAATACAGTTTTTTAATATTGCTTATAATTTAAGAACACTATTATGAAAAAACAAAAAAAAATCAAAGACCCTCTTTCTATGGGAGTTGCGCATCCATTAAAGATGATAGGAAACGAAGATCGATTACTTGCTACCGGAACATGCTTTTTTTATTCTTATAGTGATAAATTATTTCTTGTTACTGCTAAACACAATATTACAGGAACTCACCCTCAAACTTCAGAAAATCGTGGGATACCAATAAAAATAGCCGTTAGTTTATGTAGCATCGAAAATAAAGTATATAAAGGGTCTTATATGCATGAAATTCTGCTGGAGGAAAATAAGTGGTTAGAACATCCTAAAAATGACAATGTTGATGTTATATGTATACCAACGGATTTAACTGAAAATGGAGGTTTAAAACCGATTAACAAAATTAATTTTCTTAATGATACGAGTTTCGCACTTTCGACAAAATAGATTAAACTAATCTCTTTGGTTGAAAGGGATAAATAAGGATGTCAAGACACAAATGTAGCCGAGATATTTACAAAGCATTTTTGCAAGCCAGTAG
>Ga0114922_10004907_pt1 | contig 12374 bp, 11 predicted proteins | sample AartaG_FD_100975 | JGI IMG/M metagenome (GOLD analysis project Ga0114922, IMG submission 100975) | Deep subsurface microbial communities from Aarhus Bay to uncover new lineages of life (NeLLi) - Aarhus_00045 metaG | ecosystem: Environmental > Aquatic > Marine > Oceanic > Sediment | place... | reverse complement strand
TCCAGAGTGCTCGGCTTGGCCGACTCGTCGTCGAACAGGATCTTCATGACCATGTAGTGCAGCGAGTCGCCCCGGGAGGGCTTGTAGGCCCCCAGGACGTTGACGATGTAGTTGTAGGCGACGCGGTAGATGTTGTGCGCCAGCGTGTGGGAAGTGCCGATGGTGCCCTCGACCCGCGACTCGCCGCGCTGCACGGCGTCGAAGAACTCCTCGATGGCGTCCACCCTGGGGACGGCCGTGCACGTGGTGGCGATCAGCATGCCGCCGTGGTCGTCGCTGCCTGCCGTGCAGTTCTTGCGCCACGGCTCCTCGCCGACCGGCTCCAGGCCGTGCTTTTCGGCCAGCCTATATATCGTCTCCCTGTCGAGGCGCTCCAGCAGCCGGCGGATAGTCAGGTTCTGCGGCTTGGTGCGCGTGCCGTTGAGAACCTCCATATTCTTGAACAGCAGCAGGCACTGCTCGAAGCGGTCTATGTCCAGCAGCCCGTTCATCACATAGAGCGGGTGGGCGAGGACGTGGAAGATGCCCTCGTCGTTGAGGTAGGCTACCAGCTCGAAGACGTTCTCGCGCAGCCGCATCGTCTCGGCGTGTTGCGCCTCGTCTATCCCCAGGGTGATGACGTCGATCTTGCAGCCGTTGTCCGGAAAGTAGGTAGCCAACTCGCAGCCGAGGACGACGCCGGGCAGGTGAGCGATCTCCAGGCAGCCGTCGATCGCGTTGTGGTCGGTGACGGTGACGAACTGCATGCCCCGCTTCTTCGCCAGCTCGTATATCTCGATCGGCTCGGTGAACGACTCGGGGCAGCCTATCTTGCGCAGGAACCACTCCGACGGCTCCCCCGAGAACTTGGAGTGGACATGAGGGTCCAGCTTGCTAAGCTCTCGCTCCATTTTCTCCCCGTAGTTTCCCTTTGCCACAGCCTCCCGGCCGCGCCGATTTCCGCCTTGCGCGAAGAGCCAGATGCTATCAGAACCTCCGCACCCGCGCAACGGACGCCTGCCAGCCGGGGCGCACGGCACGTCCGGTAAAATCCACATAGCCTATCGACGAAGCTCAAAATTTATACCCACTATCGGCCGACAGGAATGTCGGCGCTCCCGAAATGGACACGTTGCTGCCGACAGTAATGCCGGTCCCCTCAAACCAGGAGCGTGGACATTCGGTTCCAGGCAAACCGCACCGAAAACTTCGCGCTCGCCTCAGGCGAATTGGTTGATCCTGTCGATCATGCGGCGCAGGCGACCGAAGCTCCTGCGGTCGAAGCGAAAGACCAGCCTCGGCAGCTCCGGGAACTCGATTTCGCCGTCGGCGTCCGCCTCGCCGGTCAGGGCCTCGCGCTGCTCGATGCGGCCCTGCGGCACGATGGCGCCGAAATCTCGGTTGAGCCCGATGAGCTCCGCGTCGCGCAGCGGCCGCTCGAGGCGCAGCACCATGCGGTCGCCGACCCAGCGCTGCGAGTGGTAGTTGCGGTAGAAGCCGGTGATGATGCGCACCGCCTCGTCGACATCGTAGGTAATCGACCAGAGGTAGAGGTCGTCCTTGGATATGAAGCCGTTCCTGAGCTGGCTGGTCTGCATGAAGCGCAGCCACTTGGTCCAGTAGTTCAGCTCCGGCACGTCGATCATCACTATCGGCAGGATAGGGCTCTTGCCGCACTGGATCAGCGTCAGCAGCTCGAACGCCTCGTCCAGAGTGCCGAAGCCGCCGGGGAAGAGCGCCAGGGCGTGGCTCTCCTTGATGAAGGTCAGCTTGCGGGTGAAGAAATACTTGAAGTTGATCAGCTTCTCGTCGCCCGCAACCACCTCGTTCGCCTTCTGCTCCCACGGCAGGTCGATGTTGAGGCCGAAACTGCTCCGCGCGCCGGCGCCCCTGTTAGCCGCCAGCATGATCCCGTCACCAGCTCCGGTCATCACCATGAAGCCGTGCTCGGCAATGCGCAGCGCGAACTCGCTCGCTGCCCGGAACGACTCGGAATCCGGGGCCGCCCGGGCCGAGCCGAACACGGTCACCTTGCGCCGCTCGCGGTAGGGCGAGAAGACACGGAAGCTGTGCCGCAGCTCCCTGGCCGCGGCGCTGGCGATCTTCCAGTCGAGACGCTCGACGTCCTCCTGCAGCATCTCGACTACCCTCTCGATCTCCCGGCGTGCGTATACCAGGTTGGGGTTGTCACGAAAATCGGCGAGCAGGAGATCGATCTTTTTCGCCAGCTCGCTGCCCGGCGGGGAGCTGCCCCCCGCTCTCCTCTTCTTGCTCATCTCTCAACTTCCTGCGATTCCATGATATCTGGAGCGATGTACCAATTGCGGCTGCAGCTCGGCTCCAGCGTGCCGCACCGCCTCAGATAGTCTATTACTATTTCCCGTACTTCCAGCTCCGTGCGGGAAACGACAGGGCATCCGGCAAACATCCCGTACCCGTCTCCACCCACGAAGCGGTAGCTGTTGATGGCAACGGTGAAGGACTGCTCCGGTCGTATCGGCCTGCCTCGATAAGCCAGGTCTCGCACCCGCTGCCCCTTGGGCCGCGTCGGATCTATGCGATAGCTGACGCCTTCAGCGAAATCCACGCAGCCGGGATAGATCTCCTGGTCGGTGACGACCTCGAGCACCCCAACGGGCGTCAGCTCGAGGCCGTCGTAATAGCGGGCTGCATGTTCCAGGGCCGCGCGAATTGTCTCCCCGTTAACATCAACGGCCAGTAGCTGGTCGTCGTAGCGATAAAGGGCGTATACCTGCCGCAGTGTGATCGGCCCGGCTGGTATCTCGAACTGCTCGCCAATCGGAGGCGCCGCGAACGAGACATCCGCCTCCGTCGCCTCCAGCTGCGCGGTCTGCAACAGATCCGCCAGCGCCGTATCGCGAAAGAGGCCGTTTCCCGAGCTGAGCGGTTCCGCGGTTGCCCCTACCACATCGTTCAGGTAGCTTTCCGTCAGCTCGTGGGCTTCAAGCACCTCAGCAACGACCTCCGGATCGGGCTCGATCTCCTCCGTAACCGGGATGCTTCGTCCCGATCTGCCCGTCACGCGCCAGCCGCCCTCACCGTCGGGTTCAAGATCGACATCGATCCGGATGACACGCCGGCCGTAAGGAGGGCATGTGCAGGCGAAGGTCCCGCCGATCTGTTGCGGTTCGATGAGGTCATGGGTATGGCCGGTCAGCAGCAGGTCGATACCCTCGATCTCTGTGGCCAGCTCGTAGGCCATGTTCTCCTCGGAATTTGTGAATCCTTCATCGCTATCAGGGTCACCCTCGAATCCGAAGTGGGCCAGAGCGATAACCAGATCGCAATTCCGCGGTCCACGCAGCGAGGGGATCCATACCCTCGCCATCCCGACCGGATCGTTGAACACCAGGCCGGCGTAGTGCTCCGGCACCTCCCAGCTCGGGATCGCAGGCGTCGTCAGACCGATTACGGCGATGCGGACGCCGGCGCGCTCGACTACCTCGAACGGTAAGAAGACCCTCTCGCCGGTGATCTCATCTATTATGTTCGCTGAGAGGAACGGGAATTCGGCCTCCTCTTCGGCGGCGCGCAGGACACCCAGCCCATAGTTGAAATCGTGGTTGCCGACGACCATCGCATCGTAGCCGAGCAGATTCATCGCCCGCATCATCGGGTTGGGCAAACCCTCCTGCACGCGTTGAGTATAGAAGAGCAGCGGCGAACCCTGGATAGTATCGCCGCCGTCCAGCAGAATCGTGTTGGATTTTCCTCCCGCACGCGGCGGATAAGCGTGCCGACTTTCGCCAGCCCAAATTCGGCCGGCTGCGCGGAGAAGTAGTCGTAGGGCAAAATATGACCATGCAGATCGCTGGTGAAAAGGACTGTTATGCGGACGGAAGCGTCCTGGGCCGCACCGGCGGCGATGGTCAGTATCGCAGCGGCGGCAACCGCAAACGCGGCATGCGTTCTCCTCATCGATCCTACCCCTTATAGGTTCTTACATTAACGATTTACCACACCCGGGCTCCTTGTCTCCCCATGCGCCAAAGGTCAACCATATTGCGTCCCGCACCCACTACCGAGTCGGACTACATTCCAAACTGTTCCCTACCCCGCCTGCCGCAACCTGTGCCTATGAAAAACCAAACACCGGTTGCACCGCTGGCCTGGGTAATGGTTGTGTGATATACTATTACCAGCATTTCGTGGAGTAAACAGATGAAAAGAATGGCCTTAGCCTTGGTCGTCTGCGTTGTCTTCGCCGTTGCACCGGCCCGCGCCGATATCATCGTACTGACAAACGGCAACATACTGCACGTCGACGACGCGGTCGAGGAGGGCGAATTCGTCGTCTTCTACATCTTCAACGGCAGGATGGCGATCGAACTGGCGGCCGTCGAGCGGATCGTGAAGACCGATACGCGCGCCTCGGAGCCGATCCCGGGAGTGCTCAGCGCCAGCGGCGGCATAGCCTCCGCCGCGATCGGCGGGCAGAGGAGCGCCGAGTTACTCGGCGACGCGGCGTTAGGATCCGAGACGGGAGCAACCGATGACCGCGAATCCGAGGAGCTGGTGCAGTTCTACATCCAGCAGAAGCAGGGCCTGGAGCGCGAGATCTACTTCTACGAGCAGCAGATTCAGACGCTCCGGAGCGTGATCTACGCCAACTCGGCGATCTTCTCCGACACCAGCGAACAGCGCCGGCAGCTCGCGGAGATGGAGGAGCAGTTGCGGGAGAGCGAGGATCGCCTGAACCAGCTGGTAGACGACGCCCGCCGCGCCGGCCTCTCTCCGGGCGACCTGAGGACGATAATGGACGCCACCTTCATCCCCGAGGAGACCGAAAGCCGCCAGGTTTCGGATGAATACGACGAGCTCGGCCGCAGGTCCGACCTCGTAATAGGTGAGGAAGAAGAGAGAACGCGCAGCCGCGCAACAGAGGACGACGAAGACCGCAGGAGCAACGACGGCCGGCCGCGGCCCTAATCCGCATGAAGTAAGGTCCCACCGAAGTGCCAAGGATATGGATCGGCTGCTGGGACGCGAATTATTTTCCGGGGAGAAACGGAAATCCTTGGCAATAAGTCAGAGACCCTCGATTGCCGACGGCTCTTCAGGGAACCGACCGGTGCCGCCGATACCTGCTCGTTGTCCGGATTCGGTGTGCGAGCGCGCCATCGAGCCTTTCGCCGCCGCCCTACGCCAGGGCTCAGGCGTAGACCGGCCGCGACGAAACCTGCATGTCGCTGATGCTCTGACCCTTCTTGACGTTAAGCTGCACGGTGTTCCACCTGCCGCAGCCCGAGCAGCGGGTCTGGTATGAGCTGTAGGTGGCGCCGCAGGCGGTGCAGATGAACTCCGCCTCGAGAATCCCGGACGAGCGAATCAGTGTGCGGAAGGTCTCGGCGGCCTGCTCGCTTTCGCCTTTGCGCGACTGTATCTTCCCCATGAAGTAAAGCATCACCGGGGCGTACTCGAACTCGCTGTCGATCTCCTCGAAGATGGCGATGGCGCGGTCGATCATCTCCAGGCGGTAGAACAGCTTTCCCAGCAGCAACCTCGCCAGCAGGCCTTCCTCCTCCTCGGAGATTACCTTGTGGTACATCTCTATCGCCTTGTCCGGTTCTCCACTGTCGAGGAAATAATTCTCCAGCCAACCGAGCAGTATCGGAGCCTGGGTTGCTTCGTAACCGCTGAGCCAAGCCTGTACGGCCTTCTCCTCGCTCCCCTGCTCCAGGTAGCACTCACCCAGCTTCAGGTGCGCGGGTCGGAAGGCCAGATCGCGACCAATTATCCCCTCCAGTATGCTCGCCGCCGCCTGCAGCTCGCCACCCTCTTTCTTCAGCATCGCCACTTCGTACTCCAGCCCGCTGAGCAGCGCTGCCTCCTCCTGGCGCCGCTCGCTGTGGGATACCAGGGGTATCAGGTCGCGCTGCAACGCTAGGGCCCGGTTCCAGTCGCGCTCCTCGATCAGCATGTCGCGCAGCTCGCGGTAGATGGCGTTGTTGCCCTTCGGAGAGATCTCGATGATCTTCTCCAGCATCTCCTTCGCCTTGGCGGAGTCAGCGGCGGCACGGTAGTCTATGGCCAGCTCGTGCAGCACCTTGACGTTGTTCTGGCTCAGGCTCAGCGCCTGCTGGTGCAGGCTGATGCCCCGCTGGTGCTTGCCGGTGTTGCGCAGCAGCTCGCCGAACTTGATAAGCGTGCGGAAGTTGTCCGGGTCGATGGCCAGTATCTCCTCGAAGAAGACGGCGGCCGACATGGTGTCGCCCTTCGAGATCGCCTCGATGCCATAGTAGTACTTTTCCTCCACTCGCTTCATCGACCTGGAGAGCTTGCCAGACGGCGAGAAGAAGGCTACCACCGCCTTGGCCATCATCCAAAGGGCGGAAGCCAGGAAGCCAGCGGCCAAGCAAACTCCCACCGTGATCCACAGCGGAACGGAGGCCGTGCCGATCCACGGGAAACGTATTTCGCCGCTGGCCTGGTTCAGGTTGATGAAGGTAATCAAGTAATAGAACACCGCGAACAGGATGGCCAGCTTGATCACCGAGGAGATCTTCATCGCCGAAGCTCCCTGTATTCGTCTTGGTGTACAATTTTACACTCCCGTCACGACTATCTCAACCTGCAAACACCCCCTCGCCCTTTCGCCCTCTTGCCCCTTCGCCCGCTCCTGATACTCACCGCCGCTTGACCACCCTCGGCCCTCGACCTTAGAATGCCGCCGGCTTCCGTGGCGTCCCGAGTCCGGGCGCCTCCGCTTAACCGACGAATCACGTCAGGGGTTCGAAACCGTGCTCGGCAGCGCTCGACGACGGCAGATGGACCGCGGCGGCTCGATCGCGCTCGCCGCGGCAGCGGCCCTCTTCCTTGCAGCCATCCCACCCCTTGCCCAGGAAGAGGACGGGGAGCAATTCCAGGTGGAGCTTGGCAGGAGCGCCGAGGAGTACTTCAACATCGGCAACTGGTACTCCGAGCGCGACCAGCACTTCCGGGCCATCGCCTACTACAGGGCTGCCGTCGAGCGGCGCGAGGATTTCGCCGAGGCCTGGATCAACCTCGGCGCCTCGCTGCGCGCCATCGACCGCTACCAAGAGGCCATCGACGCCTACCGCACCGCCATCGATCTGGACTGCGAAGAGAACTTCGTCTACCTGAACCTCGGCAACGCCCTGGTGGCTGCCGGCCGGCTGCGCGAGGCGGTGCTGCAGTTCCGCACTTTCGTAAACCTGGAGCCGTACGACCCGGACGGCTACGCCAATCTGGGCCTCACACTCCTGCGGCTAAGCGACCACGCCGAGGCGGCCGCCGCTTTCGAGCGCCTCCTGATCCTGCGGCAGGACGATGTATACTTCCTCTACCAAGCGGCCCGCTGCTACGCGCTGCTCAGCCGATACGAAGAGGCGACCGAAAAGCTGCGCCGGGCGCTGCGCCTCGACCCCAACCTGCGCGCTTTCTTCCTCAACGACGACGACTTCCGTGGTTTCCGGCGCTCATCACAGTACCGACAGTTGCTCGCAGAGATCAGCCCCTGAACAGGGACAGACACCCGCCTTCCATATCGTCCCCGATTCATTATGAAGTGCTTACGTCCGAAGAAATATCTGTCTGGCTTTATTCTTCTACGAAGCGGGGTTTCGTCGTGCGCCGGCTTTCACGGGATCGCCTCGCGCCGGTCTCCTCCATCATGTCGACAAGCTGCGAGGCATGCGCCTCGACGAATTCGAACGCCTGCTCGATGCTGGGGAAGTACCCCCTGAGTCGCTCCGCGATATCTTCGAGCCCCTCTTCCGAGATGTCCCAGTCGCGCTCCTCCAGCGCGTCAACAATGATATCCCTTGCCTGATCGAAATGGTCCACTTGACCCAACCCCGATATTGACGTGGCTCACACTTCTTATAAACTATCAACCGCACAATGGCAACGAGGCACCGAACATTGGCCAGGCAACGGGACAGCTCTGAAGCGCCGGCCCGCAGGGCGATCCTGCTCCTCTCCGGCGGCGCCGACAGCACACTGGCGATGCAGTTGATGCTCGAGCAGGGCATCGAGCTGCTGGCGCTGAACTTCAGGACCTGCTTCTGCACCTGCAGCCGCGACGGCTGCGGAGCCGGCCTGCGGGAAACCTGCGAGGGCCTCGGCGTACCGCTGCGCTCGATCTTCCTGGGCGACGACTACCTGCGGATGATCGCCGAGCCGCGCTTCGGTTACGGCAAGGGGATGAATCCCTGCATCGACTGCCGCGTCCTGATCCTGCGCCGGGCGCGGGAGGCGATGCTGGCCGAGGGCGCGAGCTTCGTGGTCACCGGCGAGGTTGTCGGCCAGCGGCCGATGTCGCAGCGGATGCAGCAGCTGAATATCATCGAGAGGGAAAGCGGCCTGCGGGGGCGTCTGCTGCGCCCGCTCTCGGCCAAGCTGCTGCCGCCGACCTACCCCGAGCTGGCCGGCATCGTGGACCGCTCCGGGCTCCTGGCGATCCAGGGCCGCTCGCGCAAGCCGCAGATCGAGCTGGCCCAGAAGCTGGGCTTCCACGAGATCCCCTGCGCCTCAGGCGGCTGCCTGCTGACGATCCCGCGCTACGCCGAAAAGGTGCGGGACCTCTACAGCCACGCCGACGGCGGCGTGCCCGGCGTCAACGACGCCAAGCTTCTGAGGGTTGGCCGCCACTTCCGCTTCTCGCCCGAATACAAGGTGGTAGTGGGCAAGGACCACAGCGATAACCTCGCCCTCAGCGCCCTGGCCCAGCGAGATGATCTCGTCTTCAGCCCGCCCGAGGAAATCAACGGTCCGGTAGTCCTCACCCGCGGGCGAGTGCCCGCTTCGCAATGGCCGCGCATCGCCTCGCTGCTGCTGCGCTACGGTGACATCGATCCCGGAGAGCGGGTGGAAGTCAGCGTACGAAGGGGCGTGGACGGCCTTCTGGACACCGTAACGGCCGAAGCGATGCCCACTGACGAGCCGCCGCGCTACCTGCTGTGATGAAAAGGCCCTCGTGCATCCTGGCAATCGACACCTCCTCGCCCCGAGGCAGCGCTGTCCTGGCCGCGGGGGGCCGGCCGTTGGAGTTGCTCGCAGGCGGCGAGCGTGAAACCTACTCCTCGAGGCTCTTCCGCTGGCTGGAGGAGCTTGCGCGGCGCCTCAAGGACGGCTTCGCATCCCTGGACGGCATCGCGGTCGCCGCCGGCCCCGGCTCCTTCACCGGACTGCGCATCGGGGTGGCGGCCGCCAAGGGGATCTCCCTCGCCGTCGCCTGCCCGCTAATCCCCTTCTCCACGCTCGAGGCGGCGGCCCTGGCCGCCGGCGAGGGGCCGGCCCTCCGCCGCCCCATACTGGCCGCCGGCCGCGGCGAGGTCTACACGGCCGCCTACCGCGTAGGCCGCGGCGGGCTCGAGGCGGTCGCGGAGGAGCAGGTTGTGGCGCCGGCTGCGCTCGAACTCGACGCCGCCGACGAGCCGATATTTCTCTTCGGCAGCGGGCTGCCGCTCTGCCGCCAAAGGCTGCGCGGACTCGCACCGCCGGGCTCGGTCTTCGACGACGCCCAGCCGGCACTGGCCGAAGCTATGGCAGAGGAGGGGATGCGCAGGCTGCGGCGCGGCGAGGGCGTCGGGCCCGCGGAGCTGAGGATGAACTACATTCGGCTCTCCGACGCCGAGCTCAAGGCCCGGAAACGCCGATAATCCGTTGCCGCGCAGCCCTCGTTTCCCCTTGCCCCAGGTTGCCGCTTATGCTAGACTCCGGCGCTCCAACGCGGCGCGAAAAAACCTGTTACCTGAATCAATGCAGGGGAGTAACACGATATGGACACCAAACACCTGTTCACGTCCGAGTCGGTCACCGAGGGCCACCCGGACAAGGTAGCCGACCAGATCTCCGATGCGATCCTGGACGCGATGATCGCCGACGACCCGAACGCGCGCGTCGCCTGCGAATGCCTGGTGTCGACCGGCCTGGCACTCGTCTCCGGCGAGATCACAACCACAACCTACGTCAACATTCCCACAGTGGTGCGGGAGACGATAAAGAACATCGGCTACGACCGCGCCGACTACGGCTTCGACGGCCGCACCTGCGCCGTCCTGGTCAGCCTCGACAGCCAGAGCCCCGACATCGCGATGGGCGTTGATCCCGGCGGCGCCGGCGACCAGGGCCTGATGTTCGGCTACGCCTGCGACGAGACGCCCGAGCTGATGCCCGCCCCCATAATGCTGGCCCACAAGCTGGTGCAGCGCCTGGCCGACGTCCGCAAGGACGGGGTCCTGGATTGGGTGTGCCCCGACGGCAAGAGCCAGGTCACCGTCGAGTACGACGAGCTGCGGCCGGCGCGGGTCGACTCGGTTGTCATCGCCACCCAGCACGCGGCCGACGTCGAGCACCCGCAGATCGAGAAGGAGATCATCGAGCACGTCATCCGGCCGGTAATCCCCGAAAAATGGCTTGACGGCCAGACGAAATACTACGTCAACCCGACCGGGCGCTTCGTCCACGGCGGACCGATGGCCGACTGCGGCGTCACCGGCCGCAAGACGATAGTCGACACCTACGGCGGCTGGGGGCGGCACGGCGGCGGCGCCTACAGCGGCAAGGACCCCAGCAAGGTGGACCGCAGCGCCAGCTACATGGCCCGCTACATCGCCAAGAACATAGTCGCCGCCGGCCTCGCCCAGCGCGTCGAGGTCCAGCTGGCCTACGCCATCGGCATCGCCGACCCCGTTTCCGTCTGGATCGAAACCAACGGCAGGACCGAGGTGGAGGACACGGTGCTGCGCCGCGCCATCCGCGAGGTCTTCCCCCTGACGCCGAAAGGGATGATCGAGCACCTCGACCTGCGGCGCCCGATATACCTCAAGACGGCCGCCTACGGCCACTTCGGCCGCGACCTCGAGGAGTTCACCTGGGAAAGAACCGACAAGGTGGACGAGCTGCGCAAGGCCTGCGACCTTTAGCTACAGAAACATACCGGTAATCACTGGGAGTGAAAGATGCAATACGACGTGAAGGACCTGAATCTATCCGACGCTGGCGCGACCAGGATCGAGTGGGCCGCCAAGAACATGCCGGTCATCCGCTCCATCGCCCAGCGATTCGAAAAGGAGAAGCCGCTGCAAGGCGTGCGCATTAGCGCCTGCCTGCACGTCACCGCCGAGACCGCCAACCTGATGCTCGCCCTCAAGGCCGGCGGCGCCGAAGCGGTCCTGTGCGCCTCCAATCCGCTCAGCACGCAGGACGACGTGGCGGCCAACCTCGTGCGTGAGCACCAGATACCGGTTCACGCGGTCAAGGGCGAGGACAACGAATCGTACTACCGCCACATAGCCTCCGCCCTCGACCACCGGCCGCAGATCACCATGGACGACGGCGCCGACCTGGTGACCGCGGTCATCAGAGAGCGCAGCGACCTGATCGACGACCTCGCCGGCAGCACCGAGGAGACGACGACCGGCGTCATCCGCCTGCGCAGCATGGAGAAGGAAGGGATCATCACCTTCCCCGTGATCGCCGTAAATGACTCCCGCACCAAGCACTTCTTCGACAACCGCTACGGCACTGGGCAGAGCACATTGGATGGCATCCTGCGCGCCACTAATTCACTCTTCGCCGGCATGGTGTTCGTCGTCTGCGGCTACGGCTGGTGCGGGCGCGGGATCGCCAACGATGCCAGGGGCCTCAACGCCCACGTCATCGTCGTCGAGGTGGACCCCATACGCGCCCTCGAGGCGGCCATGGATGGCTTCACAGTCATGCCTATCGTCCGGGCCGCCGAGGTCGGCGACATTTTCGTCACCGCCACAGGCAACAAAAACGTCATCCGCAAAGAGCACTTCCAGAAGATGAAGGACAACGCCATCCTCGCCAACGCCGGCCACTTCAACGTCGAGCTCGACCTGCCCGGGCTCGATGAACTCACCGTCAACAAGCGCGAGCTGCGCGACTTCGTCGTCGAGCACGAGCTGCCCGACGGCCGCAGGATCAACGTCCTCGCCGAGGGCCGCCTCATCAACCTCGCGGCGGCAGAGGGGCATCCGGCGATGGTAATGGACATGAGCTTCGCCAACCAGGCCCTCGCCGCCGAGTACCTGCACACCAACCGGGGCAAGCTCGAGCCCCGGATCCACGTCCTACCCGAAGAGATGGACAGAGAAATCGCCCGCCTCAAGCTCGAAACTATGGGGGTTCAGATCGACGACCTCACTGACGAGCAGCGGCAGTACCTGGCCGGCTGGCGAGAAGGCACCTGATTCGTCGCGCGGCGAAACCGCTAACCAAGGGCGGTCTGAACTTGTCCGCCGGAGCCTCGACGGAGGCGGATGCCGCCCGCGGAATATCCAAGAAACAGTAGGGGCGTCCTTTAGGGCGCCCGCGGAATATCCAAGAAACAGTGGGGGCGGCCTTTAGGGCGCCCGCGGAATATCCAAGAAACAGTAGGGGCG
>Ga0114922_10004906_pt1 | contig 12376 bp, 8 predicted proteins | sample AartaG_FD_100975 | JGI IMG/M metagenome (GOLD analysis project Ga0114922, IMG submission 100975) | Deep subsurface microbial communities from Aarhus Bay to uncover new lineages of life (NeLLi) - Aarhus_00045 metaG | ecosystem: Environmental > Aquatic > Marine > Oceanic > Sediment | place: Aarhus... | reverse complement strand
TCAGAGGACAGAAGAGTATTTGTCCTTAATCCGCATAAATATGAAATACTCATGTATAAAGATGGCAAGCTTATACAAAAAATTAAAGGGAAAAACGAGACATTCAAAGCTTTGATGCTTACCAAATCTAATATGGGGGGAATTGGAATTATCTTTCCTGTCGTCTATGTGCTTGAATATAAAAATAGACTATATGTAACTATCCAGGGCTGGGACCGAGAGGGCCCGAATCAAATGGAAATATTTGATAATAACAGGTCTGTTGCATCTCTTGCAATAAAAGGCTTCGCTTATTCGGTAGATAAAGAAGGGCGCATCTATTTTGCAGAAGAAGAAGATTTTCCCAGAGTAGTAAGATGTAAAATAATTGAAAAGTAAGAATTATTTTATAAAAAAACACGAAATCGGCATATAAAATCAATTAAACCTTGATAAAAAAGAATAAGAAAAACTGAGGCACGTGGAAGCCCCAGGCCTAAAGCTATGGCTTCTCATAACAGAGAAAAGAAAAGTTTTTACTTTCAAAATTTATCTTAACTTTTAGCTGCTATTTAAAGTAGTATAATTTTAGAAGACAAGATTCAATAGGGGATAAAATGAAAAACAAAACCAGGATTATTTCAATCGTCTTTATTCTTTCGGTATTTAATATTTTTATTTCCTGTGAACAGAAAAAAGCAAAGTGGAAAGGGACAATAGAAGAGATTGATGGGGTAACGATTGTAAAGAATCTGAAAGAGCCTATGTATGAGGAGGGTGTGCTGATTTTGGAAGAGGAATTGACTATAGGAAAAATAATAAAGGGAGAGGAGCCAATATTCGTTGTCATATCAGGCATTCAAGTTGATTCTAAAGGGCACATTTATGTTTTGGATGGGAGAGCCCGTAGGATTAGAGTTTTTGATAAAGATGGAAAGCATATTCGTAGCTTTGGCAGGGAAGGCCAGGGACCAGGAGAGTTTCAGCGTGCAAATGATATTGTTCTAACCCCTGATGAAACCATCATGATTCTAGATAGGGGAAATTATCGACTCTCTTTTTTCTCGCAAGAAGGAGAACTCCTGAAAGAAGTCTCAGCATCGAAAATTCCTCGCTTATTCAGGATTTATCCAGATTCAGACGGAAATTACACCGCAAGAATAAATCTTCGCGGCCAGAAATACATTTATCAGATAAAAAAACTGGATGCTAACCTTGAAGAACTCTCTATGATTGCTGAATTGGAACATCCGAGACGAACTGACATCTTAGAGATGTTTTTCCCTAATTTGATTGCTATTGTTATGAAAAATGATAAAATCGTGCTGGGCAATTGGCAGCAATACAAGCTTACAATTACAGATAGGACAGGAAGGAAGATTAGGGAAATCACTAAGGATTATGAACCTGTAAAGATAACAGATGAAGATAAGGAAAGAGTGATAAAGGAATTATCTGCAGGCATTCCTCTAAAAAGAAAAGTTGAATTTCCTGACAACTACCCTGCTTTTCAAGGACTGAGTTGTGATGAACAAGGAAGAATATTTGTCCGAACATATGAGCGGGTGGTTGATGGAGAGGATTATTATTATGATATTTTTGATGAAGAAGGCAAGTACATTGCCAATATTCCTCTTGGCTTCTTTCCCCGGACATGGAAAAACAACAAACTTTACACCATAGAAGAAGATGAAGACGGCTACCAATATATCAAGTGCTACAAAGTCACCTGGAAAATCTGACCTGCACCACACCCGGGAGCCAAAGAGCCGTGGGAAATCGATTAATCCCACATCTAAGACCTGAGTCTGTGAATTGACAGCAGAGCCTCATGATTCTAAACTGGAGGAAGGGTGAAATCCAGTGCATTGGGGTGGAACATGAAATCAAGGATTTTGTTTCTTTCTGTAATCTTGTTAAGTTTTTCAATAGTTCAAATCCATGGTTTAAGTCAGGATGTTAAATGGAAAGGTACAATTGAGGATGAAGATGGGATTAAAGTCATTAGAAATCCAAAAGAACCTCTTTATGGAGAAATAACTTTTGAATTAGAAGAAGATTTGAGCATCGGGAATGAAGAAGATGAGAGCTATATGTTTTATCAGGCACGTGATATTAAAGTAAATAGTCAAGGTGATATTTTTGTATTGGATGCCGGAAATCATAGAGTGCAAAAATTCGATAAAAATGGAACTTATATTCAGACGATTGGAAAAAAGGGACAGGGACCTGGAGAATTTGCGGATACTTATGAAATGTTTATTGATAATCAAAACATCCTGTATGTTTCTGGGATGAGGATGATTCATATATTTAACAATAAAGGAGAGTTCATAAGGAATGTAGCAATTCCAATTACTCAAATTAATTTTGCTGTTAATACAAATGGAAATTTTGTTTTAAGTGGTTTTATTACTTCGGAAAAAGGTCAAAATTATGGAGTTTTTATTACAGAGCCAGATGGAAAAATAATAAAAAATATTTCCGAGTTTCCAGGGATAAATATATTTCGAAGAGGAAAGAGCATGCTGTTCCTTTCCCATAAATATAGCCCGATGTTATGCTTATCTGCTGTTAATAACAAAGGAGTTATTTACGGATACAGTCCAGAATACAAGTTATATTTTTTAAACCAGAAAGAGGACATTGATTTAGTGGTCAGAAAAGATGAGTCCTATCATGCCATCAGCCGTGGAGAAAAAGATGAAATCATAAATAAACGCCATGAAAGCACAAGCGGAAGGAAAATGCCTAAAGATATTATTGAAGAAGCTGCAAATTTTTCAAAATATCGGCCATTTTATAACAAAATCTTATCTGACGATAAAGGTAGAATATATGTAAAAAAAGCAAAATCAGTTCTCGAAGAGAGCAAAGAGATTGAGTTTGATATTTTCAGTAGTGATGGATACTATTTATACAAGATAAGCTTACCTGTATCACCAAGTGTCATAAAAAACGGCTACTTATATTTTGTTTCTGCTTCGGAAGAAACAGGTGTAGTAAGAATTAAAAGATTCAAAATCAAAAACTGGAACCAACTAAAAACAGGAATCAACTGACCCACCCCACACGGAAGCAGAAGAGCCGTGAAGTACCCCCCTACTCAAATTTAATTGAATATTTAACCGCTCTAAAATAATCCTCTGCTTCCTCTATAACGTAATAATATCCTGCCCTATCAAAATATCCCCCATCACTGAAATTTTCTGTGTTTTGATGTATTAAGTAATGTCCGCTTGGATTAAAGATATCTACATATGAAAATTTTTTAAAGGTAGAATTGATTAGCTCTTGGATTTTTTCAAAAGAGTCAAGTTTGCTTGGGATATCGAATGCAATCACTCGACAAAAAATATATCCCTTAGCTGAGATATCAACTCCTGAAATAAAAAAATTTGTGATTTCAGCGTCTGGAGGAACATCAGTAGAGGCAGTAATATGGGGAGGTTGAGCATATTGAGTTTGAGTTAGTATTTTCTCCAGCAACTCTCCTTCATTGTTATATATATATACTGTGTATGGATAGGTAAGGACTAATAAAATCTTGTCATCTTCAGTAACGCCTATATTTCCACAGCCATTGATATGAGGCTCTATTCTTTTTATCTCGTACTCAATGATATCTCGGAAAGAGATAAGATGCTCTCCTTGAGAATTATATTTATGAATTAATTTTCCTTTATATTGGCTGTAAATATAGATGCAGTCTTCTGAGTCAAGGACACCAGCGTAAGGCCTTAATGTTGAATTAAAAGACCCCAATAAATTTCCCTTAGAATCATATTTGGTTATTCGGGTATTCCCTATATCAAAAACTAAAATGTTTCCCTTACTGTCCAGTTCAATATCCTCACAATTCGCGATTTCCCCTGGCCCTTGGCCTCTGCTCCCTATACTCAAAAGAAAATCCCCTTTTTTATCGAACTTTTGGACCCTGTTATTTCCTGAATCCATAACATAAATATTGCCATCATTGTCAGCAATCACATCCATAGGTTTGTGAAATATATAATTCTCATCTCCTTCTGAGATTCCGATAGATAATTCTTCTTTGAAGATTACTCTTCTGGCCTTTTTACTTGTTTCCCAGAGTCCTTTATCATAATTCTTTACAACTTTAACATCATTTTCGAATTCAATTTTCCCTTTCCATTCATCTTTCCTAGAACAGTTCATAAGTAAAGAAAGCATTACTGATAAGTATATAATTAATCTATTTTTTCCCATTTTTATACCCTCCATAAAAATAAACGAATTTGACATTATTTTAGTTCATTGAATTTTGCATAAAGAGCTTTTAATACACAGGCGAGGTTGAGCCGAAACCCTCCAAAAATAGCACCTCAGTTGTTATTAGCAAGTTGTAAAAGTCTATTAAACCGGCTGAGTCAGCAAAATGGGAGTAGCCTTTGAATGTTTCTCTCTTTTATCTTCTTAATTTCAATATTTTTAAAACTTCCTTCGTGAAAGCCTTCAAATCAGACACCTCTTCAGGCCGCAATACAAACTTGTTAACTCCCAATTTGAACTCGACTTTATTAGCGTTTGCCAGTTTCAGAAATTCCTTCCACTCCATTTTGAACGGAATATATTCAGAAACGCCGGCAGGGAGTTCATCCCACGACAACCGGCGGACTATGCCCTCGTGGACCGCCTTACTTAAAATTTTCACTGACTCTCCATCAGCAAAAAATAAAAGGTCATGATACTTCAGATACTTCCAGTACCCACTAGATGATACGAATATACCCTCAACTATTGGATTCTGTAACAGGTATTTCCCTTTAAATTTAATAGAGACCATTAGACAAGGTTGCTCCCATGAGTTCCTTTTACGAAATTCTTCGGCGGAATTACTTTGGATGATAGACTGTCTTGTAAAGGGGTCATATTCTCTGTGTGCCTGAGTATAGACAAAAACAGAGACGGAGAAAATCAGCGCACTGAGGATTACTAATTTTCTCATAATTTTCACCTCTTTCGTAAATTTATTATGCCCTGCTAGGGACGTTATTTCAATATCTTCTTCGAGAAGAAAAAAGCGGGCTGATGTCAGCAAAAGGGGGTTGTTGATGGGAATTAAGGGGGATTCCCTGACACTGAAATTATTATACCACAAGGGATCGTTTTCTGCGCAAGGAATCCCTTTTGTTGTTTAGCCCAGAAGTCTGCAATGAGGGATGAATAACAATTAGGTTGACATGGATTGCTTGGTAAGATTTAATTGTAACAACTTGAGGGATTATTACATTGAGGAAAAAGGAGGGACTATGAAAAAATTTCTAATGATTGTTCCTTTGGTCATTATGCTGTGTTTTACTTTTGGCTGCCAGCAGGGTGAAGAGGTAGCTGAAGAAGCCGTAGCCGAAGTGGGAGCATTGACCGATGAGGATGTAGCGGCCATCAAAGCAAGCACTGAGGCATATGTCCAAGCTAGAATATCCAGTGATTGGGCAGCTCTTATAGCGTTTTATACTGAGGATGCTATCGTAATGCCCCCGGACGCTCCTATTGCTCAAGGGAGAGATGCGATTCAGGCATGGTTTGAAGCTTCTCCGCCAGCCACAGAGGGAAATTTAACTGCCGAAGAGATTGATGGACGAGGCGATATTGCCTACGTACGAGGCACAGGTTCTTTTGTGATTCAACCAGAGGGTGCACTTGAGCCAATACGATGGACTGGCAAATACATAGAGATACGGCGAAAACAGGAAGATGGCTTATGGCTCATCGCGATAGACATCTGGAACTCAGACCTGCCGCTTCCTCCTCCACTAAAAAAGGAGTAACACACAGAATCTGGACGTTACAGATTACTTCTTGTTTTCTCATCATCAGCCGTAATTAGGCGGATCTAAGCAAATCTGGTGACAAGCGGATAAGTCTACATAGAACGCTTGACTGGCAGTCAAGAGGTCGCGAGTTCGAGTCTCGTCGGCCCCGCCATCTGTTACCCCTGGTTTTTCCTGAGAAAACTGCATGATTTCCGACGCTTTCCGTTTTAGCAGCCGTACGTAAATGTAGGCGATTTTAAGCATTTCTGGTGACAAACCGGTGACAAATGGGGAGAGGTCTATTTGTACTTCTTCTTGCTTTCAATCATGTCCTAGTTTAGAATCATTCTATGGTGATACGAGGGGGTATTACATGGATCTATCAGGCATTGCAGATCCATATGTTTGATATGCAATGGTGCATTAAAGCTAATCATAACCACGCACAGAGATCACAAATACATGTATTAGCTGACAGAAAGGGAAAAGGAGTGACAAGAGGTCTATATTATGGATGACGAACAAAGACAAGAGCTAATACGGCTACTCAAATCAGGCGAAGACATATCACCTGAATGGGCACACGTGATGTTTCCACCTGAAAAGCGCGAATATGAATTAGTGTACCATAGCAAAATGCGTAAAGAGGATATCCTGGCGGACACACTTGCTGTTCCGCTCCAACCAGTCCGCACTTTTGGCAGGCACAGCGACAGTTGGCGCAACATGTTAATATTCGGCGATAACGCACAAGTTATGAAGACTCTTTTAGAGATGAAGAAGATGAACAAGCTACAAAGCGAAGATGGAACACTTGGAATCCCATTAATCTATATAGATCCGCCTTTCGCAACGAAGCAAGACTTCAGAGGCTCTGAAGACCAGAAAGCATATCAGGACAAAATTGCTGGAGCCCAGTTTATAGAATTCCTCCGGAGGCGACTTGTTTTTCTGCGTGAACTCTTGAGTGAAAATGGCAGTATTTACATTCAGTTAGATTATAAGAAGAGTCATTATATTAAGACAATCCTCGACGAGATATTTGGCGAGCAACATTTTCGTTCTGAAATTGTATGGAAGCGAACCGACGCACATAACGATACAAAAGGAATAGGCAAGATTCATGATACAATTTTTCACTATTCCCGTAGTGCGAATCTATCATGGAATCCAATTTTTATCCCGCTCAGCGATAAGACCGCTGATACATGGTACAAGCACATTGAAGATAAGACCGGCCGTCGCTATAACAAAGCAGATCTTACAGCACGAGGTGTTAGGAGAGGTGAGACAGGACAACCGTGGATGGGCATAAACCCGACAGAAAAGGGAAATCATTGGCGTTATCCACCTTCGAAATTAGATAAACTTCATGCAGAGGGTCGCATTGTTTTCTCTAGATCTGGAATGCCATACTTAAAGAGATACTTGGATGAATCGAAGGGGACAACACTTCAGGACATTTGGATGGATATTGATATGGTGAGGGGCTTTGGGAACGAATCCATCGCCTATCCTACACAGAAACCTGAGGCACTTCTTGAGCGCATTATTTTGTCTTCCTCAAAGCCTGGGGATATCATCCTTGATGCATTTGCTGGCTCCGGAACCACCTTGGCTGTTAGCGAAAAACTCAATCGTCGATGGATTGGTATCGATTGTGGCAAACTTGCTATCTACACAATACAAAAACGTATGATCAACTTGCGTTCCGAAATCGGAAATAAAGGGGCAAAATTAGAAGCTAAACCGTTCACCCTCTATAATGCAGGTCTCTATGATTTTTCAAAACTGAAAGATCTTCCTTGGAAAGATTGGCGATTTTTTGCACTCAAGTTGTTTCAATGCCGTGACGACAAACATAAGATCGGTGGAATTGAGTTTGATGGTTATCGCCAAGGTGCAAGCGTTCTAGTTTTCAATCACCTGGCGGCCAAACATAAGAATGCTCGAATTACTGAAGATACAATTCAAGAGATTCATGATGCAGTGGGTTCACGAGTTGGAAGCAAAGTTTTCATTATCGCCCCCGCACTGACTTTTGAGTTTCAACAAGATTATGTCGACTTAGAGAAAGTGCGATACTATGCATTGCGGATTCCATATTCGATCATTAATGAATTACATAGGCATGAGTTTTTGTCATTAAAGCAACCTTCTGACGAAATGGATGTTAACGACACTGTAGAAGCAGTCGGATTTGACTTCATTCGCACTCCGGAGTTGAAAGTGAAAATTGGAGTTGAGCAGAACAAAGATGGTTTGTTCGAGAACGGTTTCATCAAAATTGAGAAGTTCATAAGTGACGCCGTTGTCAGAGAGCCCATAAAGAAAAGGGGTGATCTAGAAACGCTTTCAATGGTTATGCTTGACCTCGACTATGACGAGGATCTCAAAATCTTTGATCTAGACGCGGTTCATTATGTAGGAGAAATTGAGAAGGAAAAGTGGAAGGTACGGTTTCCATTAGATCAGCTTGGGGAGAAAATGATGGTTGTCTTTTTAGATATCTACGGAAATGAAGCAAGGATTTTGTTGGCCTCTTCACAATTCAAGACTAAAATCGACAACCAATCCGCATCGAGCACAAACGTGAAGAAAAAGAGGAAATGAGCAAAACTCGAGGAGACAGACAGAGGTTCAAGAACGAAGATCTTGTTTTAAGAGTCTCGACTAATATCGATCCCACGATTTGGAACGAGGCAAAATATGAGCCTTTCATCGATGAGCTTTGTGAAAATCGTGAGTATCAGAAAGATGCGATCCGAGTAGTAATGCGTTACCTTGCAGGACGCAAGTATCAGAGCCTGCGCGAACTAGCAAAGGAGAATTTTGACGATAACGACGAATTGTTGCGGCGTTATGGATCATGGTTAGGAATGGAAAGGCATTTGCAGCTGCCAGATCAATTGGCATGTTCAATTGATATGGCGACCGGCACTGGAAAGAGCTATGTGATTTATGGCCTGGCGGCCATTTTGTTGGCAGAGGGAATTGTTGATCGGATTTTAGTACTTTGTCCGTCGAACACGATTGAAGATGGATTAATGACTAAGTTCCGGGAATTGGCGGGCAATTCTGATTTAAGGGATCTTCTTCCTCCAGAGGGGATAATACGGACACCAAAGATTATCAATGCATCGGAAACCATTGTAGACGGTTCGATCTGTGTAGAGAATTACCATGCTATTCTTAAGCATGTAAAATCATCCATTCGGGATAGCCTAGTTGGCCATGGAGCACGTGTTGCTGTCTTTAGCGATGAAGCTCATCATGTCTCAAACGAGTCCGGAACCAATGTAAAAAAGTGGAAAGAATTCCTACTAAATCCTGAATATGGCTTCAGATTCTTGGTCGGTGTGTCTGGGACTTGTTATGTAGGCGATGAATATTTCGCTGACGTTGTTGCCAGGTATTCGTTGCGTCAGGCGATCGAAGAACGTTTTGTTAAGAAAGTAGAATATGTTGCCGAAATGCCTCAAACTGAAAATCCAGACGAGAAATGGCAGTTGATACACAATCGTCATCAGGATTGGAAGAAGCGCCTTAAAAAGCAGAACATAAGACCTCTCACAATCATAGTCACTAAGGATATCAAAACATGCAGACTTGTTGCCGAGGAACTTCAGGCGTTTTTGCAGGATTGGGAGAAGATTTCGACTCAAGATGCTAATAAAAAGGTTCTTCCCGTAAGTTCAGCAGCTGATCACCAGCTGAACGTTGCAAGGCTCAAGACAGTTGACAATCCCAACAGCAAGATTGAGTGGATTGTTTCAGTTTCGATGCTCAGCGAAGGCTGGGACGTCAAAAATGTTTTTCAAATCGTCCCACATGAAGAACGAGCGTTTAACAGCAAACTACTTATTGCACAAGTTTTAGGGCGGGGTTTACGTCGTCCCGATGGATGGCATGGAGCGGATCCCCTGGTCACGGTTTTCAATCACGACGCTTGGGCTGGTAGAATTCGACATCTTGTAAGCGAGATTCTTGAAATGGAAAACCGCCTTGCCTCAACGGTCATTATGGAATCTCCATATCATTTTGACCTATATCATCTTGATTACACACGTGAGACCGATACAAGCCATTTTACGAAAAAAGGCGAGTACCACTTGCTTAAGAATGGCTATGTAGATTTACCATCACAAGTTGAAATAGAGGACGTTACAATTGACTTTGAGAAGGCTATCACTGGCGATCACACCAAGTTTAAGACAAAGCTTCGGCATAAAACCCATTCTATAGATGAAGTAGCTGAGGAGATGTATAGACGTCTTCAATCTATTGACGAAGAGACAAAAGATGAACCTGATCCAAAGGATCGAACACACTACATTAAAAGATTCCCACGTGAACGTTGTATTGAAATTGTAAAAGAATCAGCAAAGCGAGCTAAAATCAAATCAGGTAGAATTACTGAGGAAAATCGTCAGAAGATATTACAATCTCTTGGACCATTGCATAGAAAGACTGCGAAGCGTGTTGTTTACAAACTTAGTCCCCAATCCCTTCGAAAAGTCAACACAAAAGAGCGGTCTGTTATAAGTGTAAGCGCCTCAGAACTGAGGCGCGGCGACAAAACTGTCTTTTTCACTCCTGATTGTGAGAGCACAATTCCAGAGGAACAGAAAGATTTTTTCAAAATGGTCAAGGATCCAGATGGTGATTATAGGGCAGGAAGTGAAACTATATCAAATTCAAACGACTACAGAACTCCATATAATATCGCGATTGCAGATTCAGTGCCAGAACGGAAGTTCATACGGTTACTCTGCGAACGAGAAAATGTTTTAGCGATTGATTGCTGGCTCAAAAGTTCACCACAACGTTTCTATGCAATTGAATATGCTTGGAAAAAAGGCGAACATCCAAAACGTGGTGAATTCAGTCCAGACTTCTTCATCAAAAAAGGAAAATCTATCTATGTAGTTGAAATAAAAGACGACGGCGAAATTGTTGAACCTTCACCTGAGAATAAAAAGAAGTATGAATATGCAAAGGCCCATTTTGAAAGATTAAACAAATGGTTAAAGAAAGACAGTATTGAGGTTGATTATCAACTCAATTTTCTAACTCCAAAAGCTTATAATCTCTTTTTCCAGCTGTTAAGGAATGATCAGGCAAAAGGATTTCGCTCAGAATTAGACATAATCCTTTCTAAAACCAATGGATAATCAAAAAGATGATTTGGTTGTCTTTAAGCAGACTTAAGCTATTTCAATTAATATTGATCTCATATTAGATGCGGTTGGACGCGGGAAGAACAAGAAGTGTCATTTTGGGAAAGAGGCTTGCTCGTATGAAGGATATCGATTGAGATAAGCAAAAAGGAGGATATCATGACTTTAGGCAAACTCCAACATGTTGATCTAAGACAACAATGGTCTGATGAAGCAAAAGATTTTACACCTTGGCTATCTAGCAAGGAAGGGCTCGCCCTCCTCGGAGAGACTCTTGCTATGGAGCTTGAACTCGAAGATATAGAGGTCTACGTCGGAAATTATCGTGCAGACGTTGTCGCTAAAGATACTCTCAGCAATGAATATGTGGTAATAGAAAATCAGTTAAGCTCTACAGATCATGATCATGTAGGAAAGCTTGTAACCTATGCCGCTTCTTTCGAAGCAAAATCCATAGTTTGGATTGCTCAAAGGATCAGAGAAGAGCATAGACAGGCAATCGATTGGCTAAACGAAATTACTGTCAAAGATGTGGACTTCTTTGGTATTGAGATTGAACTTTTACAAATTGGTGATTCACCCTTTGCTCCAAATCTTAAAATCGTCAGTAAACCGAATGAATGGACTCGCTCCATCCGAAGTCAAAGACAATCTTTTACAAAAGGGGATACACTTAAGCTTGAATATTGGACGGAATTCACCAGCTTCATATCAGATCATAAGGTTGATATAAAAATACGTAAGCCGCAGGCACAACATTGGTATGATGTTACATTAGGAAAATCTTGGGCTCATTTTGTCTTGACTTTAAGAACTAACCATAAAGATATCGGATGTGAATTATACATGGGAGATGAAAATGCAAAAGAACTCTTTCACTTCTTGATAGAGGATAAAGAAGCCATTGAATCTGTTGTGAGCAGTGATCTTGAATGGAATGAACTGCCGGAGGGTAAGGCAAGCAGAATAGTTCAAAGAGCAAAAATCGATCCGGTTATTAATGAGAACTGGGATCAATGCTTTCATTGGTATGTCAAATCAGTTGCTAAGTTCAGAGAAGCATTTATCCCTAGAATCAAAAAGTTCCAGCCCTAAATTTGAGGCGGATGGAAACCGGAAGCGCCTGGCCCCGACTTCCCGGTGATGAAATGACGGCTCTTCGCCGGAAAAACGCCTCACTCTATATAACGATTCTCATTTCTAGATTTTCTCATAATTAATTTCACTATTTGATCCTTATAAGAATATCCCTGCAGTAGGTCGAAGTCATATGATGAATGCCGGCTGTGTCAGCAAAAGGGGGGTTGATGATGGGATCTCTCTCCAGCCGGCACGAGAGAGCTGCAGTTATTATACTACAAATTCCTATTGTGTTGGGTGAAAGTGGTTCTTATTCTGTGTGAACACAAGGGGAAAGAGTAAAGATAGACACCTAAACGC
>Ga0114922_10004905_pt1 | contig 12379 bp, 14 predicted proteins | sample AartaG_FD_100975 | JGI IMG/M metagenome (GOLD analysis project Ga0114922, IMG submission 100975) | Deep subsurface microbial communities from Aarhus Bay to uncover new lineages of life (NeLLi) - Aarhus_00045 metaG | ecosystem: Environmental > Aquatic > Marine > Oceanic > Sediment | place... | reverse complement strand
TTATCAAAAACTAATACAAAATTTAAAACTCCTATCGGATATAAAAAATAAATATTCTTTGGAATGCACTCTCGGAACTCAGATTTTGTTGCTTCGTGATAATATTAATGAAGTATATCCTCTCGCGGAACATCTCGGAAAAATAGGAATGGATTATTTAGTAGTAAAACCTTTTACAGATCATCCGTATAGAAAAGGCAATATTAAAGAAAAAGTCAAATACCAAGAATTTCTCACGGATTTAAATAAAACATCCAAAATTGATTCTTTGAAGATTATTGTAAGACAAAACGCATTCAAAAAATTAAATAATAATCGCAATTATAATAAATGCTATGCATTAGATTTTTGGTCGTACTTATCAGCTAATGGTGATGTGTATTCATGTTCTAATTTTTTAGGTAATGAAAATTATGTTTATGGTAATATATACAATTTGTCATTTGAAGACATTTGGAAAAAGAGAAAATCACTAAGCATTGATATTAAAAATTGTAGGATGGCGTGTAGAATGGATGAAATCAATCAATATTTATGGAAATTGAAAAATCCAGATTTGCATGTTAATTTTATTTAAATGACAAGTAAAACTTCATTAATTGCATTCGAAAAAAAGATAGAAAGATTATTTTTAAATAAAAAAATCAAATTTCCTGTTCATTTCTCAGGAGAAGGAAATGAAGATTTTTTGATAGACTTATTTAAAAAAATACAAAAGAACGATTATGTATTCGCAACGCATCGTAATCATTATCATGCATTATTGAAAGGTATATCAGAAGAAGAACTTGAAGAACAAATCATAAATAATGGCAGTATGCATATATACAACAAAGAATTTAATTTTTTTACTTCTGCAATCGTAGGTGGGTGCCTTCCGATAGCGTTGGGAGTCTCAATTGCATTTCGGAGAAAAGATTCTAAAAATAGAGTATGGGTTTTTGTTGGCGATATGGGATCAGAAATGGGTGTTTTTCACGAATGTAGCAAATATGCAGCAAGACATGAATTACCTATAACATTTATAATTGAAGATAATGGATTATCGATTGATACTCCAACTCAAAAGATATGGGGAGAAAGTTCAAATCCTCCAAATATCATTAAATACGAATATAATCGAGAGTGGCCTCATGTAGGATGTGGTCAATGGATTACTTTTTAATGACATACCAAGACGAAATTACCAAAGCAATGAAAATGTTATCTGATAACAAAAGAACCATATTTCTTGGTCAATGTGTTAGTTACGCAGGTTGTACTTTTGGTTCTCTTTCAGATATCCCCATAGAGAAAAAAATCGAACTTCCGATTATGGAAGATACTCAAATGGGAATGTCGATAGGATTAGCTCTCGAGGGGTATATTCCGGTAACAATTTATTTGAGAATGGACTTTCTTATATTGGCTATGAATCAGATTGTGAATCATCTAGACAAAATCGAATTAATGTCTCATGGTCAATTCAAACCCAAAGTAATAATTCGAGCAATAGTAGGAAATAAAACTGTGTTGGATGCAGGTCCACAACATTCTCAAGATCATACGGATTTATTTCGAAAGTGTCTCACTAATATAAATGTTATAAAACTGTTAAACAAAGATAAAATAATTTGGAATTATAGAAAAGCATTAGAATCTGATAAATCTAGTTTGATGATTGAATTGAGAGAATTGTATGATAAATAAAGTAGCTATTATTGGAAGCAATTCTTTTTCAGCTAGTCATTTGATAAAGGTTTTATTAAAAAAAAATATCAGTGTAGTAGGCATTAGCAGATCACCAGAATATAAATCTCTATATTTGCCTTATAAAGAAATTGATAATTCAAATTTTGAATTTCATAAGTTAGATTTGAATACGGAAATTGAAAAGATTATAAATGTGTTGGATTACGAAAAAGCCGAAATAGTTGTTAATTATGCTGCACAGGGAATGGTTGCGGAAAGTTGGTTGAAACCTCTTCAATGGTATAGAACAAACACAATCGGAACAATTGAATTAGTAAATAATCTGAAAGATAAAAGTTATCTTCAAAAATATATTCATATTTCAACACCTGAAGTATATGGTTCAACAGTAGTTCCATCAAAAGAAAATTCGTCTTATAATCCGAGTACACCATATGCTGCGTCAAAAGCTTCTGCTGATATTTTCATCCAATTGTTAATAAAGAATTTTAAATTTCCAGCTACTCTTTTGCGTTATCCTAATGTATACGGAAGTCATCAACAATTATTCAGAATAATTCCAAAATCGATTATACATATGAAAATGGGCAGAAAAATAAATTTGGATGGAGGAGGATATCAAAAGAGATCATTTATTGATATTCGAGACGTGTGCAATGCGATTTATAAAGTTATGGTGGAAAGAGATAACGAATCAATCTATCATTTCTCTTTACCTACTAATCTTTCAATTAGAGATTTGGTGAAGAAGATCGCATACAAAATGAATCAAAATTTTAGTGATGTTGTAACTGAAAGAAAAGAAAGAAAAGGTAATGATGATCAATATCTACTTGATTATTTCAAAGCACAATCGAAATTGAAATGGAAAGCAAAAATCTCTCTCGATAATGGATTAGATAATGTGATAGACTGGATAAATAAAAATTGGGATGAAATTCAAAAAGAACCTTTAGATTATGTGCATAAAAAATAATAAAATTCCAATTATTATCTTGGGAGCTTCTGGATTTGTAGGTAGTTCTTTACTCAATCGTTTTAAAAATAATAAACCCTTTAATACAGTGGGATTTACTTCTGAAGATATTGATCTTACGAACAGAAAAGATTTCTCTATATTGGATTCTTTGATTGAAAAATCAATAATAGTATTTACTTCTTCTATTATGAAAGATAGAGATGATTCTATTGATTCGTTGTTTAAAAACATCAAAATGGTTTTGAATCTTTGCGATTATATAAAAAATAAAAAAGCAAAACATATTATTTATTTTAGTTCTGCAGCTATCTATGGAAATTGTGAAACAACTATTACAGAAGAAACTCAATTTAATCCGATTGATTTCTATGCCAAATCAAAAATTGTTGGAGAAGAACTATTAAAGGAAACTTGTTTCGAGTATAATGTTTCTTTAACAATCCTCAGAATGGGTGGAATATACGGACCAAACGACACTCACACAAGTCCTATTCAAAGTTTTATCGAATCTATTTATAAAAACGAACCTATAAAATTATATGGAGACGGTAGCGACTTGCGTGATTTTGTATATATTGAAGATTTTTCTTTGATAACGAATGAAATCATAACCAAAGACATCACTGGTATTTATAACATTGCTTCGGGTAAAAGCTTTTCAATTTTAGAAATATTGCTTTTACTGAGAGAAATTACAAACAAAGAAATATATATTGTATATACAAAGCGTACGAAACCCATGATAAATTTGGTATTTGATAATTCACTTTTCAGAAAGAATTTTCAGAATATCGAATTAACAAATTTAAAAGATGGATTGATTAAAACTTATAAAGCATATTCTAAAAAATGAAGACACAAATAGCAGTTTTACGAAAAATAAATGAACCCTTAGAAATAGAAGAAGTTTCTATTCCGGTTCTTAAAAACGGTCAGGTACTTGTTAAGATTATCAAAAGTGGCATTTGCCATACGCAATTGAACGAGATTAGGGGATTCAACGGTGAGGATAAATATCTTCCCCACGCCTTAGGACATGAAGCTGGTGGGATAGTTGAAGAGATTGGTAGAAATGTAACCAAAGTCAAAGTAGGTGATCATGTTGTTTTAACGTGGATAAAATCTTCAGGTCTTGAAAGTTCTTCAACAGAATACAAAAGTTGTTCAGAAATAATTAATGCAGGGGCCATAGCAACATTTGGAGAACATTCGATTATATCAGAAAACAGAATAGTCCCTATCCCCAAAACATTACCCTTTGATGTAGCTGCATTATTGGGATGTGCTATACCGACTGGTGGTGGAGTTATACTAAATCAAATCAAACCTTCTATGAATGAAAGTATAGCTATCGTAGGTGTGGGCGGAATTGGATTGAGTGCCATATTATTAGCTCGTGTTATGAATTGTCATCCTATTATAGCTATCGATATTTCAGATGATAAACTTAAGTATGCAAAAGAATTGGGAGCAACAGAAACTAAAAATAATATCAAAGGAAATTTTGCTTCGTCTATTAAAAATATGGATTATGTGATAGATACTTCTGGTTCTATTCAAACATTAGAACAATCTTTTGAAGCTATTAAATATGGAGGATTACTTGTTGTTGTAGGAAACCCGCCTCGAAACATGAAATTTTCGATTGTTCCGTTTGATTTAATAAGAGGTAAAAAAATAGAAGGTAGTTGGGGAGGTTCTACGAATCCCGATAGAGATATTCCTTATTACATAAATTTGTATAATCAAGGTAGATTACCATTAGATAAAATAATAACTAATCGTTTCAAATTTAATGAAATAAATAAAGCCTTTGAAATGTTAGATAAGAAAGAGATACTTGGAAGAGGAATATTGGAGTTTTAATATGCAAATAGATTTCATATCTTCGTTACATGAAACTACATCTCGAGATTATATTGGCAGAATGAATATCGAAAAACCAAAAATAGCTAAAATAGCTAAAAAGTTCGATTATAATTTCTGGGATGGTAATAGAAAATATGGTTATGGTGGATTTTATTACGACGGTAGATGGAAACCAACAGCGGAAAAACTTATAAAATATTATAATCTAAAAGATTATGATAGAGTATTGGATATAGGTTGCGGTAAGGGGTATCTTTTATATGAAATACAAAAATTGAATAATAAGATAGAAGTTCAAGGAATTGATATCTCAAACTATGCTATTGAAAATAGTAAAGAAGAAATTAAATCTCGATTAAGAGTAGGAAATGCTATTGATTTGCCATACGAAAATGAAGATTTTGATTTGGTGATTTCATTAAATACGCTTCACAATCTATATATTTTCAATCTCGAAAAAGCAATAAATGAAATAGAACGTACCAAGAAAGAAAATAGTTATATCGTAGTAGAAGCGTATCGAACAGAAGAAGAAAAATTCAATTTGATGTGTTGGAATTTGACTGGCGAATGTTATTTTACTGATAGAGAATGGGAATGGTTATATTCCAAATTTAATTATACTGGTGATTATTCATTCATTCATTTCAAATGAGTAAAAGAATATTATTTAGGGGATTTGAATCCACTAAAAGAGCACCAGGTCTTGGAGATATTTTTGATTATTGCCAAATTTGTTATTTGAAAGGAAAAGAGTTTGGTTTTGATGACATTCATATAGTATTTCCAAGATGGGGACCATTCAATCATGAAGGTTGGGGTATTTCTGAAGAAGATTTTAATTGGCAGCCTACTAAATTTCTTCCTTGGAAATGGTATCCCAGAAACAAAGCAATAAATATTGAAGAATGGGATAAGGTGGTTAATACTCTTGAATCGAATTCGCTTTACGAAGGGTATAATGGCATAAACACTGGTTTTTATCACACTTCTCAGTATCTTTCAATGTATTACAAAGAAAAAAAGTTATTTCCTTACATAGATGTTAAACGTGATTCTAAAGAAGATTATATTCTATTTCAATATCGAACAAATTTTAGTGATATGGCTTATCATTCCGAAACGAGAACAACGTTACTTTCTGATTTCCAATTCGTTTTTAATACAATCAAAGAATTTCTAGGTGATAAATACTCCTATTATCAAATAGGAAATACGTGTTCTATCTCAGATCAATTTGATAAAGTTATTCCAAACATGTATGGAGATTTAGATAATCTCGCAAAATTGATTTGTAATTCGAGTTTGATGGTTGCAAGCCATAGTGGAATTGCGAATATTTCTTTTATTATGCCCGGGTTACCAATTATTATTCAATCTCTTGTAGCAGAAGTATGGTACAATGGCAAATTAGCAGTGGATGGACATCCAAATTGGTGTGATGGCAAAGTATTGATATTTAAAAAAGGAAAACCAATTAATAAAAAATTAATACTCGATTTTTTAAAAAAACACAATTTGTATGATTAACGTGGATGAGAATTATAATAAAATCAAAGCTTTAGAAAATAAGCACAGAGGAGAACGAATATTCGTCGTAGGAACGGGCCCATCTCTCAATCAAACTCCAATGCATTTAATTAAAAATGACATAGTTTTTGGTGTTAATTCGTTTTTAAAAGGATGTAAAGAATTCGGCATAATACCTAATTATTATGCGTTATCGGATTTTCGTGCTTTTAGAAGTTATTATGCTGATGTAATAAAATTGGAAATACCTCTCTTTTCTTTTGAAGATATGTTAACGGATTGCCCTAATGATGTTTTAAATAATGTAATCATATTGAAAAATCTATTACCGATTAAAGTAATAGGAATGAAAACTATTGGAGATTTTTCTAAAGATTTGACTGTAGGTTCGGGAGGAACAGGTACAGTAGTAATTGATATTGCACTTCAAGCGATATATTATATGGGATTTGAAGAAGTATACTTGTTGGGATGTGATTGTGATTATACCAGAGAGCATCATTTTCATGGAGAACCAATGTGGGATCCTAATATTCAGAAGGTGATGGACCGATTTACTGATATGGTATTTCCTGCTTATGAAATTACCAAACAAGCATTTGAAGAAGATAATCGTAAAATAATAAATTGTACTGTAGGCGGCAAATTAGAAATATTTGAACGAGCTCGCTTAGAGGATATAATATAACGTTCCAATTATATATAGGAGTTTGTTAAAAATATGAGCAGTTCTGACTTCCAAAAAATATTGGTCATCAAACCGAATTACCCACATTGGCCAATCGGATTAGCGTATGTTTTATCGTTATTAGAATCAAATAAAATACCATTTGATTTTATCGATTTTACATGTTCTCATTCTTCCCCAATAGAAATGATTCAAGATGGATTAAAAAAAAATAAATATTTTGCAGTAGCTAGTGGAGGATTGATTGCATTTGATACTTTTTTTAAGAATATAGCAAGATTGACCCATGAATACGGTAATAATATACCATTCATTCTTGGTGGCAACATAAGTAAGGATTGCGGTAGTGATATTCTTTTTAATATAATTGGAATAGATTTTGGTGTTATAGGTGAAGCAGAAACTTCGTTTATAGAATTAATAAATGCAATTAGAAATAATAATGATAATGATTTATGTGAAATTCCAGGTATTCTGTACAGAAATGCCGAAGGGGGTATTGTCAGAAATGCTCCCAAAAGATTGGATTTGAATAAAAATGATGTACAGCCCGCATGGAACTATTTTAATGTGGATTACTATATTAATAGTGGTTCAATACCTTTTATAGGTTCTAATATAAAATATATGCCAGTTCTTACTGGTAGAGGGTGTGTTGGAAAATGTACATTTTGTTCACCTAGCATTGGAGGGTTTCGCCAACGTCCAATCAAAGATGTCATTAGAGAAATCGTAAAACTTTCATCTAAATATAAATTTGATTACATTATGTTCTATAATGAAATGTTCTATCCGAGTATTAAAGGAATTAAAGAGTTCTGCACTCAATATATGCAATTAAATGACAGAAAACCATGGATTGCGCAATTACGTGTGGATTCGAATGTAGATGTTGAAACTTTTCTTCTAATGAAAGAAGCAGGTTGCGTTGTCGTCACAGCTGGAATAGAGAGTGGTTCTGATAAAATACTCGAATTAATGAACAAACAAACAACTTCTGAGCAAATAAGACGTTTTTTCAGAAACGCAAAAACAGCAAATATGCCCGCTAATGGTACATTCATCATAGGAGCAGAGGGTGAAACTGAAGAGGATATGAAAAAAACAATTGATCTTATAATTGAAGAAGAAATAAATACGGGTGAAAGTTTATTGTATGTCTATCCAGGAACTAAAGTATATGATAATGCTTTGAAGAAGGGTTTAATAAAAAATGAAATAGAACATTTAGGAAAGAAAAACACTGGAGTGCTTGATTTGAATTTTAGAAATAGTTTTTTTAATGTTACTGAAATGTCTGATACTCAATTCTTAGATGTAGCAATTAGAGAATTGAGAAGACATAATACATTTGTATTTAACAGATATTCAGTTCAAGATTTGATTTGTGTTCCCAAGGGAGATAATGTTACTTTAATAGGAAAGTGTAAAGAATGCAATAACATAGTGGAATATTCTTATAAAAACTTATTTAATTCCATGAATGGGGGGCTTCTCGGAATCGGTATCAATAATAGAAATATATGTCCTAAATGTTTTAAAGAACTTTCCTTCAACATTTACGAATCTGAAAATATGAATTTGTCTCAACGTTATTTGAATTTAAAAGAAAAGTTATCCGAATATAAAAAAATTGTTATTGGTGGACTAAATCAAGATACCTTATTTTTAATACGTATCAATTTATTTGATATGGATTATAATAAAATATGTGGTGTTGTAGATTTTACTCAATCTTTTAAAGATGAATTTTTTATAAATTATCCAAATATAGATTTCGAAGACATTATAAAAATAGAACCCGATTGCATTCTTATGGTTGATAGAAGAAAGGATGCACTCAATAAATTAAAAAATCTATACATGGAAAATAACATCGCAATTCCCGAAATTCTTTATCTCTAAAACAAATTAAAATATCAATTATGAAAATGGTAGTAATCGGGAATGGGCCGTCGGTTTTAAACAAAAAACGAGGGAAATTGATAGACGATTATGATATCGTTGTTCGATTAAACTGGCCAAAGATAAAAGGTTGCGAAGAATATGTGGGCGCGAAAACAGACGTATGGGCTATGAGCGGACACAATTTCAGACTGCAGGTTAAATATGAGGAAAGAAAAAAAGAATTGGCATGTAAAGAAGTTTGGATTTTTAATACACACAGAAAATTCGCAGGTGGGCAGAGTGTTGAAGTAATAGAGAAAATGGCAAAGAAAGTTTTACCCAATTATTACTTTGGTACAGTTGAATATGCTTTAAAAGCACACGAAGCCGTAGGGGCGGATCCCACAACAGGAATTCAGACTATATCTTATGTATTAGATATTCTTACGGAATATAAACAAAAACTATATAATGAATATTTCCCTATTAGTATAGTGGGTTTTGATTGTTTTGATACTCTTTATCATTATTGGGGTCCATTCATCGAACATTTTAACTCAGACATACATAAAGGAGAAATTGAAAAACGCTTCATTGAAAAATATATTGGAGAAGGAAAATTAGAGAAGATATAAAGATACATGAAATTGTATGAAAAAATTAGCGAAATGAAAGATATAATTAAAAATTATTTAAAGAAATCTCTGGAATTGATTAATGCTTTCGATGTAGAAAGACTTGAAGATGTAATCAAATGCATAGGTTCTATTAATCATATTGACAACAAAATTCTGATTGCAGGCAATGGAGGTAGTGCAACAACAGCTTCACACTTTGCAGAGGATATGAACGGTTCCACCGATATAACAGCTATTTCTCTTTGTAATGATATTGGATTTATAACAGCAACAAGTAATGATTTTAATTATGATTATATCTTTAAACGTCAAGCTGAACGATTGTATAACGATGGAGATATCCTAATAGTATTTAGTGCAAGCGGAAATTCTAAAAATTTGATTGAAGCGGTAGATTATGTCGATTCGATGGGTGGATTGACAATAGGCATCTTAGGATTTGATGGGGGGAAATTAATAAAAAAATGCCAAGAATCCTTAGTGATTGAAACTCCAATTGGAATGTATCCTCAAGTTGAAGATTTGCATCTAATGATAACTCATATGATGGTTGAATGTTTTAAAAAAGAACGGAGGACAAGGCACTGATTTACGCAATAGATTTTGATGGTTGCTTGGTTTCAAGTGTGGAAAGAGCAAACTATGAAACCGTTAAACCTAATCAAATTATGATAGATATCGTCAATCAATTATTTGAAGACGGGCATATCATAAAGATATTTACCTCTCGAGGGCAAACCACCGGTATTGATCAAGAAGATCTTACACGGAAGCAATTAAAAGACTTTGGTATAAAGCATCACGAGTTGGTTATGGGGAAAACGCATTTTGACCTTCTGGTTGACGATCGGGCTATTTTTACATCTGATTTTATAAGAGGGTACAAGCATTTAATAGAATGAGCAAACTATTTTTAGAAAGGGAAATCGGACTTAATGGTGGAGAATATAAAAATGGTAAACAATACTGAAATCATGATTCACGTAGAGATAGGACTGAACCACAATGGAAGTTTAACTACTGCCAAAAAACTTATCGAAATGGCAAAGTCCTGCGGTGTAAAAATTGTCAAATTCCAGAAACGTGACATCGACGTTTGTATTCCTGATCATCTCAAGAACAAAATTCGCAATACCCCTTGGGGCGAAATGGCATATCATGAATACAAGAAGCGAATGGAATTCGATGAGAACGAATATGATGTTATTGATGCTTATTGTAAAGAACTTGGTATTGAATGGTTTGCTTCCGCATGGGACATTTCGAGTTTGGAATTTCTAAAGAAATATGATTGTCCCTATAATAAAGTTGCATCTGCAATGATTACGAACCTACCTTTGCTTCATGAAATCGCAAAAGAAGGAAAGAAAACCTTTATTTCCACAGCCATGTGTGACATGAATGATATTAGACGTGCTGTAGAGATATTCAAAGAAAATCTATGCCCCTTTGTTTTAATGCATTGCGTTGGTATTTATCCTACGCCAAACAACAGATTGAATTTGAATATGATCCCTAGGTTGGCAAAAGAATTTGGATGTGAAGTCGGGTTTTCCGATCACAGTGCGGGAATCCTTCCACCAATCGTTGCAGCTACCCTGGGAGCAACGGTGATCGAGAAGCATATTACTTTAGATCGAGCAATGCAGGGCAGCGATCATGCATCTTCATTAGAAAGACACGGGTTGGAATTGATGGTACGTAATTTACGTGATTTGCCTAGTTTTTATGGTGATGGCAAAAAGGAACTTTTAGGAAGGGAATCAAAAAAGCTTAGCGATTTAAAATATTGGTAATACAAATCAAATATAACTATTTCAGATTGACAAAGGAAAATATCATTAAAAAGTAACTAACAAAATGAAAATATTTTTAGACACAGCGAATGTAGATGCAATAGAAAAATATTCGTTTTTAATTGAGGGTGTAACTACAAATCCTTCACTTTTATCAAAGGAGATAGAATCACCGATTACATCTCTTCTCAAAATTTTAAGTTTGGTTGATGGTGATGTGAGCATTGAGGTTAATGGTACGCAATGTGAAGAAATAATACGGGAATCCATTCATATTTCTTCGCTGGGGAATAATGCGGTTGTTAAGATTCCGATGACCCTAGAAGGATTGAAAGCCGTGAGATTACTTAAAACTTCGAAAGCCACCTCAAAAATTAGAGTGAACATTACTTTAGTCTTTTCTTTAAGCCAAGCTCTTTTAGCCGCGTTGGCAGGAGCGGATTTCGTTAGCATTTTTGTTGGTAGATTAGATGATAATGGTATAGATGGGATGGATGTGGTTAGAGAGATCAGAACAATCTTTGATTCACATAATATTAAAACAAAAATAATAACGGCAAGTGTACGAAATCTCGAACATGTCACCAGAGCGGCTTCATATAATTCGGATATCGTTACAATTTCTCCTAAAACGTTTGAAGAAATGTATACACATGACCTTACTGATTTGGGATTAAAGAAGTTTCAAAATGATACCAATAAAAAGTAATAAAAATATTTTGATGGTTTTACTGTGTGGAGGTTAAAACGTGGAAATAAAACGAGATGGAAATAGCATACAACCATCTGAAATTAATGAGATTCGGCGATTAGTCGCAAGTAGAAACATCAAGAATCTGTTGGAAATCGGTACATATCGAGGTAATGTTGTTTTCAGTTTATATGATTTGGTTGTGGAAGAGCATGAAGGATCAATCACATCAGTGGACATCAAGCAATCAAATGATTATAACAAATTGAATACCTTATATATTGAAGAACACGAATTGAAGAATATACATCTTTCTTTAGTGGGATCAAATAGATTTTTTGGGAGAAACAACAAAAAGTTTGATATGGTTATACTTGATGGGGAGCAATCCTATGACCAAGTTAAGAATGATTTGAAGAATGCCCTGGATGTTCTAACCGAAAACGGAATGGTTTTGGTGTATAGGTATCGAAATTCCGTACCGGTACAGCGAGTAATAAATGAGCTTGATGGGAGCAAATATAACAAAGTACTTATCCATACGGTTCGTCATTTGATGACTATTTCCAAAAAGGAAATAGTTCGGGAATTGCCCAAAGTCGAAATTTC
>Ga0114922_10004904_pt1 | contig 12379 bp, 9 predicted proteins | sample AartaG_FD_100975 | JGI IMG/M metagenome (GOLD analysis project Ga0114922, IMG submission 100975) | Deep subsurface microbial communities from Aarhus Bay to uncover new lineages of life (NeLLi) - Aarhus_00045 metaG | ecosystem: Environmental > Aquatic > Marine > Oceanic > Sediment | place: Aarhus... | reverse complement strand
TAGGCTTTCAGATGAATATCTCGCTGAAGTGAAGGAACAACGTGAGCGAGCGATTGCATTAGGCAGTCTGAAGGCTACTTCTGAGCTTCCCGAAGAGGAAACCAGAGCACGGCGGATGGCAGAGGATCTGGACGAGCTGGATGAACTCTAGGCCGTGTGACATGAGATTTCTCTTTGCTACTTCACTGGTCTAATCAGCAAATAATACCAGTTTCATAAAATGATTGTGCATCAAGGTATGGTTACAGACGGGATAGAAATGATACTGTTGGCGAGTTAAGTAGAACATGCTGCCAGCTTGTTCAAGACGGACACCGCAAAACCATATCTCATGTGGACAGGAGGCTTCTGGAGGCGCTTCATCAGGCATTTTCAGCCGCTCTCGCTTTTCTTTTCTCTTCACATCTCGGAATAAACGGATGATCTGCCATATCGTGGTATGACCAATGATACGTCCCCTCCCATTAAGCGTCATCTTGACTCGATAATGGCCAATTCTTGGATTATTCCCAATAGTCTCAAAGATGAAACGGCCAAAATGAATAGAGTGGGTTTGCAGAAATCCAGAGTGCCTGACTGCAAACATCCAGAAACTATTGTTGTCACTTCTTGCTTTTAAGCGAATAATCCTCAAGTAGCCACACGCGCGAGGAGAAAACTTCTAAGTAATCCCCCCAATCATGCTTTTCAGTAGCGTGACCATGAATCAATCCGCCCAGAACTTCCGCGTTATTCCTATTATGTGTCAATGCTGCATCGGAATACTGCGTACTAGTAACCTGTGACTGGTGCATTGATATTGCCTGACATTTGGCGAACATTGCATGTCTATCCAGAGGTATAATCACATTGATATCAGCGGGATCTAAGGCTCCCCAGGGGCTTTCGTATAACCATATTTCTGCATCCTTTAACTTGGGCAAAGCTTTATCGTCTTTAAGGTTGCGAATGGTTCCTATTGTAAGCCTTGTAACATACTTATGAGTCTCATGTTCGTCCCCGAAATTGGGCACCAGGAACAGGGGAGTATAATCCTTATAGGGGCCAAGTATGTCCCTCAGCTTCCTAATGATGGTCTTCTCGTTCTTCGTTTGGCCTACTGAGCGATCTATAGCTAACCAGTGAGAATCTGTATCTAGCAGCAATGACTCAGCACAATTTTCATTAAATCGGATTGTCTCCCCACTTACATCCGGCTTAACAGTATACAATCCGACGTAATTACAATAATCTCTAAGATAGTCTTTCGCTCCACGAGGACTTTCGGTCACTACCAAAACACTAACAGGAGGACGCTCACTTTCAGATCTTCTTTTAGCCCAAAGCTCTTTGTTACGTAGATAGTAAATCAAACCACCGCAAGCGATCACTGAGTCATCACTGTGCGGTGACACAACAACAACAGGGCGTTTGGAGAAATATGTGAAAAAGTCGTTAGAAAGTATTTTGTCTGCTTCTTCTTTTTTCATAGGAGCCGCAACTCCAGAGGAACCGAGTTCCATACTGAAATCGATCCTCAGAAGTCTTTTAAGTTTCGCAGGATTGCTCTCCAATTGTTTACTAGTGGCGTTCTCTCGCTTAATTACGAGAGATTCAGTTTTCCCCCCTTCAACAGGGATTTCTGCAGTACATTTTATTGTGCGCTTCAATCGACGACGTACAAACAGCTCAAAGGGTATTGACTGCTCGTTAACAAAAATGGCTTTGACATTATCCTTGCCTAGGTTGCGAAGCTGACCCTTACTTCCTACATCGGCCTCAATCAACACCTCAACGGTTCCCAGTAAATGAGGCGGAATATGGAAGTTTGCTATGATACGTCGGACGATTTCCGTCGACAGATTTGGACGTGCAGCAAATTCTGCTGCGGCGAGGGTACCATAGCTATGTAGCCCGGCTACAAGTAGAACCCTGAACTTCGCCGCACCAGCGAATGGATTTCTTGTCAGAAGTATTAACCCATAGTCAGTCTTAACATCTTCACGATAGACATTTAGCATACCCTCAGCTTCCTCGATAAAGTATTTTCCTCCGCTATAGATATAGGTTATTAGCCAGCCGGCCTGCTCTTTCGAAACGGTAGCCTTCTGGGAGACTTCCAGCTTCTTGTCCTGACACACCTGGGAGACTTCCTGCTCCTTGTCTTCAAACACTTGGTGTAAGCTTTCTGGGAAGCTTCCGTTTTCCAAGTCCTTTTTGTACTTTTGCCCGATGGTAAACAGTAACTTACTATGATAATACTCTGCCTTAAAAAGCTCATCACCTGAAAGCTTTATCAGCCGAGGATCTGTAACTTTGGATGGAAGATTGATCCGTCGTTTTATCCCGTTCTCATTGCACTTATCCAAAAACTCTCTAACAGCTTGGTTATGAATGCCGCCACCAATGTAGATAAGATGTTCTTCTCCCCTTCCTTTCTTATATAGTGCATCCTTCCTATGACCAATAAGATGAAATTGGGGCATGGAATTGTCCATTGCTATATGGCCAAGTGCCGCCGAAAGTTCAACCATAGCAATACTATCATTCAACGGACGATCAGTCTGCTCATACGCCCTGATTCTAGGTTCGTTATAGACAAGAAACGTCTGATCCAGCTCATTGGCAAAAGGCCAAAGCAGTGCGAGATCCGGAAACTTTGCTGTCGACATACAATCGCCTCCTATCTTTGGGTTTGGCAGGTGACTCAGGAGGATCCAGCAATTGCTATAGTGCGAACTATATAGCAGCAACTGAGCAAACCCTGACACCGCGCAAGTTCAGACAGCGAACAAGATAAGACCTACGCAACTACAACAACAATCAACATTATATCATATTAAGTGATATGCCAGCAATGACATCCTGTGTGTTCTCCATCGCCAAAAACGTTAATCACGATCACAAGGGAAAGCTAGTGTTTGAAGGATGGAAGAAGCTCATCTATCCATCTATCTATATCTGAAGGCACCATCAGCCAGCCCACCTGCATCTTCCGCGCCGGGCTATCCGGCTGGAAAACGCCTCCATCCACAGATATTGCATTGGTTTCTCCTTTTCTTGATATTGCATTAGCAAAATGGTATAATTCCACCTGTGAGGAATAATACAATAGAAATGAACTCAAAGCAAGACAATGATTTGAGAAGATGCTATTTCAGTTGGGTAGGTCATAGCAGCGGGTAGCACAGCTTGCGCAGCAAGCTGTGTGCGAAGCACAGGAAACCCTCGACTGGTTTAGTCGGCAGATTTACCTTGACTTTGTCACATTACCCGTAGCCCAAGATTCTATCTTGGTTTGAGCGAGAAATCTCCGTAATGACCAACTTAGAAAGTTAGGCTACTATTGAGTCGCGATTGTAATGTGACAAAGTCAAGTTACTTTGGAGTGCTAAGCTTGCTTCAGCTTTCAGTAGAACATGCTGCCAGCATGCTGCAAAGCACATCAGATTCGCAACAAGCCAGCGGCATGTTCTACAAATGTCCACTCCAGACACGTAACAAGCGGTTAGCACAGCTTGCGCAGCAAGCTGTGTGCGAAGCACAGGAAACCCTCAACTGGTTTAGTCAGCAGATCTACTTTGGAGTGGTGATGACATGACCTACCAAAATGAAACAATGGTTAGCACAGCTTGTGCAGCAAGCTGTGTGCGAAGCACAGGAAACCCTTAACTGGCTTAGTCGGCAGATTTACTTTGGAGTGCTGATGACATGACCTACCAAAATGAAATAGCGGGTAGCACAGCTTGCGCAACAAGCTGTGTGCGAAGCACAGGAAACCCTCAACTGGTTTAGTCGGCAGATTCGCTTTGGAGTGCTGAAGCTTGCTTCAGCTTTAGCGGGTAGCACAGCTTGCGCAGCAAGCTGTGTGCGAAGCACAGGAAACCCTCAACTGGTTTAGTCGGCAGATTCGCTTTGGAGTGCTGAAGCTTGCTTCAGCTTTAGTAAAACATGCTGCCAGCTTGTTGCAGAGCACATCATTTGAGAAAGGCGGGGCCAGCTCATGACATCGGAGCATAATCCGGGCAAGCAAATTCGCTCATTGAATTCCAACGTCCTCTCATCAGAGGAGAGCGAACGTCTCAAAACCATGCTGCGCGACCACGTAAGGGCGCGCTGCAAGACTTTGAATAAGCGGGACAGAAAAGCGTGGGCGAAGGTGAAGTCCAGAGATGACTGGGAGGCGTTCTGCGCACCGCGCATCGAGGCACTGAAGCGCTCTCTGGGCATATTTCCTGCTGTGCCCGAAAGTCCGAAAGCTCACGTGACGCGCACAATTCAGGATGGAGGCTATTGCATCGAAAACCTGTTCTATGAAAGCCGCGACGGGGTATTCGTCACAGCGAACCTCTACCTGCCATCGCCGCCACGTGAGAAGATGCCTGCTATTATCATCGTTCACAGCCATCACAACCCGAAGACCCAGGGCGAATTGCAGGACATGGGAATGACGTGGGCGCGGCATGGCTGCGCTGTGCTGGTGATGGATCAGCTCAGTTACGGTGAGCGGCGGCAGCATCAGCCCGGGTCAAGGCAGGATTACCGATTCAGGTACATCAACGGCATTCAGTTGCACCTCATGGGCGACAGCCTCATGGGATGGATGGTCTGGGACATTATGCGCGGGGTAGATATTCTGTTAGATCGCGGGGATGTGGACAATCAAAAGGTAATCCTCATGGGCGCAGTCGCTGGCGGCGGCGACGTAGCCGCAGTGGCAGCAGCCTTAGATCCGCGCATTACCTGTGCTATTCCATTCAACTTCGGCGGTCCTCAGCCGGAGACGGAGTATCCGCTTCCGGACGACGCGGAGGAGACGTTCAACTATATGGGATACGGTTACTGGGAGTCCACGCGAAACCTGCGCCTCAGCGGGCGTGATGGTTTCCTGCCCTGGGTCATCGTGGCTTCCGTAGCGCCGCGCTATCTCATCTACGCGCACGAGTTCAGTTGGGACAAAGAGCGAGACCCTGTGTGGAAACGATTACAGAAAGTCTTCTCGCTTTACGACGCGTCCGACAACCTGGCCTTCGCTCACGGCGCGGGTTTGCTCTCCGGGCGGCCGCCGGAAGCCACCCACTGCAATAACGTGGGCCCTGTGCACCGCAGGATGATATACCCGGCTCTGCAGCGCTGGTTCGGCATCCCCACACCACAGGAGTATCAGAACCGCCTTCCGGACGAGGATCTGATGTGCCTGCCTAGCTTTGAAATTCGCCCACTACACAATATATACGCCGATATAGGCTTATCCCGGGCAGAAATTACCTCCGACCTGCGTCAGAAATGGACAATGCTTCTGGGTGATACTGAGCCAGAGTCAATGCCTGTTGTAAAATCCTGTGCCTCCCAGAATTCCGGAGGCGCAACTATCCAGCGCATCTCCCTGGAAGTCGAGCCGGGCATAGTTATACCTGTGCTGGGGCTTTTGCCATCTTCCGGAGAGACAAATAAATTTCCAGTCGTCGTTGGGCTGGCTCAGGAAGGCAAAGCCGCTTTTCTCAAATCAAGGTCAAAGGAGATTTCGGAACTGCTGGGCAAAGGCATAGCAGTTTATCTGCCCGATCTGCGCGGCACCGGGGAGACAGCGCCCGGCGCATCCCGCGAACGCCAGAGCGAGGCCACGTCCATCTCCACTACCGAGTTGATGCTGGGACAAACGCTGCTAGGCTCCCGACTGCGCGACCTCCGTTCTGTACTTCAATATCTGCGTGGGCGAACTGAACTGGACAGTGAAAGAATAGCGTTATGGGGTGACTCCTTTGCTCCCGGCAACCCGCCGGACTTCACCGATCCACTCATTGATGAGGATCCATCGCCTCACCAATCCGAGCCGCTTGGTGGGTTGCTGGCATTATTCGGAGCATTGTATGAAGATGGCGTGCGCGCCGTGGCAGTGCGGGGAATGATCGCTGGATATCGGTCGATACTGCGCGACAGGTTCTGCTACGTCCCACACGACGCCATTGTGCCCGGAGCATTGACAGCAGGAGATCTATGCGACGTGGCATCGGCTCTCGCCCCACGCCCGTTAAGGCTGGAAGCGTTAGTGGATGGACGCAATTGTCCCGTGTCAGATCAGGAGATAAAGCGTATTTTTGGGCCGACCATTCAGGCCTACAATATAGCAGAAGGCGAACTGTCCATAATAGCTGATTTGAGAGACGATCTGGCTACGTGGCTGGCAAAATCTTTATAGCTCTGCCTTCCCGGTGAGAAGCAAGTTTCTCCTTGATGACATCAACCACTGCCACTATTCCGGCGTCATCAATAGCACTAATAGATTCAGTATGCCGGTTAGCTATGCCCCCGGCCCCTACTATCGCAATCTTCACCATATCCAAACTTCCCCATACAAAACTTTAACAATCGCAAATCTAAAATCTAAAATCCCAAATTCCTCGGAGCAGGATCGCCATACTTCATAAAGGCCCGGCAGGCAATAGCCTGAAGTTCCGGATCGACTCCGATAGCTTCATTAGAGCCATAGTATCCAGCCACAAAGCCTCCCCCAAAGCAGCCCAGCTTCTCTATATATTCTTTGGCCGCCGCCTCGACTATTCCAGGATCGCCGGTCTGAAGGGTCTTCTGGATATCCACAGGACACCAGAAATGCATCCTTCCGCCGAAGTTCTCCGACAGATAGTCGATACCATGAAGCTCAGGCTGATCGAACTGACACAAGTCAATGCCTGCCTCCACCCAGTCCTCCAGCACCTCAGTCACGTATCCGCAGGAATGGAACCATACGCTCAGGCCCCGGCTGTGCGCGGCTCCACAAAGCCGCTGAAAGCATGGTTTAAATATCTCCCTGAAGGAATTCGGATGCACTAGGAGCCTATCCTGAGTTCCCCAGTCTTCCCCGCTCATAATGCCATCCACGCCAGCGTCAGCCATCCTGTATATTTCCACCTCAAGTATATCCGTGATCCGGCGGAGCAAATCCTTAACCCGTTCCTTATCCCCTGCCACATCTGCCAGAAAATTCTCCATCCTGCGCATATAACGGGCGATATTGAAAGGCCATCCCACGCTCCCAAGGACGAAGTAGCCATCTTCGTGCAGCTTCTCACACCTGGCGCGAGCATCCTCGTACAGCTCAGCCCCGTCTGTCTTAGGGAACTCATAAGTGTCCAGTAGATCCCAGTTGTCCTCTATAACGCCTTTATACACCTCGCCCTTGGTTATGCTCTCAAGCCGTCTCCAGATATTTCCCCATTCATCGATCATTTCCCAGTAGCCATCGTATTTCGTCCACGGTCTGGCCCGGCTGTTCGGCGCATTCTTCCGACCAACGCCATGCATATCGCGGGGGAATCCTCCGCCCATCCCATAAGATATGCGAGGCGGCCCTGCGAACTCAAGGCTCATCTTCACAATCTCCCGGCTTGTCATACTCTAGTTTCCTCTCTTATATCAAACATTCATCCTTGTTTCAGCTATTTCGCTTATCTTACTTGAGATTCTTTCTTTGTAAGCTTTCCCAACAGAATCAAACAATTCCAGAAGTTCCTCAAAAGCATCTGCGCCGCCTAAATAATCCCAATAATCTTTCCCGATCAGAATATCTTCACCAGGTTTCAAAAGGTTCTGTAAAGTGAAACGCTCATACGGCTTTGGATAATATGGATTATATGGAAAGGCCAGGAACACCTTGATCTTCTTTCGTTTTCTTGCAACCCACTCCAGCAATTTGGATTTTGATTTTGCAAACACGTCGATATTTGGTTTCGCTGTTTTGATCTCGAAATACTGCTCTATCCCATTGCGAAGCATGTAAAAATCAGCTATTCGACCTTCCTTTTGCACCTTTCCATCCCTGGGATTGGCGTTTAGAACTTCCTCGATCTCCTGTTCAATGTTGCATTCTCTCTCAGAGTTACGCAACTGTCTTAGAATACCATCAATAACAGATTTCTGCTCTCTAGAAATGACACCACCCAGATCATATCTCGTAAAACATTCTTCCGAGTGTTCCTCTGCAATGATCCTTGACACATCTTCATAGACAGACATTCCCAGTGTGGTAGCTAACGAGTGAATAAAGGAATAAGCAGCAATCTTCTCTCTATCTTGCAGTAGCCTGACTAAGAATGGCATCGAAGTGGATTCGCGTGTATATCTCTTCAATTTCTGGTCGAGTTTATTCGATAAAAGTGCAACTATCTCCTGCTTTTGGTTTTCTGACAGACTCATTTCAACTCCCTTTTTTCTTCATGCAGAAAATCGTTTCTTGATATGGATTATCACCTTGTTCGGTACGCTTCGTAACGGCGCGATGGAATTCCTCAATTATCTCCATTCCACTTTTTCTAGCAACCTGCGGGTAAAGCCCGAATCTATCATTAGCTACAATGAATATTCTGGAATCATCATTCAGATACTGAGTAACATTTCGAAATACCTCGGCAATCCCCTCAACATAATCTCCTTGAGCCTTTCTGGACCTCCCTGTTCTTTTCGGACCGATCTCCAGTTCGTCGTTTCTTTCAAACCCAAACAACTCGTAAGCGTAGATGTGTTGTTCGTGATAATCAATCTGCCCAACATAAGGAGGTGATGTAAAGATGCCGTCAATTTTCCTATTCTCAAGCGGGCTTGCCTTTAACTGCTCACACAGATCAACGTATCGCGAATCCCCCCGGATGATTTTGACATATCTATCTGAACGCAATCGATCGAAAGTCTCCAGACGCCTGATAGTATCCTTACTATAGTTGTGGATTTTCACTAAGAGCTGATCAATGGGTTTACAATAACGTTTGTGTTTTCTGCACCAATATTCCTTCCCGGGTTCGATCGGTGCTTTAGGAGTTGCCAAATCATAGTGAGGAACTAACCTTGACGATCGGACAGCCCTACTCAAAAGAACCCTCAGCAAGTCTTGATACTCAAACTCTCTTATTAGACGACGATAATACATCATTTCATAGAGGGTTCTTTCGGCAAACCAGTTTCTCAGGTAGTCGCTCCGCACTTCAGCCATTAGCGACCCTTTCAGTTTCTCCATTTTCTCTTCAGGGAAAAGTTCCAACTGCTTCTTGTCCTCAGTAGTCAGACGTTTGCTAAAAGCAGTTAATCTCTTTTCTGCTGTAAGGATTTCTGTTCTCGCTTTCTCAATGTCATATTTCTGTGTTTTGGCTTTAGCAATAAGACAGTTAAACCCTGAAATATCAATACCAATAGTATGCATCTTCAGTTCATTGCCCTGTACCATTGTAGTGCCCGAACCCATAAAAGGATCCAGTATAACATCGTTCTCTTTGAAGTATCGAGAGAGAAACCAATGAACCAGTTGCGGTATAAACTTTCCTAGATATGGATGCAGACGATGAACGTGTTTCGTCCTTTCGCGCTCGGGAACATCGTAGAAGCCGAGTTCAGTGTTCAATCCCGAATGATGATGCCTCGCAATACCTTTCTCAACTATACCCAAAAAAGTCTCTAACTCAGAAAGGGAAACCCGTAACTGACCACTCGCTAGCTTTCCCGCTATTTGCTCGCCTTCTGGATTATACTTCGCAATCCTATTGTAACTTATGTAGTAACGAATATTCGCAACAGTTTTCCCCGTTACTTCTGCTGCCTCAGATATTGTCACTAGATCAGTATTGCTCATGGGTTCTCCAATCTATCCAGGGTCTATCGTTCACTCGGCAGAAGCCGCTCGATATCCAGTTCCAGAATATGCTTTCCCTGATACTCGAAATATTTCTTATAAATATTACCTTCCTGATCTATAACAAACGTTGATGGAAGCTTACCCACGCCGCCATAGGCTGTCTTCGCGCTGGTATCGGCGATCAGGATAGTGTACCCAAGGCTGCTTGATTCCACGAAGGGTCTGATCCGCTCAGCGCCTCCTTCGTCCACAGATATACCTATTATCACAACGTTCTGATCTCTATATTGATTATTCAGGCTGGCGAGTTCGCGCACTTGCCTCTTTGATCCCGACGACCACGAAGCCCAGAATGTTACTATCACTACGTTGCCTTTGAAGTTAGACAGCCTCACCCATTCGCCATTCAGATCCTGCAACACGAATTCCGGAGCTGGCTCTGCATCGGCAGTTGTCTCCTCGTCCTCTGCAATTCTCTCCAGGCCGGCGGCTTCGATCTCCACCACCCGGGCGACGCTTTTCTCAGTCTTTGTCTCGTCGCGCCAGGTTCCACCCATGACTTCCATATCGTTGCTCTGCAAAACGACAAACCTTATTTTATCAGTCTTTGTGGGATCGAATCTGAAAGCTATCTTCCCGCCAACCGGCTCCCTGTCCAGGTTGACCCGGGACACAATATCCCCGTCCTTAACTTCGCCCACGTTCGTCCAGCCATACTCTTTCCACAGTTGCAGCCATGCGTAGCGGATGCCATATTTAGCGGCTGGATACTTCGGTGAGTCCAGGGTGTAAATGGTCACTCTGTTGATTATTTTCGGACCGGTAAATTTCACTTCCAGCCACGCAGAGCCATAATCCATTATATTCCTGGGATCCATCCTCGACCATCCACCCTCCCTGGGACGCCTCCTATCGAAACGGCATTCCCAGCCTTCGCCATCGTCCCATCCCGCTGACGAGGTGATGCCGTTTATGGCAGTAAGAGGGCTGTGCTCCGGTGTATAGTTAGAGGCGGACACAGTTGCTCCGTTGCTGGCAAGGGCATAGTTAGCGAATTCATCACCGGAACTCGGCGCTCCTAATTTCTGGATCACAGAGCAACCTGAGAAAACTAGAATAAAAAAGCAAGACATAGCTCCAATTGAGGTCAGTCTCATTTTCATATCACACTCCAGAGTCGCGAAAGCTATTGTCACCACCAATAAGATTCTTAATAAGGTATCTGGCCACCAGGCCTGTCAGGACGCCTGCCATCACTGCTGCAAGGATCAGGAGCGGAGCCAGTGCCAGTATGCTGGAGGAATTCAGGCTTAATACGAAATAAGCAATAGCAAGCTGCGTCAGATTGTGCACCACAGCTCCTGAAACGCTCAGACCGACGATGCTAAGCCGCTGGCCGAAGGCCCGGTGCAGAAGTCCCATACTCAGAGAACTGGTCAGCGCAGCAGGAAAGCTGAACATGAGCATAGGCAGTACCCCGAATATTCCCGCAAGCAGAGAGCGCATACATGCTACTATCACTGCCTCACGTGTGCCATACATCACCAGAGCCAGGAGGGTGATGATATTCGCCAATCCCAGCTTAAGCCATAGCGGCCGCGGGATCGGGAGCTGATTCTCCAGGATGCTCAGAACGGTCGCCAGAGATACCAGGAGCGAAAGCCTCACCATTTTCCGGGTATCCATAATCATTCCGTGATCCCGTCGAGTTCGTCTTTGCCCCTGCTGCTGATCAGGCGTATCACAACCCGGTTCGGCGCGCAGACTATAGTTTGGTAAGGCTTATCGATCCAATCAGTGTCAACGCATATTTTCTTCCTGCACGGCGAATCAACCACTCGCACGCGATTATCCTTTATCTCTATCTCTGTGCTGCCCAGCGGCCCATCCACTGAAAAACGCTGATCTTGGCTCAAAGATGCCCTGATCACTTCTTTCCCGTCCACCTGTACCAATGCCGTATCGGTCCCGCCAGCCATGTACCTGACCACTCCCAGGCCCACGATGGCCACCGCAAGAAGCCCGACTATCAGGAATATATCAGAACGCGTAAGACTAAGCTTATGGATGAACAATAGTCTTCACTACCCCGTCTGAGTATGAGTGAAGCATCCCAAAAGCTGCCGCTATTTCATCCAGTGGGAAATGATGTGTTATGAGTTTGGCAACCTCAACCTGGCCTGAAGCTACCATATCAACCGCTCGTGGAAAATCTCTGGGGTTGAACCGCCTCACAAATGTAAGCGTCAATCCCCCTCTCCGGGCAGTTATAGCCTGGATAGGTATATGCTCCTGCTCAGCGGGGATGCCTACGATAACCACTGTTCCACCGGGTTTCACCAGAGATGCTGCCAGTTGGTACGAATCGGGTTCTCCTGCAACCTCAAATGCAACGTCCATTCCCACACCATTTGTCATATCCATCGCTTTATCCAGCGGATCTTCCTGTGGATCGATGCTCTCGTCAGCTCCCAGTTCCTTCGCGAGCTTACGGCGATAGTCCAGTGGCTCCAGAACGAATATCTTGCCGGGCTTGCCCATCACTGAAGCTGTCTGCATCAAAAGCAATCCCTGAGGACCAGCCCCCACAATGGCTATCGTCTTACCCGAAAGGGAGCCAATAATGCGCTCTGCGCTGGAAATGGCATTTATACCTACACTCACCGGCTCGATTACGGAACCCCACTCAGATGGCATATCGTCCGGGATCCGATGGACGTTTTTCTCCGGAACCTTATAAAACTGCTGGTTTCCGCCATCCACCGGCGGCAGACTCAT
>Ga0114922_10004903_pt1 | contig 12380 bp, 7 predicted proteins | sample AartaG_FD_100975 | JGI IMG/M metagenome (GOLD analysis project Ga0114922, IMG submission 100975) | Deep subsurface microbial communities from Aarhus Bay to uncover new lineages of life (NeLLi) - Aarhus_00045 metaG | ecosystem: Environmental > Aquatic > Marine > Oceanic > Sediment | place: Aarhus... | reverse complement strand
CTTGGCCTGCAAAATGATTTCTGCATCCTCCCGTCCTTCGACGGCATGCAGGGCATTGAGAAGAAGGTTGATGAGTGCCTGTTCAATGAGTTCTGGATCGGCTGCCAGCTCGAGAGTTTTAGGCTCGATTTTAATCTCAAGTTTTATGTTTTTGTCTTTAAGGTTTATTTGGATGAGTTTAGCTCCCCTGGTGAAGAGTTCTTTGATGGGAAATATCTGAAAATTCGGTTTCTGAATAAGAGTCAGGTTTCTGTAGGCGTCCACAAAATGGAGCAGCCCTTCACTTCTTTTTTGGATGGTCTGGGCGGCATCGCAGATATCCGTTAGTGTTTCACCATCTTCAGTTTGATTTTCGGCCGATCTCAGGTTAAGGCTGTCTTTGATTAACTCGTTGATTGTCGAAGCCAAAGAAGAAATGGGCGTGATCGAATTCATGATCTCATGAGTGAGAACCCTAATAAGTTTTTGCCATGCATCAATTTCTTTCTCTTCCAGTTCGCTGTAGATATTCTGGATGGAGACCAATGTGTATGTGTGATCCCGGAGTTTAAATTCTGTAGCATACAGCGCCAATTGGAGAAGTTCATTATTGTCATCAATCCTGACCTGTGCTTTTTCTTTTGGTTTCAGTTTAAAAAGGGTTTTGACCAGTGGAGGGCTCCACGATTCCAGAGATTTGATATTTTTCAACTGGGCAACACCTAGTAGGCGTTTTGCGGCGGTATTGATGAGTTCGACTTTACCGTCCGGTTGGAATGCGATCAAACCGATGCCCACATGCTGCACGATGGTTTGCAGGTACCTGTAGTGCTCCTCTTTTTCAGATCTTGCTTTCCGAAACGCATCGAGGACATCATTAAAAGCTGCCCGAAGATTGGCAAAAGATTTCCCCTGACCACTGTCTTTAAAAGATTGGGAGAAGTCGCTGAATTTGATGGATTGAAAAAATCGAGTGAGGTCACGATTTGTTTTCTCGATATAATGAATCAATGCATAAGACTGATAGAGAGCAGCCACGCCGAGGATGAATAATGCGGCATGGAGAGTTGTCCTAAAGAGGAGGAAAAAAAAGAGAGCAAGTGTCACTCCCAGTGAAATGACACGCAGAGTGCAAATGATTCGGAAACGTCTATAGACCATATTTTTCCAATCTCCGGTAGAGGGAAGCACGTGAAAGTCCCAGTTCCTTAGCGACGTGGCTGATGTTCCCGCTGTATTTGCTGATAGCTTTATGGATGACGAGTTTTTCGATTTCTTCCAAGTTGAAATCTCCGATGGACAGAGCTTCGCTGTCTGAACTGTTTGCGGGGAAGAAGAAATCTTCGGTTTGGAGCACCTGGGAATCACTCATGATGACAGCTCTTTCGATGGCATGCTGCAGTTCCCGGACATTGCCGGGCCACGCGTACTTTTCCAGCCGTTTTTTTGTCGATGAATTCATTCTCTTTAAGGGTTTATTATATTTTTTGCAGTAAATTTTGATGAAATGTTCGGCGAGGAAGGGGATGTCATCTAAGCGGTCTTTTAATAGAGGAAGTTGAATTTCCACTGTGTTGATACGGTAGAGCAGGTCTTGTCTGAATCTGTTTTCGGCAACCATGTTGCGAATATCCATGTTGGTGGCACAGATAAGACGAACATCAATGGCTGTGGTTTTATTGGAACCCAAGCGTGTGACTTTTCGGTTTTCTAAGATTGTCAGGAGCTTTGCCTGAAGGGTAATAGGAATATTTCCGATCTCATCGAGGAAAAGAGACCCTCCGGATGCGATTTCGAAACGTCCAGCCCTGTCTTTTCTTGCATCCGTGAAAGCTCCTTTGACATGTCCGAAGAGTTCGCTTTCGAATAGGGTTTCACTCAGAGCGCCCATATCCACGCTGATAAAGACTTCTTCAGCCCGGGAAGATTGGCGGTGAAGTTCACGGGCGACGAGTTCTTTACCTGTTCCGTTTTCTCCAAGGATGAGAATGTTTGCATCGGTTAATGCGACCTTTTTTATTGTCGCAAAAACGTCCTGCATGGCAGAACTGACTCCGATAAAGTCATTAAAAGGTTGATCGAGATCGGCGCTGAGCTGCTTTTGTCTGGAACGGAGACTCATTGCTTCCAATCGTGTTCGGCGCAGCTTCATTGCAGAGGACAGTGTGGCGATAAGCTTTTCATTCTGCCAGGGTTTGAGAACAAAATCAGTGGCACCTTCTTTGATTGCTCTAACAGCCATTTCCACATCACCATATGCAGTGATCAACACAATGACCATTGTCGGATCGATCTCGAGAATTTTATTCAACCAGATGAAACCTTCCTTTCCGCTGGTTGCGCCTTGTGCAAAATTCATATCCAGGAAAATCACATCATAGTTTTCGTTTTTTAGAAGAGTGGAAACAGCTTCCGGGCTTTTTTCTATATGAATGTGTGCAACATACTGTTTGATGAGCAGCCGGGCGGCTTGAAGGATATCTTCATTGTCATCGATGATGAGTACTTTCCCCGTTTTATTGTCCATTTTTAAGTTCTCCTGTATTATATAAAGCAGATCTTAATGTTTAATGCAAAATACATGCCGATTTTTTTGGATATCCTATTCTCCTATGATCACCTGTAATCTAAAATTTATTATAAATCAAATGTCCGAATATGAACACCCACTGTCGCAAGGCGAACACTTTATTTGCGGATTTAAAAATTTTGTTTTTAACCTGGATTATTCACGGGTCAAGAATGCCACAGATGCGAGGCGTCGACGTATGAAGCTGTACTCATGTACCGCAAATGCGTCGCAACAAAGCAGATGGGGTATTATCGATTCGCCCCCTTGGGGTAAAAAATGTTGATTATGGATAAAAAGTCAAACGAAAATATTTTTTCAAGTTGTTTTCTCAAAAGACAAAGGAACATACTGAAAACATGGAGAGATTAAAATAAACAGCGACATTTTTTATGAATAGTTCAGGTTAATTTTCTCAGTGATTATTTTATGGCACATTTATTGCAAATAAAGTGAACCGAAAAGGTTTTTAAAACGTCTAATAATAGAAGTGAAACAAAAGCTCACGTATCACGGATAACAAACAAGGAGATCCACCATGGGAATGGACAGAAAAATCAAAAAGAAAAAATGGCCTCCGAAAAAAATTATCACATTGGTGTCGATTGTCGCATTTGTTGGGATCGTCGCTTATCTATTAATCTTTAAAGTCAGTAAATCAACTCTTAATGTCAATGCCGAGCGCCTCACTATTTCTACTGTCACACAAGGTCCTTTTCAGGAATTTATTGCAGTTATGGGAAATGCCGAACCCGAGGACATCCATTTTTTAACGGCTTCTGACGGTGGCCGGGTTGAAGAGATTTTTGTCGAAGCAGGCACGATGATTCAAGAGGGCGATAAAATTTTAAGGTTGGCCAATACGAATCTGCTGCTGGATATCATGTGGAGAGAGGCAGAGCTGTTCCAGCAGAGCAATAATCTGCGGAACACACGTCTGTCGATGGATCAGTACAAGCTGGAGTTGGTTCAACAACTGGCCAATATCGATAACATGCTCCAACAGCAGAAGCGTGTGTTTGAGCGGTATCGAGAATTGGCTAAGGATGATCTTATCGCCAAACACGAATTCGAAATCGCCGAAGACCAGTATCAGTATTTACAAAAACGAAAGGAACTGACATTGGAGAGCCAGAAAAACGATTTGGAATTCAGGCAGGGACAGATCGATGCCCTGGAGGCCTCCCTTCAGCGAATGCAGGACAACTTGGAGGTGGTCAAAGAGAAACAGGATAATTTAACCGTCCGGGCACCTGTATCAGGCCATTTAACATCTTTACAGGCAGAAATCGGAGAACAAAAAAATGCAGGAACACCATTTGGCCAAATTGATGCGATGGGCGGTTTTAAGGTTGTTTTAGGAGTTGATGAGCACTATCTACCTCGTTTGGAAATCAATAGAGCGGGAACTTTTGTTCTTGCGGATCAGACCTACAATCTTGTTGTTGAAAAAATTTATCCCGAAGTCATGGACGGCCGGTTTGAAGTCGATATGGATTTTGTCGGTGAAGGCCCTCCGAATATCACTCGAGGAATGACGTTCCATATCCGTCTTGAACTGGGCGACATATCTGAAGCCATTCTCCTTCCCCGGGGAGGATTTTTCCAGACAACCGGAGGAAACTGGATTTATATTCTGGATGAATCCGGGGGGATTGCGACAAGAACGAATATCAGGGTCGGGAGGTGGAACACCGATGTCTATGAGGTTCTCGAAGGGCTTCAACCCGGAGATCGTGTTATCACATCGGGTTATGAAAATTATGGGAATATGGAACGTTTGGTCTTAAAAAGACAAAGCGAAAACCGTTAGAAATAGAGAAATAAAATTTTGGAGGAATCATGATTAAAACTGAAGATCTTATGAAAATTTACACAACGGAAGACGTGGAAACGACGGCCTTAAACAACATCAACCTTGAAATTAAAGAGGGAGAATATGTGGCCATTATGGGGCCTTCCGGATGTGGAAAGTCTACCTTGCTGAATGTTCTCGGAATGATCGATAAGGCTTCGTCCGGGAAGTATTATTTTTTCGAGGAAGAAATTTCCAACTATTCCGAAAGGCAGAGAGCCAGCTTAAGAAAATCGAACATTGGTTTTGTTTTTCAGAGTTTCAATCTCATCGACGAGCTGACAGTTTATGAAAATGTTGAACTGCCGCTTCTTTATCTTGGGTATTCTTCCTCGGAAAGAAAAGAAAGAGTTAACGCAGCTCTCGAGCAGATGGCCATCATCGCGAGGAAGACCCATTTTCCTCAACAATTGTCCGGTGGACAGCAGCAGCGTGTGGCCGTAGCAAGAGCCGTTGTGGCCAAACCAAAACTTATTCTCGCTGACGAACCTACAGGAAATCTGGATTCTGCTCATGGTGAAGAAGTGATGAAATTAATGCAGGATCTTCATGAGGCGGGCACCACAGTTGTTATGGTCACTCACTCTCCTGCATATGCCGAACACGCTCATCGCATCATTCATCTTTTTGATGGACATGTTGTATCTGAAAATATTCACAAGGAATTTAAGATCTAATTTAGACAGGAATACACCATGTCTTCCGTTCCCCTTTTTGAGGGATAGCTTTAGACTGGAATCGAAAAATGTGAAAAAAGAGGACCACTCAAGGGAGGAGGATCAATATGATTAAATTGAGAGACATTACTAAGTATTATTCTACGGGGTTTGTTAAAACTTTTGTCCTGAGAAATGTTGATCTCGATGTGGATGAAGCCGAGTTTGTAACAATCATGGGGCCTTCAGGGGCTGGCAAGTCTACTCTTCTCTATATCCTCGGCATGCTGGATGTCCCTTCAGGGGGGAAGTTTTTGTTTTATGATAAAGAAGTCCACAGATTGAGCGAGAAACAACGTTCTGAGATTCACAAACACCATATCGGTTTTGTGTTCCAAAGTTATCATCTCATTGATGATTTAACGGTTTATGAAAATCTGGAGACTCCGCTTCTCTATAAAAAAGTTAAAGGAGCGGAGCGGAAGAGCCGTGTCGCGGATATGCTCGATAGATTTAATATTGTGGCCAAAAAGGACCTCTTCCCCAATCAATTGTCCGGCGGCCAGCAGCAGAAAGTGGCTGTCGCCCGCGCGCTTATTACCAATCCCCAGTTGATACTGGCGGATGAGCCCACAGGAAATTTGAACTCGGATGAAGGAATTGAGGTTATGAAGCTTCTCAAAAACCTGAATGAACAGGGGACAACCATTATCCAGGTCACCCATTCAGAGGAAAAGGCCGCATATGGAAAACGGATCATCCGTCTTCTTGACGGATGGATCCAGAAGGATGAATGACACTTAGAGATGCGATTATGTGAAGTTTTGAAAACGCCGGGAGGTTTAAGATGCTGAATACAAAAAGAACGATAACCGCTTTATTAATATTAATGTTAGCTGCTGGGGGATGGTCCCAGGAGAACCAGAGAGCTCTCTCTCTCGATGATTGCATCAAGACGGCTCTGAAAAATAATCTGGGCCTTGCTGTTGAAATATTGAATCCGGAAATTGCCGATGCCTCGATTTCTCTGGCAAGAGAGCGTTTTCTCCCTCAGTTATCTATGAGGTATTTCACACAAAATACAAATACACCTTCATTTTCCTGGATAGATGCCGCCGGCGAAGTTTCTACGGATTATAATAATTATGTCGGTCAGTACCAGCAGAATCTTCCTACCGGTGCAACCTTAACCGCCTCACTTTTCTCCTACCAGAATGAGACCAATACAAAATTCCAAACGATCAATCCGCGTTTTGGAAGCACTCTACAATTTGATTTGACCCAGCCGCTTTTAAGAAACTTTGGATTGCGTGTCAATCGCAGAGAGATAATCATCGCTAAAAACAACAGGGAAATGTCCAATAGCCAGCTCAATCAAGCCCTTCTGGATACTGTGTACAGTGTCGAAGAGGCCTACTGGAATCTTGTTTACAGCATCAAGGACCTCAGAGTGAAACAACAGTCCCTGGAGCTGGCAAAAGATCTTCTCAGAAAGAACAGACGAGAAGTCGAAGTGGGGACACTAGCTCCCATAGAAATTTTAAGTGCTGAGGCTGAAGTGGCCACAAGGGAAGCGGATATCCTTCAGGCTGAAGCTCTGGTCAACAATAATGACGAAGTTTTAAAAACGATTATCAATTTAGATCTTGATGGGGACATTCGTTTGATCAAGATCAATCCTGTCGATTTGCCTTTAAATTCAGAGACCGATATCAGCCTTGATGATGCGCTTAAGACGGCCATGGACAACAGACCGGATCTGGAATCCCTTCGATGGGGGATTAAAAGCAGAGACGAGGATTTTGTCTATGCCAAAAATCAACTTCTTCCTGTTTTGAGTTTTGAGGCGTCCTACTGGAGCCCCGGAATTTCCGGCACCAGAATTTTGTACCAGGATAATAATCCTCTCACCGATATCGTTGTGGGGACGGTTCCTGGTGGTTCCTCTGATGCCCTGAAAGATGCCATGAAATTCCGATACCAGAACTGGTCGGCCAGCCTCCTCTTGACACTGCCTATGGATACTCTTTTATCCCGTGCACGTTTTGCCCAGGCCAAGATGAGTTTGGAGCAGTCCAAACTTCGTCTCCAGAACCAGGAGCAGCAGATTTTTCTGGAAGTCAGCAATGGAGTCCGGGCCGTACAAACGGATTACAAACGTATCCAGGCCTATAAAGTCGCGAAAGAATTGGCCGAAAAAAAGTTGGACGCCGAAGAGAAAAAACTTCTCGTGGGTTTGACGACCAATTATCTTGTTCTCCAGTTTCAGAGAGACCTGGCCAATGCGCGGAGTGCTGAACTGAGGGCCGTTATCGATTACAACCTCTCGATTGCCCGGTTGAATAGGACTATGGGTATCACCCTTTAAAAATGTTTGAGAGGATTAATAGCCAATTATTGTGCGAATAATTCTTTAAGCTTTTCCAGAAGTTCGAGATTTTTTTCCACTTGAATCATCGGAATATTTTTTTCTTCGGAAATGATGGTGAACCGGCTGTCTTCATTGCCCTCTTTGTTGATGAGCAGGAGATCTGATTCCGGTGCGACGGCGTCGATACTGAGCTCATCGGTGTTGTCACCCGGCGAGGCACCCTGTGCCCGCCTCTTCATCCCTTCGATATGGGCTCCAATAATGGTGATCCCTTGTGTCCGTGCCTCCTGCATCAGCAGAGATGTTCGCTCTATTTCATCTTCAATGTCTATGCCTGCAGCCCCCATCCCTTTGAGGCTTGCTCCCATGACGATGATGACCGATTTAAATGGAGTCCCATCCTCTTTGGCTTTCTTTAAATCCTCGGCTGTGGCGAATGCATTCATTTCATAGGCGGGTGGGTCTTCCTGGAGATTGAGTCTCATGTAGAGGACTTTGATCATATTTGCACCGGAACCCTGTCCGCAGGATGTGATGAGAACAGGGATTTCAGTTTTCGGGAGTTCTGCTTGAGAGGAGGCTCCCAAAACAACAGTCCCGGCCGTAACGGCGAATAAGAAAAAAAATGAGAAAATTTTTGTCATCCGAATCATCTTTTTCTCCTTAAATGTTGAGGACTAAAGTCAATCATATACTAGTGTATGTAAAACCTCTTGAACCGTCAACCTCATAAAGAAAAACAACTTCACCGAGACGTCCAAACCATAAGAAATACTCCCCACTCTCCTCGGCTGCCATCAGGAGTTCCTGTTCTTGCCTTCACACAAAGGACAGATCAATGGATCCACCTCGTAAGAAATATCATGCGTGGTCCAAATTAAGCTGAAATTTAACGGTGGTCCTTTTGACATCTTATCAAGGCTTTGTTATAAATCCAGATGCCCGGAGAGGGATGAAAATTTCTCGGTTGATATCAGCCTTCATGAAGTTCGTGAAAATAGAAATATTGATTTCCATTTTACTAGTCTTCCTCATATCCGCTTCAATGGGTTTCTTTTTCTTCGACCATGATTTAATCCTTTATGAAAATATCAATCAGGGCAAGATCACGGTTTTTTCCAGTGGCCATCATCTTATTTCTCTGGTGAAATATTCCCTGGCTTCACTCATGGGAATTGTCCTGGGCGTGCTGGTGTTGAGCTTTGTACTCAAACGGAAAAAGGACTGGCCGTTCAGCAAGTGTTTTCTGAGGCAGGTCCTAACTTTTGCTCCTTTATTGTTTCTTGTCCTTAGCCACTTTTGTTATGCACGGGCTGTCCTGTACATCATTTTTATTCCTCTCCTTCCGGCGCTTATCGCCCTTGTCCTTTCCACGATCTTCTATCTCAATTTGAACCTGCACCTTGACCTTTATCCGTTCCGGAAAGGATGGTTTTATCTCAAGAACAATCCCCTGAAGCGAAAAAAATATTCACTCGTCATCCTTGTCGGTTTTCTCTTGACCATCCTCATCCATCAAGCCGTCAGCCAGCCCCTCTATAAAAGGTATACGGGCCACAAATTATTCGTCGGGGATGAGCCTAAGTACCTCAGGATGGCCTATTCTCTGGCATCTGACTGGGACCTGGACCTGACGGGCAATTACATCGGGGACGCAGAAGAAATCGAAAGAGAAAAAAAAGAAACTCTTCAGGCAGGCCAGCGGAACTTCGGCAGCTTTTCGGTCATCGGGAAGGACGGCGGCATCTATCATATCCATATGCCGGGACTGTCGTTTTTCATTCTGCCCGCGTTCTTGCTGGATCTTTCAATGTTTGAACAGGTGGAGCAGGATTCCGCTCTTGTTTTGCATTTTCTTCCCAGAAAGCTTCCTTTCACAAGGTTGTGGCTGATGATGACAGGAATTTTGACGTTTCTTCTGGCCGCAAGGCTCATCCATCGGTTTTTTAAATCTTTTCTGCTTTTGGCGATTCTGCTGCTCCTTTATATTTTCCAATCGACCATACCCGGTTACATGCTCCAGATGTATCCAGAAGTAACGGCTGTTTTGCTTTGTCTGCTTGCCCTCAATGCTCTCTTGTTTCCATTTAAGAAAAACTGGCTGAACTATGGGGCTGTCATTTTGAGCATCGGATTCTTGCCATGGTTGCACCAAAGATTCATCCCCTTGGCCTTTGGGCTTTATGTGGCCGTAATTCTTGCCGAAGCCGTTTTTAAGAAAAACTTCAAGAAGGTTGCTCTTATCACCCTCTTCCTCCTGATTTTGAGTCTCCCGTACTTTTATTATTTCTATGACATCACCGGAGATCCCATGCCTACCAGCATGTACAAATTGTGGGGAACGACCTACACGAAGGCCGCGGTGCTTCCCGCGGGATTCATCGGGCGTTTTATGGATTCTTCTTCGGGTCTGATATCCCTCTTTCCCTGGACTATCATGGCTCTTATCGGAATCTACTGGAGTATCAGGCAGGATTCGAGAAAAGCTGCTCTCCTGATGGCCATTTTCTTGCCTTATTATCTAATAATCTGTATTCAGCCTTGGTACGGAATCGTGCAAGAAACGACGCGACTGCTCGCCGTGTCTTTTCCGTTTCTCCTCTTGTTCTTTGCTTACACGCTTAAGGCTTTATACCGCCGCCTTTCCTCCATCCATCTTGTTCTTTATGTCGTGCTGTTGGCCGCTGTCTATCTAAACAAGAAATTCAGCTTTGTGAAGATTTCACTGGGAAGCGCGGAGATCTCCATGGCCCAGGTCATCCAGATCGGGGGGAGCCTGTTGTTTCTTGTTGGATTATTTTTTTTCCTGCACTGGAGTGACCGATTCTCGGAAAGGCATTCCACAGCTGTTCGGCTGGACAAAATGATCATGGGCTTAAAAAGAGCCGTTTCCTTTGATAAGATTTCTTTACTCCTGAAACGAACGGTCAGGCTTGTCGTCTTTCTTTTGATATCGGCTCCAGTTGTCTTCCTTCTCGTGATTAGCCTGGGTTGGGAAAGTAAAGCCCCGTTCATGTCCCTCTTCCAATCCTTCAGCAAGTTCAATGCTACTCAGGATTTTCGATTATCCCGTATCGGGAATCCGGCCGAGGGTATTTCTAAGAACGATAAGAAATTCGAGGATCTCATTAAAAACGTCTATGAGTTCCGAATGGCGGTGGGGCAGAGGGAGGAATTTGTTCGCCTGGGAAACACGAGGTTTTATGAGAAGTTGCCCCGGGGCTGTTACAGAGTGGACGTGGAGATGGAGGGATTATCGGCCGAGGAAAAATTCTTTGAGCTTGGCTTTGGGGGAGAACTTCGGGAGCTCAAGCTCAGAGAATCTTCAAATGTTTTCCTGGCCTCAACAATATTCCTTTTGTTCAAGGATGAGTATACATCTCCCCGCATAAGGATTATTTTGGAGAATTCTCCTTCCAATGATATTTCAGGGAAGCTCAAAATCTTTCCGGTTCCAAGCATCGTTTACGGAAAGGACCTCGTTTTGTGGGCTTTTCACGACAAAGAGCCTTTACTTACACAAAGAGACAGCCGGGGCCAGCACCACCTGGTGTTTCATATGTATAGGAGAGGAACCAGAAAAAGATATAAGTTTCTGCTCTCTATGGTTGGTGCTTCCCAAAAACCCGGTTTCAGACAAAAGGTTGTATTGGCCTCCCGTGTCGAGATTTTTACCGGACTTGAGCTCCGGAGGGTGGATATGGGATTTACGCTTCCGCAGGAATTCAATTTTAGGAAATCCAGACTGCTTTTATCCGTGTACGACGACCGCGGTCGGCTCATGTCCTGCAGGAGTATGCGACTGAAGATAAGAGACAGACAGTGGATGCTGGAAATGTAGAAAGCAGCCTGGATTTTTTGTTTGATTTTCAGCACAACCACTCTCGAGCCAGTTGACTTAAGTTACATTCAGCCTTTTTTTTCACTTTATTCATATTTTAAAGTATCCACCGGATCGGCAACAGCCGCTCTGGCCGCCTGAAATGTGGTGGTCAATAGAGCAATTATTATTGCTAAAATACTTGCTATAAGGAATAAACCAATTCCTAATGGTATTCGGTAAGGATAATCCTGGAGCCATCTTCTCAGAATAAGATATGCTATAGGCCAAGCTATCACATTTGATAAGAAAATCAGCACTGTGAACTCTTTTGTTAATAGAGTGATGATGTTTGAAATTGAGGCCCCCAATACCTTGCGAATGCCTATTTCTTTTGTTCGCTGCACGGTGATTAAACCCACAAGTCCAAACATTCCCAAACAAGCGATAAATATTGCAAGTATTGAAGAAAACAGTGCAATCTTACTCCAACGTTTTTCTAGCTGGTAATGCTTTTCAAATTCGCTGTCCAAGAATTGATATTCAAAGGGTTGTTCCAGAACCAGTTTATTCCATCTATTTTTTAAAAAAGCCAGACCCTCTTGTATCTGTGTCGATTTTATTCTTACCAAAATGTGGCCGTACTCAAAAATTGGATTCATGATAAACACAACAGGCTCTATTTCATTTAAGAGTGAATCGATGTGAAAATCTTCGATTACACCAATAATAATCCCTTTGGGAAATTTCCGGAATGGAGTGCTTAATTCAATGCCTAATGGAGATTTGAGCCCTGAATTCTGGACAAATTTCTTATTGACCAAAACAGCCTCTTCCATATCTGTAGAAAATTCCTTGGAAAAGTTTCGCCCTTCTGAAATCTTTAGATGTAATGTCGGAACATACATTTCATCGACTGTTTCAAAAATGGTTTTTATCCTTTCAACTTCACCTGTATTGAACTCAATAAAAGCTCCATTAAAAGATCCGCTGCCTGGAAAAGAGTCACTCCCCGATACACTCATAATATTAGGATTATTGAGGAATTCTGTTTTAAAAACATCCAACATTTCTGAACTTTTTTCGCTTGGATAAGGAAGTGCAACAACATGCTCTTCATCAAATCCAAG
>Ga0114922_10004902_pt1 | contig 12380 bp, 5 predicted proteins | sample AartaG_FD_100975 | JGI IMG/M metagenome (GOLD analysis project Ga0114922, IMG submission 100975) | Deep subsurface microbial communities from Aarhus Bay to uncover new lineages of life (NeLLi) - Aarhus_00045 metaG | ecosystem: Environmental > Aquatic > Marine > Oceanic > Sediment | place: Aarhus... | reverse complement strand
TGCCCCCGCGAGTTGTCGCCCCAGGCCACGACCGAGCCGTCGGATTTCAGGGCGAGGCTGTGGTACTGCCCTGCGGCGACGACGACGAAATCCCTCCCTCGCGGCACGTTGCACTGCCCGTACGTGTCCTCGCCCCAGGCCACGAGCGTGCCGTCAGCGGCAATCGCTAGGCTGTGGTACCCGCCAGCACATACGGCCATATACTCCTCGCCCGGCACAACGCGGGACTGCCCGAAGGAGTTGCCCCAGGCGACCACCGAGCCCGGCTGAGCCCAGCACAGTCGCGCCGGCGCAAGCGCAATCAGACACAGCACGAAAGATCTCCTGGATAAGCCGGCAGGTCGATTCCTGCCGCGATGACATGACACGGACAATCCGTTGCACATACTTGTCTCCTCCGATCCTTGATGCCACGAATCCGCATATCTCTTCGGACGTGGCCGGGCACTCCTTAACTGCCCGTCTTTTCACCATCCTGCCCAATGACAATCCATTCGCCGGCCGTATCGGATTGGCGAATTCCTACCGCGCCATTGTACAGGCTCAGCCCGATAAGACAAGAGCCAGGAACCGTGAATCCCTTCGGAAGCCGGATTCGGCGGCACGATGACCCAAGCCTCATTCATGGTGAGGCCGACCGCCGGCGCAGCGGGATCTTGAGATAGTCTCAGGCCCTATTGCCGAAGGGCTCGACCCGCAAAAGGCTTGAGGCTGCAACGCCAACCATTGCAGTCCCAGGTACTTGCGCTCTCGGAAACCGAAGGGCAGACTACTTGGCTACAGTAATCGTCGTCCCGTCGCTGTCATCATCGGGATCATCGTTACTACCACTGTCGTAAGTAAGCGCGCTGTGCGTCACATCTGTGGTCGTGAATGTCACGTTGCTTCCGCTCTTCATGTTGTTGCTGCTGAGAGTTACCCTACCGTCGGTGCCCGTGATACCTGTACTGGTGCCGCCTGCCGGGTCACCCCACGCACCGGTCACCGTCGCTCCGAACACGGCATCTCCATTGAAATCAGCAATTGTGATCGTCACCAGCGCCGCCCATTGGCCGCTACTACCCCGCAGGTTCACCACGCCATCAAGATCCGCGACGTGCATCGTTCCGGCCTCGGTCTGTACTGTGATGTTCACCTGGTCGGTATCCGTCAAGCCCTCATTATCCGTGACCTTTAACGTGACTGTGTGCGTTCCAACAGCGAAATCATATGACGTAGTGACTCCTGTGCGGTCGGCAGAGCCATCTCCGTCGATATCCCATTCGTAGGACACGATTGTGATTGTCCCGTCCGGATCCGACGAGGCAGAGCCATTGAGAGTCACGGTCTCGCCATCACCCTCCGCGTCTGTGACGATCTGGTCCACACCCGCATTGGCAATGGGCGGCTGGTTGGCGGCCGGAGTCTGGACTGTGATAGTTACCTGGTCGGTGGCACTGGCGCCTTCATTGTCAGTCACCTTCAGTGTGACAGTATGTACACCGACACCAAATGGCAATGTCACGATTGCACCCTGTGCGTCTATGCTTCCATTGCTGTCAACGTCCCATTCGTATGAATCGATTGTTCCATCCGGATCAGACGAGGCGGACCCATCCAGCGCGACGCTGACAACATCCTCCGGCGTCTCAACATTGAAACTCTGGTCCGCGCCAGCGTTAGCGATGGGGGCCTGATTGCCTGACGCGAGAGGCACCACCACATCCGGAATTCGCTCATCAGAGCTGACAAGGTACATGCAGTCTACGTACAGTGTGTCGCAGGTCCCGCTGCCCTTGACGTGATCCGTGTTCTTCACTTTGACCCAAACTGTCCCACTGATAATCCCCGGCTCTGCAAAGGTGACGATGTCTTCAGTGTTAGTGTTGTCATCGGAAACCTTCGCAATGCTCATGAGGAACGCATAGCTTGAACCATCTGTTGAATATGACAGTTCAAAGACGTCGCTGAGATCGTAATCTGAGCGGTAGGCTTCAATCCGAAACTGCTGATTGGCCCCGGCCGGCACATTATCGAATCGCCAGATGTGTTCCAGTATGCCATAGCCGTTCTTATTCGGAACGTTCAATACTTCACTGAGTTCCTCGTAAACGTCCTCCCTATGTTCCGTTCCGTCGATATCACCGACAACAGCGCCATCGATCGGCGTCTCTCCTATGGCCTTCCGGATGGCAAGCTCTTCCTTCGTTCTGAAGGTCCACACGGGACCTTGCGTGATGTGCTCAGCATCATACACCTCGTCCACTCGCCACACATACTGCGTGTTATAGTTGAGCCCATCAGTGTAGCCAGACAGCTCTTTCACGGTACACGAAGAGAGATCCGTGCTCTTTACCGGGGCCGCGGGCAGTCCGTCGGCAACTGCAGCAAAATACACATTGTGAGTCGCTCCGTTCCCCCCCGTCCAAGTCAGTACGGGCGTGGTGGAAATACCGCTCGTTCCATCAGCCGGCATCGGATTTGTTGCCGCCGGATAGGCGGATACATTGTACTCCGTTGTGTACGCGTTATAGTCGTAGCTACCGCCGTCGACTGTGAATAACACAAAAGTCTGAAAAGAATCACCTGGATTGCCTGCGTTGCCTACGTCGATCTGCGTGGCTCCCCCAGAGCTGTATGTGCGGTAGTAATGCGTGTGGCCGCAGATATAAGGGGCACCATACTGTCCAAGGAGGGCCCAAAAGGCATCCCTTTCGGGTACGTTGGAATCCAGACTGTCGCCCACGTGCCGGGTTTCGGGGTAGGCCGGTTCGTGACCCACGACGAACAGGGCGACATTGTCCGGAGCATTCATAAGCTGATCTTCCAGCCACGCAAGAGTGTCGGGGCATACGCGGCCTGTGCTACAATCATGCACACCTGCAGGGCAAATGTATTCATTGAGAAAGATAAGACGTGCCTCCGGGGTACCCTCTGGGTAGTCCACAACATAATGACTCATACCCAGATCACTGAGGTCGTGGTTGCCCGGGGCCTCGTACCACAACTTGATATCAGAGTGCGCTTGAATGTCCGCGTTGGTGATGTCGGTATAATCGTAGTCACCCGGAACTACATGGAAAGCGGGCTCACTTCCTACGATCTCATTCATCTGTTGGAGCATCCATATGAACCGTGCTTCATTAGCCGCGTCGTATGGCCGGTTATCAGCCCAAGCGACGAATTTGAAGGCCCCCTGGGTCACACCGGATACCAGAAGCACCAGACAAAGCATAAGTAGTTGACTTTTGCGTCTCATGCGATCCTCCTTTGGATCTGCGGCAGGCTACCTTCCCGCCTAAGTCCGTCGCACCGAGGTTCTCCCCTCGGATGCATTCCCCATACCTTCGAGCCAATTCACGGCTGATCACATCCATTCGCTGTTGTCGGGATGGGACTATACCACAAATCGTGCCGTACCGCAAGCCCTTGGGTGGATTTCTTCCCACTTGCCGGGGCCTTCTTCGGACGGGAAACAGCCGTACGGCTGCTCCTTCGAGAGGACATACATTACCCTCCGCCATCGGCCTCAATCACGCCTGCACAGAGGATATGGCAGCGCAGGCATTCGTCATGATGCGCCGGCTTATCGCCCATGGCGTTTCAACACGAATCGTTGGCGTGCGCCGGTCCGCCCATGGACCTTGGCGGAGTCTCACAGCGTGGATTTCTGGTGCCGGTGCGCGACCTTGCGAAAGAAATGCGCGACGCGGGACGATCCATGGGGTTTGTGCCGGCGGCTCTCCACGGCGTGCAGGATGCCGAGAACGATCAGGAGCACCAGCGCAGCCCACAATGCATCCGGAGCCATCGGTTGAGCTAATGTGCGAAAGAATACACTCATTGGGATTGCCTCCCAGTCCAAGTATATCTCAGATCCTCTCGGGCTCCCCGACGCGCTGCATCGCGTTGGGAAGCGCCTCTCCTGTATAGAATAGACGTTCTCGCCCGGCAAGTCAAGAGAAATGGCCTGGAAACCACGAGTTCACCCGCCCGCGACGATAGAGCCCGGTTCGCCAAGGCCAGCATGACAAAGCCAACAGCGGCGGCCGCCTCGGCCTCTTCGATTGTGGGTCGGCTTGTGAGGTGTTAAGATACCGCCGTGGTTGTGGATCGCCCAATGTGGAACGGTAAAAGGGGATCATCGTGAAGGCAAATTGGCCATACAGGGCTCCGCGCGTCCATCGTAAGCGTCACAAACCGTTGAGGGCCTTCAGAAGGGAGTTGTGCCGGTGGAACTGAGCCCTCTCGATTATCTCGTGTTTACCCTCTACATGCTCGTCGTGGTGACCATCGGGTTCTGGGTGGCGCGTCGAGAAAAAACTTCGTCACAATCGTACTTCCTGGCCGGCAGGCGACTCCCATGGTTCGCCATCGGGGCCTCCCTGATCGCCTCCAGTATCTCGACGGAGCAATTCATCGGCGAGGTCGGGTTCGCTTATCGCTACGGGCTGGCGGTGGCGAACTGGGAATGGGGCGTCTTCCCCGCCATGACCGTGATGATCCTGTTCTTCGTCCCCTTCTACGTCCGGCGGCAGATCAGCACGATGCCCGAATGGCTGGAACACCGCTTCGGCCCGTCCAGCCGATTCGCCTTCGCCGTCATCACACTGCTCTCGTATACCTTCATCAATCTCGCGGGCGTCCTCTTTGCGGGCGGTCTCGCCCTGCACACAATCTTCGGCGTCAACCTCTGGTATGCCATCATCGCCCTGGCCATCGTGGCGGGCGCCTACACGGTGGCAGGCGGCTTGGCCTCGGTCGTCTGGACCGACGTGCTCCAGGCGACTCTGCTGCTCGGCGCGGGCCTGCTCGTGTTCCTGCTGGGCCTGCACGAGGTGGGCGGATGGGAAGCGATGCGCGGCACGGGGGACCGGGCCCACCTGATGCTGTCCGCGAACCATCCCGTGCTCCCGTGGACCGGCATCCTCGTGGGGATGGCCTCCACCAATTTGTGGTACTACGGGACGAACCAGTACATCAACCAGAGGGTCCTGGGGGCCCGGACTGAATGGCACGCCCGCGCGGGCATCATCTTCGCCGGCTTCCTCGGAATCTTCCTGACCCTGGCCGTCTGCTTCCCGGGCCTGATCGCCTACCGGCTGTTCCCGAATCTGGCGAATCCCGACCAGGCGTATCCGAAGGTCGTCAGCCACCTGGTGGGCCCGTTGGGGTATGGGCTCCGCGGGCTGATCTTCGCCGGACTGATCGGGGCCATCATGTCCACGATTGACTCGTTGGCGAACTCGTGCTCGACGATCCTCACCATCGATTTCTACAAGCGTCTCTGGAAACCGTCCGCAGGCGACCGGGAGATGGTCACGGTCGGCCGGCTCACCGCCGTGGCTGTTCTCGCGATCGGCGTGCTCTGGACTCCGGTCGTGGGCCGGTGGGAATCCCTGTTCGGCTACTTCCAGGAATGCTGGTTTTTCATGGCCGTGCCGATTGTCGTGGTCTTCGTCTCCGCGCTCCTGTGGCCCCGCTCGAACAATTTCTCCGCCACCGCCACGCTGCTGTTGTGCATACCCATGGCGCTTCTTCCGGCCGTGCTGAAGGTGCTATCCTGGGAGATCAACTCCTTTAACCTGGCGGGAATCCTCCTCGCCCCGGTGATTGCTTTTCACATCGTAACATCCTACTGCCGGCCCGCCCTGCCGGCCGAGGTCGTCGACCGCTGGATTTGGAAGCCGTCGATGCTCTTCCTGCTCGAATCCGACAAAGCGGGCCGACATCCGTGGTACAAGAACCTCGTCTTGTGGTGGAGCGTGGTAGCTGCCGCTTACATCGTTCTCTACATGATATTCTGGTAGAGAGAGTGTCGGAGCCGGACAGGGGTTCTTTGCCTTGCCTGTGCGGCTCGGCAATAAACACACGAAATCGGAGGCCGTCCCTGGGGGGCATTCCTGCCGCCGCGCCGCCCTTGCTCCCGGCACACGTTTATGGTATAATATCGCTCGTGATTGGCGCCCATCGGCACGATCCATACCGGGACCACGGCATAGTTGAGTTCCCAAACGTGATGCATCATGTTTGGTGAGGCTTGGGTCCCGACTGCACTTGGAGGAGAGTTATGAGAAGCAGAGTCCTGTTCGTATCGATATTCTTATCGGTCGTGCTGCATTCGGCGCAGGCCGAATCCCCCGTCGTGTTTGCGGACGCCAATCTGAAGGCCGCCGTCGAAGCTGCACTGTGGGTCTCGGACCCTACGCCCACAGACATGCTGGCCCTGGACTACCTCAGCGCCTACTCGCAGGGAATCACGAGTCTGTCGGGCCTGGAATACGCCGAAAATGTGAATGCGCTGCATCTGAGTCACAATCGGATCAGCAGCCTGTCGGCCCTGTCGGGAATGAGCAATCTTGAGACGCTGGCCCTGAACACGAACGAGGTCAGCGATCTGTCGCCCCTGTCGGGGCTCGATCATCTGACGAGCCTGAATCTGCATGACAATCAGATTAGTGACGTCTCACCGCTGAGCGGATTGAGCAATCTGGAGGAGCTGATTCTTCGCATCAATTTCATCAGTGACATCTCGGCCCTGTCCGGCTTGACCAATCTGGATTCACTCACTCTCGACAGCAATAAGATCGGCAGCATTTCAGCGCTGAGCGGCATGAGCAAGCTTCGGTTCCTCCGTATCGGCTCCAACGAGATCAGCGATCTATCGCCTCTTTCCGGCATGAGCGATCTCGAGTACCTGGATGCTCACAAAAACGAGATCAGCAACCTTTCGGCCCTGGGGAGCCTGAGCAACCTGGACACCCTTGTCCTTTCGGACAATCAGATCAGCGATATCTCTCCGATAGGTGATTTTCTCTCCCTGTCCCGTCTGGATTTGAGGGACAATCCGCTGAACCAGGAGGCCTATGACATCTACCTGCCGCAGATCGCGGTGAACAACCCGGGCATCTACCTGAAGTACGATCCACCGGTCGTTGGACAGCGGCGCTTGTCGACCTCCTCCGGCGCCGGCGGCTCGGTCGTGAGCCCCGGCGAAGGAGAGTTCACGTACGCTGACGACGAGTCCGTTCGCCTTGAGGCCATCGCCGAGGCGGGCTTCGTCTTCGTTGGCTGGTCCGGCACGCTCTCCGGCACGCAAAACCCTCTGTTCATCACGATGGACGGGGACTACGAGATGCGGGCGGACTTCCGTAGCGTGGTGCAGGAACTCCACGTGGACGATGACGCGCCCGGCGATCCCTGGCCCCGCGACGCCACCTTGAGCGACCCGGATGAAGACGGCACCGCCGCCCATCCGTTCGACCGCATTCAGGAGGCCATCGAGGTTGCGTCTGAAGGCGCTTCGATCGTCGTTCAGACCGGCACATACCAAGAGAATATCGATCTGCTCGGCAAGAATCTCACGCTGCTGGGCGTGGACCCGGCGACAACGACGGCAGCCCCATTCCCGGTGATTGAAGCCGCCCGGATGGGACCGGTCGTAACCTTCAGCAGCGGTGAGGGGCCGGACTGCCTGCTGATGGGCTTTCTCATCACACGAGGCCAAGGCCAGCCGACCGGGGCGATCCTCTGCGAAGGGGCCAGTCCGACCATCGCCAACTGCCTGATCGTCGGCAACCGGTCAACCGATCCGAACGGGGCCGCGGTATACTGCAGGAACAGCGGCGCCATTCTGACCAACTGCACCATCACCGACAACTACGCCGGAACACAGGGCGCCGCACTCGCCCTGATCGATAGTGACGTAACAGTAGCCAACTCGATTCTCTGGGGCAACACGCCCAGCGACATCCATTCCGATGGCAACAGTGTCCCTTCAATCACCTATAGCGACATCGGCGGTTGGTGGCTGGATTCCGGCAATCTCAACACCGATCCGCTCTTTGCCCTGCGCGGTTTCTGGATGAACCCGGATGACCCCAACGAAGTGCTCGGGCCCGACGCCCCCGGGGCAACCTGGATTGATGGGGATTATCACCTGCAATCCCAAGCCGGCCAGTGGAGTCCCAAGGCACAAGACTGGGTCGAGGGTGACGTGACCAGCCCCTGCATCGACGCCGGTCTTCCCACCAATCCGTTGGGGTCTGAGCCGGCCCCCAACGGCGACCGCATCAACATGGGCGCCTACGGCGGCACTACCCAGGCCAGCAAGAGCCATCTCAAGATGGGCTCTCCGTGACATCATCGCGGCAGCCGGCAGTCCGTCTTTCTACGACCTCCACACAGAGATGTCGTTCATCGATGATGTCTCCCTGTTGGATCATGGTATCGACGTCATGGACACCCGGCGTCGAGTTTTACTGCACGCGTCCGAAATCGCACTTGACATTTGGCGGAGGACATGTATTATAAAACGTACGCCTGATGTATCTGCCGTGACAAGATGATGTGGTATCCCGCCACCCGATGGTAGAGGAGGAGGCAGAAGCTATGCGGTTCTCGCTGATGTTGTTGCCGCTGTTGTGCGGTCTCGCATGGGCCGGTGACGCGGTTTATTTCCCCGATCCGAACCTGAAAATCGCTGTGGAGGATGCGCTTTGGGTCGTAGACCCTACTCCGGCGGACATGTTTGCCCTGACGAGCTTGACATACACCGGCACATGGGACCTGGAGCACGCCATTGTGAGTCTGACGGGACTCGAGTACGCCACGAATCTCCAGTCGCTGACCCTTGGATACCATCTCATCGGTAACCTCTCTCCGTTGTCCGGCCTGATGAACCTGCACACACTGATTCTCTCGGACAGTCAAATTGGTGACATCTCTGTCATATCCGGACTGAGCAGCCTGCGGACCCTGGACCTTGAGGGCAATCAGATCAGCGATATCTCGCCTCTGTCCGCATTGAGTAATCTGGAGATGCTGAATCTTCACCGGAATCTGGTCAGTGACATCTCGCCCCTGCTGGGGTTCACGTCTCTCCAATCGCTCGATCTCCGCATCAATCCGCTGGATCAAGAGGCATACAATACGCACATCGATCAGATCCTGGCCAACAATCCCGGCATACGGTTTGTGCATGACCCGCGTTTTCACCGTTATATCACAATCGAATCCATCGCCGGAGGGTGTGTCACCAAGCCCGGTGAGGGAACGTTCAGCTACGAATTCGGCGAGATCATTGAGTTGGCTGCCGAGCCTGACCCATGCTTCGCGTTTGCCGGCTGGTCCGGCAGTTACCACGGCACAGCGAATCCCATGGAGTTCCTTGTGGACCAGGACTACACGGTTCGCGCGAATTTCCTGAGCCTCTTGGACGCCATCTGCGTCGATGACGATGCCGCCGGCGATCCCGGGCCGGGCGACGCAACTTTGAGCGATCCGCAGGAAGACGGCACGGCCGAGCATCCGTTCGACAGCATCCGTAAGGCCATCGAGGTGGCCGCCGAAGGCGCCTCGATCCTCGTTGACGCCGGGACCTACCGCGAGAGCATCGACCCTCTCGGCAAGAACCTCCACCTCATGGGAATGGCCCCGAACGATCCGAACAGGGTCTCTTGGCCTGTCCTCGAAGGTGCCGGCGCCGGCCCGATCGTACGCTTCAACAGCGGCGAGGGGCCCCAGTGCTTGCTGATGGGCTTTGTCATCACGCAAGGCAAGGGGCAAACGGCCGGGGCAATTCTGTGTGACGGAGCCAGTCCGACCGTCGCCAACTGCCTGATCGTCGGCAACCGCGCGACCGACCCACCCGGGGCCGTCATATACTGTCAGGACAGCCAGGCCGTCCTGACCAACTGCACCATCGCCGACAACTACACCGGTCCGGAGGACGCCGCCCTGATGCTCGTCGACAGCGATGTGACCGTGCTCGACTCGATCCTCTGGAATGATCGGATGACCAATGAGATTCTCGCTACAGGCACGAGCGATCCCAACATCCAGTATTGCGGCGTTCGCGGCTGGTGGCCGGGTTGGGGCAACATCCACCACGACCCGCTGTTCGCGCGTCCCGGCGTCTGGATCGATTCGGATGACCCCAACCAAGCCTGCGGCCCCGAAAACCCCAAGGCAATCCTGATGGACGGAGACTATCATGTGAAATCTCAGGCCGGTCGGTGGGACCTGGACTTGAGGGACTGGGTCCGGGATGAGGTCACCAGCCCATACATCGATGCGGGTCTTCCCGCCAGTCCGGTCCGGTGCGAACCCGCGCCCAACGGTGACCGCATTAACGTGGGCGTCTACGGCGGCACCCCCGAGGCCAGCAAGAGCCGCTCCAGCCCGCTTGTGCCTTAGGAGCGTCCCCGCCGTCCGTTGCGATGTGGCGATGAAAGCGAAGATTCTCCTTGACACCAGTCGAACATCCGATATACTGGAGAGAAATACACGGAGGAATGCTGGACACGACTTGAAGAAGTGGGAGAAGCGCAATATGCGTTGCCTCCCCGGGCCGGGGCATTGTCTTCTTTTGGCTATTGTACTGAAGACAAGGCATTGTGGAGAGAGGGAATATGTGGAGGATGCTTCTTGTACTCGTAGTAACGTCCCCTTGGGCCCGCTCCGCGCGCGCGGAAGAGCCGGTCCATTTCGCGGACCCCAATCTCAAAGCCGCTGTGGAGCAGCAACTGTGGATTTCGGACCCCACGCCAACAGACATGCTCAACCTGACGGAACTCAGTTGCCTTCGGGAGTGGGGTGCCGAGGCCAATGGTATCGTAGACCTCACAGGCTTGGAGTATGCAACGAATCTGCAATCACTGAATCTGCGCATGAATCGGGTCAGCAACCTGTCGGTCTTATCCGCTCTGACGAACTTGGAGTCACTGGACATCTCGTGGAACCGCGTAGTCAGTGATCTGTCGCCGCTGTCCGGTCTAACTAACCTGAGATACTTGAATCTTCACGAGAATGCCATCAGCGATCTCGCGCCGTTGTCCGGTCTGAGCAATTTAGACACGCTGATTCTTCGCTTCAATGAGATTAGCGACATCTCACCTCTTTCCGGCATGACGAGTCTGCGGGATCTCGATCTTGGCGGCAATCGGATCAGCAGTCTGGGGCCGCTGTCCTCATTGAACCAACTATCGACGCTGTTCCTCTGGCGCAATGACATCGGCGACCTCACGCCGCTGTCCAACATGGTGGACATGATTGCTCTGGAACTGGATATGAACCACATCAGCGACATCTCCCCATTGTCCGCTTTAAGCAATCTGCGGGACTTGGATCTTGCGAGCAACAAGGTCAGTGATATCTCACCATTATGCGCGCTGACATCACTTATGTCCCTTAACCTGCGAAATGACCCTTTACCGCAGGAAGCCTACGATGTCCTGATCCCGTTGATCGCTGCAAACAACCCGCGCATACGCATCGAACATGATTTGCATGCAGAGCGTCTCCTCTCAACTTCATCGACGTTCGGAGGTTCGGTTGTCGATCCCGGAGAGGGCGAGTTCCTCTACGAACACGAAACCTTAGTCCGCCTTGAGGCCAAGCCGGACCCGGGCTTCGTGTTTGCCGGCTGGTCCGGGACGTACCTGATGCCGCTGAACCCCACCTATATCACCATGAATCAGGATTACCAGATGCACGCGACTTTCCTGAGCGTGCTCGAGACGCTGTACGTGGACAATGATGCCTGGGATGATCCCGGCCTGGGGTGCGCGGCGCAGAGCGACCCGAACGAGGACGGCACGGCCGAGCATCCCTTCGACCGCATACAGGAGGCTGTTGAGGTTGCCGGCGAAGGAACCACGATCATCGTTCGTCCGGGGACCTACCGCGAGAACATCGACTTTCTGTATAAGAACGTCCGCCTGATCGGCGGGGACCCGAACGATCCGAACAGGGCCTCTTGGCCTGTCCTCGAAGGTGCGGGCGCCGGCCCGGTGGTACGCTTTAACAGCGGCGAAGAACCGGACTGCATGCTCACTGGCTTTGTCATCACGCAAGGCAAGGGCCAGTCGGCCGGAGCGATTCTGTGTGACGGGGCCAGTCCGACGATTGCCCATTGTCTGATCGTTGGCAACCGCGCGACCGACCCAGCCGGGGCCGTCATATACTGTCAGGACAGCCAGGCCGTCCTGACCAACTGCACCATCGCCGACAACTGCACCGGTCCGGAGGGCGCGGCCCTGATGCTCATCGACAGCGATGTGACCGTGCTCAACTCGATCCTCTGGAACGACAGGATGAGCAATGAGATTCTCGCCACAGGCACGAGCGATCCCAACATCCAGTATTGCGGCGTTCGCGGCTGGTGGCCGGATTGGGGCAACATCCACAAAGACCCGCTATTCGCCCAACCTGGCGTCTGGATCGATCCGGATGACCCCAATGAAGCCTGCGGCCCCGGAAACCCCAAGGCAATTCTGATGGGTGGAGACTATCATCTGACGTCCCAGGCCGGTCGGTGGGACCCGGACGCAAAGAGTTGGGTGCAGGATGAAGTCACCAGCCCGTGCATCGACGCCGGGGACCCAGGCGTTTCGGTCGGG
>Ga0114922_10004901_pt1 | contig 12381 bp, 10 predicted proteins | sample AartaG_FD_100975 | JGI IMG/M metagenome (GOLD analysis project Ga0114922, IMG submission 100975) | Deep subsurface microbial communities from Aarhus Bay to uncover new lineages of life (NeLLi) - Aarhus_00045 metaG | ecosystem: Environmental > Aquatic > Marine > Oceanic > Sediment | place... | reverse complement strand
GCTGCTGCGCAAGCTGTCCAACGAGAAGCAGGTGACACCCGAGACGCCGCCGACCTTCCTGCTGGCAACGTGGGAGGACAAGGCCGTGCCGGCCGAGAACAGTCTCAACTTCTACTTGGCCCTGCGTGAGAACAAGGTGCCGGCGGAAATGCACGTCTTCCTCAAGGGCCCGCACGGATTCGGGCTGGGCCAAAGCCTCGCGGCCGTCTCGGCCTGGCCCAAGCTCTGTGAGAACTGGATGCAGGAGATGGGTTTTCTCAAGTATCCGGCGCCATGAATAACGATTGAATAGACGTGTGAATGGGTTCCCAAACGCGGCACATCGCGGCTGGGGCCCCAATTCGCGCGGAACAACTCTTGAGGAGTCCTGATGCTCAACCGAATCAACACGACAATCATCGTAGTCGCGGGCGCGACGTCTCTGGTGTGCTCGGGAGTCATCCTGGCCGATGAACAGCCGCGGGCGGTCTCGACGTTTCACTGCATCGGATTCTATTGGAGTCCGCCGGATGGAGCGGCAGAGAACGCGTGCGCCGTGCGGTATCGACGGGCGGGCTCAGAGCAATGGAAGCAGGCCTTGCCGCTGTGGTTTGATGCGCGGGAATCGGAGGAAGTGCCGGCCGAGCATCGCCGGCAGTACCGGGGCAGCATCGTCAATCTGACGGCGGGAACCGAGTACGAGATCGAGTTGTCCCTTGAGAGAACCGAGCGGCGAGCTTTGTTGCGTGCGCGGACCTGGGATGAGCGTTTCCCCATCGGCGAGACCGTGATGGTGTCCGACGGCGACGCGCCGCTGTTCGTTGACAAGTCCGGCTCGCCGCAAGGCTACACTCTCTACACATACACGCCAAGCGGTAAGACAGCCACAATCGACGTACGAAACACGCACGCCCAATGTGTCGAGGTCCGCGCGTCGTACGTCATCCTTCGCGGCCTGACGCTCCGGAACGCACAGCAGCATGGGATCCGAATCTTCCGGGGCTGTCACGATGTGGTCGTCGAGGGCTGTGATATCAGTGGCTGGGGGCGAATCTTGGACGACGGCTGGGGCCGCAATCTCGATTCGGCCATCTACTCGCGCGAGGCGGACCTGACGCGCGTCATCGTGCAGCGCAATCGCATCCATCATCCGCGTGGCGACTCCAACAACTGGCGAGAGAATCGGCCGCGCGAGGGCAAGCGCGAGTCCTATCATCCTGAAGGGGCCCAGGCCGTATACTTCAGCAACAGCGAAGGCAACCACGTGATCCGGTACAACACCGTCTGGTCCGACGACGAGCACCAGTACAACGACATCTTCGGGGCGGCCTCGAACTTCAGCGTACGCGGCTTTCCGAACCGCGATTCCGACATCTACGGCAACCTGCTCAGCCACTGCTGGGACGACACGATCGAGTCCGAGGGCGCGAACTGCAACGTCCGCATCTGGGGCAATTACAGCACCGAGTGCTTCGTCGGCATCGCTTGCGCAAGCACCTCGATCGGGCCGCTGTACGTGTGGCGCAACGTCAGCGACGTGATGCGCGTCGCGCCGGGCGAATGGAGCGGCGGATTCCTGAAGACCAGCGACAAGATGGGCGGCGGGCGGATCCTCGTGTTCCACAATACGATCCTGCAGCCCGCGCGGATTGTCGATGGTGAAAGGACCCTCGTGGGTGCGCGGCTGGGCCTCGGGTGGGGCGGCCCGATGGTCAACGTCACCAGCCGCAACAACATCCTGCACGCCAGATCGGTGGCCATCCGCGACCGCGCCGCGGACGCGCTCGCCGATTACGATTACGACCTGTACACCGGCGACCTCCAGGCCCCTGACCGGCACGAAACACACGGGATCGAAGCCGAGCCGGTCCACGTCGACAACTGTGGAATGAACGAAAACAAAGGGCTCTTCTGGCTGTCCCCGGGTAGTGCGGGCTACGATGGGGGCGTGCGGCTGCCGAACTTCAACGACGTGTATGAAGGCGAGGCACCGGATCCCGGCGCGCATGAGGCGGATACACCGCCCATGGAATTCGGAGTCGATGCGCACAGACAGTGACACGTAATGAGTCCGACAGGTCCATCGCCGCGAAGTCTATACATTCAATGACATCGTCGGTATGGCGGTTTGATCCTGATCGCCAGCCGGGCGTTCCATGTGCGTTTTACGATTGCGGGGCCTCGGTGGTGAGGTCGTTCTCTGGCTTCGATTGCGTCGGCTCGGAGGTCTCGGCTTGCGGATCTGTCCAGATGGGGACCGGTGTGTAGCAGCGCGGCGCGGGCAGATTCACCGAACGGACCTCGAACGGCGCCGGCGTGGAAGGCGCCTCCGCGAGCGGATCGTCAGACAGCTCTCCAGGTTCCCCGTCGATTCCGAGGAAGAAATTCGCGACCTTCCGGTAGTCCTCGGCGCCGTTGCAGGTCGGGTCGTACTCGAAGATCGTCTTTCCGTAGCTGGGGGCCTCCGCCAGCTTGATATTCCTTCGGATGAAGGTCGGCAGTATCTCGGCGTCGGACCACGCGCTGTTCGAGCCGCGAGCGTTGCCGAGGAACCGCTCGATATCCGCGCGGACTTCGTTCGGCAGCGAGGCGCGGGTGTCGTGCATGCACAGCAGCACACCGGTGACCTTGATGTTCGGATTGATCCGCTTGTTGACCAGATCGACCGTCTGGAGGAGTTTGCCGAATCCCTGGAGGGCAAGAAAGTGCGGCTGCAGCGGGATCAGGACCTCCTGGGCGGCGGCCAGGGCGTTGAGCGAGAGCAGCCCGAGCGACGGCGCGCAATCGATGAAGCAGAAATCGAACCGATTCTGACTCGCCTGCATGGCCTCGCGCAGGACGATCTCCCGACCGACGACGTTGACTAATTCGCTCTCGGCCCCGACGAGGTTGATGTTGGCCGCCAGGAGCCACAGGTTGGACCGCACGAACATCAGACTGGACTCGAACGATGCGGACTCCGTCACGACCTCGTAGGAGCCGACACGAACCGCCTGGGGCTCGACACCGAGATGGATGGTCAGGTGGGCCTGGGGATCGAGATCGATGACGATTACCCTCTGCCCGGCGGCGGCCAGGGCGGCGGCCACATTGACGGCCGTCGTGGTCTTCCCGACCCCCCCCTTCTGATTCACCACCGCAATCGTTCTCAATTTGTCACCCCACTAATGTCCAATCTTCCGGCCGGCGGCCTGCAGCTTCTTGAGGACGGAATCGAGCACGCCGTTGACGAACGGACCGGATTTCTCCGTGCTGTACTTCTTCGCCAACTCAATGGCCTCGTTGATCACCACCTTCGGTGGCATCCCCGGGCACGACGTCAACTGGTAGACCGCCAGTCGCAGAATACTCCGGTCCACCGGCGATAGACGCGAGAATTGCCAGTGGATCGTCGAGCTGGTGATGAGATCGTCACTCTCGGCAACTTTCGTCCACGCGCCGTTCGTCCATTCCCAGGCAAGCTGGCGCGTCCGCGAGTCGTCTTCCATCTCATGGAAGAACTCAGCCATCAGACGCGGCAGCAACTCGGAGCCCTGCACGTCAAGCTGATAGAGGGCCTGCATGGCGAGTTCTCTGGCCTTCGATCGTTTATCCATATGTACTCGAGAACGAGCGCCGCCGCACGGAAGGGCGGTATTGCCACCCACGCAGCGCGCAATCCATATCCTCGGAGCAACTGTGCCGGCCTGCTCCGGGCGGCCTTCAGGGGTCTCCAGCCTACTGCATCTGCTCCGTGACATGGGCCATTTCCATGGCGGTTGTGGCGGCGTCGGCGCCGGCGTTGCCCATCTTCGTGCCGGCCCTTTCGATCGCCTGTTCGAGGCTCTCGCAGGTTAGGACGCCGAAGACCGTGGGCACTCCCGTGTCGTAGTTGATTTGCCCGATGCCGCGAACGACCTGCTGACAGACGGCGTCATAGTGGCCGGTCTGCCCGCGGATGACCGCGCCAAGGCACAGGACGGCGACGTACCGGCCGCTTTCCGCGAGCTTCTTGGCTGCAATGGTGATCTCGCAAGCGCCCGGCACCCAGACGACGCGGATCTGCTCGTCGGCGGCGCCGTGTCGCTGCAGGCAATCAATCGCACCGCCGAGCAGCTTTGACGTCACGAACTCGTTGAACCTGCTGACGACGATGGCATACTTGCCCTTGCCCGCCGCAATCCGGCCCTTGATTTCCTCGATCATAGTCCTGCCTCTCCAAAACAATGCGTGGCACATCGTCCGCATTCACTGAGCCGGCCCTGCCGCATCACGAACTGCCATACGCACATTATAAGACCCTTGGCAGCCCGTATCCAGAAAAACACCGAATCGGATGCGGACCATGCGGCAAAGACCGCCGTTTCATCGCGTTAAACACAAGGATTGTAAGGGCTTATCGCTCGGTTGACCAGCAGAATCCCCATGGGGGCAAAAACAACCGCCTCGATCGGCAGAAAACGCTAACGAACGGGCACTTGGCGGGCGATAACGCCCTTGTGTAAGGACTGGTACGAATCTCTGGAGGCAGTTGCCCATATGCTGTTTGATGGTGCCGAATTCGGGCCCTATGACAGGGCTGAACGCAATGCACGCAAGGCCTACGAGTTGTACGAAGACGGCAAGATGACCCAGGCCCTGACGGAGCTGGAACGGGCGCTGGAGGTCAATCCCACGAATAGCGCATGGCACTTCAACAAGGGCCTGACGCTCGATGCCATCGGCAGGTTCGATGAGGCGATCGCCGAGTATGAAATCGCCCTGCAACTGAGCCCCAGCGATCTGGAGATTCTCAACGCATTGGCCGTGGACTACACCCGCACGGGACTGTACGACAAGGCCCTCCGCACATTCGAGTACATCCAGGATTTGGATCAGGGCTTCGAGCCGTGCTACTGCAACCGGATCATCACGTACGCGGAGATGGGCCAGCACGACCTGGCCGAGCAGATGTTCTACCTCGCCCAGCAGATCGATGAGGAGTGCCCGCTGTGCTACTACAACATCGGCAATAGTCTCTTCGCCCGCGGCGCTCATAAGAAGGCCGTTCGCTGCTGGCTGCGTACGGCTGAGTTGGAGCCGACGCATCCACAGATCAACTACCGAATCGCCCAGGCCTATTGGTCGGACGGCGACCGCACCCGCGCCCGCGAGCACTTCCTCGCGGAGCTCCGCGTCAATCCGGGCGACGTGGACGCCATCATGGATTTCGCCCTGCTGTTGCTCGAAACGGGCGACCTGGACTCGGCCACGGAGAAATTCCGCCGCATCCTGGAACTCGACCCGGACTTCGCCCCTGCCCTGTTCTATCTGGGCGAGGTTGCGCTCGATCACAACGACCGCACCAAGGCCGTTGGTCTGTTCGAGGAGGCCCTGTGCAAAGATCCCGCGCTCGCCGGACCGCACTTCCGATTGGCCCAATGTGCGTTGATGGACGACCAGAACGAGAGGGCAAGAAGCCATCTGCTGGCGGAGTTGGATCGCGAGAGCGAGAGCGCCGATACGCTGGTGTCCATGGCCTCAATGTTCCTGACGATCGACGACCCGGACCACGCCACGCAGTGCCTGCTGCGGGCCGTGGGGCTGGACATGCGTAGCCCCGACGCCTACTACTATCTCGGCGTCACCGCCGCCAACAAGGGCCAGTTCACCGACGCGGGCCGGTTCTTCACGCGCGTCCTCGAGCTGGATGGCAACCATACTGGCGCGCTGCGGGACTCGGCCTACACGTATCTTGCGGCCGGGCAGGCCGAGAAAGCGGTCGGCCGGATCGCCCGGGCCCGAGCGTTGCTGCCGGAGGATTGCGAGCTTCGCATGCTCGACTACAGCGTTCGCCTGCTCCAGGTCTTCGGCCGTGTGCGCCGCGGCGTATCCCGCCTGGACCCGTGCCGCATACTGCGGCGGCTTCGACCTCGATCCTGAACCGGCCGGCAGCGCAGAGGTACATTCAGCGACCTGCCTTCGGTAGGACGGGACCGTCGAATCACGCCTTCGGGACACAACTAATGCCCCCCCATTTTACCCAAGCGATCCTTTTGGCCCTTCCTATTTTGACTCGGTACGGCCCAGCAGTGCCTGCCGGGCAATTCCCCAGTGAAGCAGGAGGCATATTCCAGCCCGGGGCGGTCCCGCAAGCACCTTCGCAGGCTTTGCCTGCGGAGGTGAGCTACGCCTTCGGGGCGTGGGGGGGGGGTGCACGACAAGAAAGTGTCGGGTCAAGATAAGAAGGATGTCATTGCGAGGAGGCGTACGCCGACGAAGCAATCTCCGAGAAAGCCAGGGGTTGAGAGGGTTCCCAAACGCGAAAGGATGCGTTTGGGGTCCCAGATTGCCACGCCAGCCTTCGGCCGGCTCGCAATGACATCCGGGGCGTTTGCCACGATCTTGTCGTGCACCCTTTGGGGCGTGGCGGGCGGTTTTTTCTTTTGTCAACGCGAGATGGGCGAATATAATACCTTGTCCGGAAAACTCGGGGGCTGTGGCCACGTATCCAACACGCGTCTAATGTCCCGGCAAGGTCCGGACGACCAAGAGCACGCACACCAGGCTGGTCCGGGTGTGTCGTGCCGGTGTCCGGCCGAGTGGCGGAATGGCAGACGCTGGGGACTTAAAATCCCCTGCCCGTAAGGGCGTATGGGTTCAAATCCCATCTCGGCCACTATGGGGATCAAGTGAATTTTTGGCAGGCACAGGTACGCAGGTGTCGGCCGGTACTGATGACTTTTTGGAGGTAACCTATGATCGATAACGATGTCCGACTCGTGGACGTGGAGAAGCCGAACCTCTACCGAGAGGTCTTCCCATATGCCGAATTCCCGAAGGTCGTGTTTGACAATCAGCGGGTCGATATCGAGATCCCGGAGGAGATTTGGATCACCGATACGACGTTCCGCGACGGCCAGCAGGCCCGGCCGCCCTATATGCCGGAGCAGATCCTGCACATCTACGATCTTCTGCACCAGATCGACGGTGGGACCGGGCTGATTCGCCAATGCGAGTTCTTTCTCTATTCTGAGAAAGACCGGAAGGCCGTAGAGTTGTGCAAGGCGCGCGGCTACAAGTATCCCGAAATCACCGGCTGGATTCGCGCCGTGGCCGCCGATTTCAAACTCGTCTCCCAGATGGGGCTGCAGGAAACCGGCATCCTGACGTCCGCCAGCGATTACCACGTCTTCCTGAAGCTCGGCAAGACGCGGGCGCAGGCCATCAACGGCTATCTCGACGTCGTCAAGGCGTCTCTGGACAATGGCGTGCGGCCGCGATGTCACTTCGAGGATATCACGCGGGCGGATTACGACGGCTTCGTGCTGCCCTTTGCCGCCGAACTGCTGAAGATTGGCGAGCAATACAACCAACCGGTGAAGATTCGCCTGTGCGATACGCTCGGGTTCGGACTGCCTTGGTCGGAGGCGGCGTTGCCGCGGAGCATTCCCAAGCTCATCCAGGGCCTGCGGAAGATCGGCGTCCAGCCGGCGCAACTGGAATGGCACGGACACAATGACTTCCACAAAGTCCTGATCGATGCTTCGACGGCGTGGCTCTATGGATGCAGCGCCGCCAACGCCGCCATCTTCGGCTGCGGGGAGCGCACGGGCAATCCGCCGCTTGAGGCCCTGGTCATCGAGCACGCCCAGTTGCGGGGCATGACGCCCGGGGTCAACTACGCCGCCGTCACCGAGCTGGCGGAATACGCGCGCAAGGAGTTGGGCTTTGAAATCCCGAGGAACTATCCGCTGGTGGGCAAGGATTTCAATGTCACTCGGGCCGGCATCCACGCGGACGGTCTGCTGAAAAACGAGGAGATCTACAACTGCTTCGACACGCAGAAGCTTCTCAATCGTCCCGTCGGTGTGGCGATTGCCGACAAGACCGGAGCGGCCGGCATCAAGCACTGGGTCGAAACGCACTACGAGATTCAGATCGCCAAACACGATCCTCGGATCATCCGGATCAAGGACCAAATTGACGCCGAGTACGCCGCTGACCGGATCTCCGTGATCTCCGACGATGAGATGCACCAGTGGGTCCGCGAGGCATTCAGCGGTCAGGTGCCGCCGGCGAGGAAGCTGTGAGCGAAGCCGGTCCGGGTTCGGAGAGAGTAGGGGAAGATATCGAAGATGGCGGACGACGAGATCAGAGCGGTCCTGTTTGACCTCGGCGATACGATCCTGGACTTCGGCAGGATCAAGACGACCAGGTGCTTTCTGGAGGGCGCGAAATCCTCGCACGCCTTTCTGAAGGAGCACGGCCAGCCGATCGGCAGCTTCCTGTGGTATTTCCTGCGCAACCTGGTGCGCCTTCGCGTCAAGTTCCTGCTGTCCGACATTCTGCGAAGGGACTTCGACTCTCTCGAGGTGTTCCGGAAGGTGGGGGCCCGACAGGGGGTGCATCTGTCGCTCGAACAGTGGGAGCAGTTTGCCTGGCTGTTGTATGAGCCTCTCAGCCGGCAAGCACGGATTGAAGAGGACCTGCCCCAGACCCTGGGCGCCCTGAAGGGCATGGGCCTGAAGCTCGGCATTGTCTCCAACACGTTCGTGAATCGTGCCTCGCTGGAGCGGCATCTTCAGCAGCTCGGCCTGCTGGATTTCTTCGCCGTGCAGCTCTACTCCTACGAGTTCGGTTTCCGCAAGCCCAGTGCGGAGATCTTCCGGATTGCCGCCGAGAAGATCGGCGAGCCGGCGGAGCAGATCGTATTCGTGGGGGACCGGATTGACAACGACATCCGGCCCGCCTTAGACACCGGCATGAGGGCCGTGCTCAAGGATGCCTATACGAATGCGGGAAAGCCGACCCCGCCGGGGGCCTGGAGGATCCAGCGGCTTTCGGAGCTGCCCGGCGTCGTCCAGAAGATCAACGCAGGCGCGGCACAGCCGACCCGCGCGTGAGTGTTGGGGACTCTCGGCCCTGTCTGCGATCCTCGCTCGCATGGGAAGTGAAGTGCGTGTCACTGAAACCGCCAGCGCAGATCATCCCATTCCCGCGCATTGCACTCGACGGAACGATTGGGCCGCACGGGCGCGCAGCCGGCCATCCTGCGGTCTGGTACCGTCCTTCTTTTCCTGCTCGTGCGCGACGATTCGGCGGATGGAAGCCGAAAAACCGCCTGTGCGAGATTGACATTCAGCGTCGTGCTCCTTACTATCGCATCCCGGGTATGAATCAGAAGTGAACCTATAAGGAGAACAGGAATGGCCGCAGGCAAGATAATTGACGTAACCGACGACAGTTTCGAGAACGAGGTTCTGGCGTCTGATGTTCCCGTGCTGGTGGACCATTGGGCGCCGTGGTGCGGGCCGTGCCTCATGGCCGCGCCGGTGCTCGAGAAGATCGCCGACGAATATGATAGCCGGCTCAAGGTCTGTAGGATCAACGTGGATGACAACCGCGAGGTTCCGGCCCGATACGGCATTATGAGCATTCCCACGATGTTTCTCTTCAAAGACGGCGACCTGGTGGACCAGATCACGGGCGTAACGCCCAATTTCGAGGCGGACCTGAAGAAGAAGATTGAGCCGCACGTGAGTTGAATGGGGAGGACCACGCCGCCATGGGCGATCCGCTGTACGACGTCATCATCGTGGGGGCCGGCCCCGCCGGATTAGGCGCCGCCGTGTATACCTCCCGGGACCGCCTCAAGACCCTCATGCTCGAGAAGATGATCCCGGGTGGGCAGATCTTCAATACGGATCGAATCGAGAATTATCCCGGCTTCGACCGCATCGACGGGCCCGGCCTCGTCGAGCGGATGCAGAAGCAGGTCGAGACCTTCGGGGCCGAGATCAAGACCGGCTCCGAAGTGACCGCCCTGGAAAAACTCGAAGACGGAAACCTCGGCGTACACTGCGGCGATGAGACCTACACCGCGCGGGCCGTGATCCTGGCGCCGGGCAGCGACTACCGCAAGCTCGGCATTCCGGGCGAAGAGGAGTTCCGCAATGCCGGCGCGGGCGTGAGCTACTGCGGCACGTGCGACGCGCCCTTCTTCCGTGAAAAGCAGGTTGTCTCCGTTGGCGGGGGCAATACCGCCGTCGAGGAGACGCTCCACCTGTGCAAGTACGCCGCCAGGGTGACGATGATTCATCGGCGCGATGAATTCCGGGCCTCTCAGATCCTCGTCGAAGAACTGCTGGCCAAGGCGAAGGGGCCGGACTCCAATCTCGTCATCAAATATGACACCGTCGCCACCGCGATCCAGGGCGAAGGCAAGGTCCAGTCGGCCAAGCTCAAGAACGTCAAGACCAACGAACAAGAGGACTATCCCTGCGACGGGGTGTTCATCTTCGTCGGCATGGTGCCCAACACGGCCTTCCTCAAGGGGATCGTCGAGCTGACCGACGCCGGGTTCGTCAAGTGCGACTGCGCGTATCTGCGCACGAGTGTGCCCGGTGTGTTCGTGGCCGGCGACTGCCGCATCGGCGCCGCCATGCAGCTCGTCACGGCGGTCGCCGACGGCGTCGACTGCGCCATGATGCTCAAGCACTACTTCCGCGACCCCGAATGGTGGAAGAGGCCAGTTAGTGACATGCTTCAACCAGGCGGTTGGTGAGCGAAGACCTCCGGTCATTACGATCCGCCGAACGGCTTATGATAGGAATTCTGGAAAATGGAGATTGGGCTTATATTATTCAAGGAAATCGGTTTGGGGATTTCCTTGAATAATCAGCCTAACTTGCTGCAGGTCAGGCACATGCGGTGTTCGGGAGGAAAAATCGCGAAGCCAATTTTTCCTTCTTCACGCAAGCCTAATCTCTATTTTGCAGAAGCTTAGCTATGACGTACGAAGATCTCAAGGGAAAGAGAGTTCTGGTCACGGGCTCCAGCAGCGGTATTGGCGCTGCGGCGGCCGTGATGTTTGCGCAGCAGGGCTGCTCTATCGGCGTGCACTACTTCGCCACGAAAGACGGCGGTGAAAAAACCCTCGCGGCGGTCAAGAGACATTCCGACGGCGTCCTCCTCCACGCGGATATGCGCGACGGGGGGCAGGTCGGCCGGATGATCGAACAGTTTGTGGAGGTGGCCGGGGGGCTCGATGTGCTGGTGAACAACGCCGGCTCGCTCATCGACCGGCAGCCTTTCGAGACCGCTACGCTCGAGTACCACGAGGATGTCTTCGCGACGAACTGCCGCAGCGTTTTCCTGGCTACCCAGGCGGCCCTGCCCCATCTCAAGCAAAGCAAGGGCAATATCGTCAACATCGGCTCGGTCGGCGGCCACACAGGTGGCGGTCCCGGCTCCGGACTGTACGCGGCCGCCAAGGCCGCCATCGCCACGGAGACCATCGCGATGGCCATGGAGTTTGCCCGGTACGGCGTCCGGGTCAACAGCGTCCTGCCCGGCTTCATTGAGACCCGTTTCCACTACCGCTTCAGCGATGCCCAACGGAGGAGGAAGGTCGCCGGGCAGACCCCGCTCGGCCGAAACGGCACCGCCGAGGACGTCGCCAAGGCCATCCTCTTCCTCGCCAGCAACGCCGCGAGCTTCATCACGGGCGAATACCTCGCCGTCAACGGCGGCCTCTACATGCGCGCGTAATCCCGCAGGAATCTGAAGCGCAGGGGCTTGTCGTAAATCTCTATTGGCAAGAAAAGTGAACCTGCCCGGTTGACAGAGGCCGGTTCCGGGCGTTTAATAGGTCTGTTCGCCGCGACGGACGCGGATGGACGATTGGGTCGGTGCCCGAGTTGGCTAAAGGGGACGGGCTGTAAACCCGTTGGCGTAAGCCTACGTAGGTTCGAATCCTACCCGGCCCACTGGTAGTACTTGCAGGGTCTGCCCGCTCTATCCACCGGTTGATCGGCGCTGTTGCTTTTGCTGAATCCTGGCCCAGGTGTCCTTCAGGGTGACGGTCCGGTTGAAGACGAGCTTCTCGGCAGTGCCATCACGGTCCACGCAGAAGTAGCCGAGCCGCTCGAATTGGCAGCGGGTCAACGGCAACGCGCCGGCGACCGACGGTTCGATCCAGCACTCGGGCAGCACTTCGAGCGAGTTCGGGTTCAGGTGCGCCGTGAAGTCCTGGCCCTCTTCGACGTCGTCCGGATTCTCCTTCGTGAACAGATTGTCGTAGAGCCGTACTTCCGCCGTCAGGGCGTGCGGGGCCGAGACCCAGTGCAGCGTGGCCTTGACCTTGCGGCCGTCGGGGGCGTCACCGCCGCGGGTGGCCGGGTCGTACGTGCAGTGGAGTTCCGTGACATTGCCGTCGGCGTCTTTTACGACGTCGGTGCAGGTGATGAAGTAGGCGTAGCGCAGCCGGACCTCGCGGCCGGGAGCGAGCCGGAAGAACTTCTTCGGAGGCTCCTCCATGAAATCGCCGCGCTCGATGTACAGCTCCCGCGAGAACGGAACCTTGCGCGTGCCGGCCGACGGGTCCTCCGGGTTGTTGATGGCGTCCAGCTCGTCCACCTGGCCCTCGGGATAGTTGTCGAT
>Ga0114922_10004900_pt1 | contig 12382 bp, 9 predicted proteins | sample AartaG_FD_100975 | JGI IMG/M metagenome (GOLD analysis project Ga0114922, IMG submission 100975) | Deep subsurface microbial communities from Aarhus Bay to uncover new lineages of life (NeLLi) - Aarhus_00045 metaG | ecosystem: Environmental > Aquatic > Marine > Oceanic > Sediment | place: Aarhus... | reverse complement strand
TCGCCAACTCGGGGAGCGTTCCGTCCCAGCCGATCAGCGCGTCCACCGGCAGACAGATGAGCGGATTGGTCAGGCGGCCGTAGAACCCGTTGACGGCGCGGTAGTCCTCCCGCAGGCCCGGATTGTCCTTGAGGACGGTGGCGACGGCGCGCGGAATGCGGAGGTCCTTCTGGAATTCGCTCTGAAGGAACCGATAGAACCGCCAGACCTGCTGAAGCTCGGGCGTCCAGTTGTAGAACGAAATGGGCTTGCTCCGCGCCTTGTCGCGTTCGAACTCGGCGAGGAGGCGCGCCTTCTCCGTTTCCTGGTCCGGCTTGAGACGAACGTTGCTGCCGGCCAGCTCGAGTGCGGCGGCAAGGAACGGCCGCGCCGCGCTCGCGGCGGGGAGCTTATCGAACACCGCCATAACGAAGTCCGGTGCGGCGGGGGCAACGCCCAGCTTCCCCTGATAGCATGCGAGATCGAGCGCCGCGTACAGGCCGTCGTCGAACTGTTTCGCCGCACCATCGATCAGGTTCGTGCTCGGCAGCAGTTCGAGCCCGTGCTCCGCCGCAGCCTTCACCACCTCGGCGTACGAGGGCCGGAGCACGAGCATTGCCGCCTCGACGTCCGGCTTGATCGTCGGACAGTCCAACTCGATGACCGCCGCGCTCTGGTTCACCTCCCAGTCGCCGAGCGGACGGCTGTCCACCAAGTCCTCGTCGAACGCCGGGTTCTTGTCCTCCAGCCGATCATCGACCAGCTTCAGGTCGTCCCGCGCAGGCGGCTCCCCGTACTCCGTCCATTCCGTCGTGACGTAGCGCCCCGCGCGCCAGTACAGACCATACAGGCAGAGAGCCAGAACAAGGACGACGAGCAAACCAACAAGGACCTTGGTTTGGCGCTTCATGCGTAGCTCCCACACTGCTCCAGATGCAAGACCGCCTCGTTCGCCGAAGGGCGTTCTATCACAGAGCGGGCCGCCGGTCAAGCGCCGGCGTCGCTTTACAGCCGCGGGCCGAACGCTATAATGCTCGCGATCACCCGGCCTTCGACGAAAGGAGCAGCACGTTGAACATCATCCTGATCATCTCGGACACGTTTCGGTATGACAACCTGTTCGACCGCGCGAAGTGGCTGCCGGTGCGGACGCCGGAGCTGGATCAGTTCGCCGAGCGCGCGGTGAGCCTCAGCAACCTATGGGTGTCAAGCTTCCCGACCATCCCGCACCGGACGGACCTGACCACCGGGCGATACGGCTGGCCGTGGTACCCGTGGCAGGACCGGCGTAAGAGCGGCGAGAACCACCTCCCGGTGATGCTCAAGGACGCGGCCTACGTCTCACAGCTCATCTGCGACTGCCCCCACCTGTTCAACGCCGGCTTCCAGTTCGGCTTCGACGCCGCCGTCCAGACCCGTGGGCAGGAGGGCGACGTGTTCTTCACGCGAATGAACCGCCCCATCACCGAGGCCATGCCGCGCGAGAAGACCCGCCTGACCAAGAAGATGGGCGACCACGGACTCGTCGACATCTCCAAGTGGGTCAATCCGTTCTGGTACCGCGAGATCGACCGGTTCCCGCCGCGGACCGCTGGCCTTGCGATGGAGTGGCTCGAAGAGAACTACCAGCACCACCCGTTCTTCCTGTGGGTCGACTTCTTCGACCCGCACGAGCCGTGGGACCCGCCGGAGTACATGGTCAAGAAGTACGATCCCGACTACGACGGCCCGCCGATGCTGCATCCGAACTACGGCCGGTCGAGCGACTACACCGACGCGGAGCTGCGCAACCTGCGCGCCCATTACTGCGCCGAGGCTGAGCTGGTCGACCGCTGGGTCGGCCGCGTCCTCCAGAAGATCGACGACCTCGAGCTGTGGGACAACTCGATGGTGCTGTTCACCGCCGACCACGGCTTCAGCATCGGCGAGCACGCCCGCGCGGGCAAGTCGAACATCAACGAGCGCGACGACCGCTGCTGGCCGATCTATCCGGAGGTGGCGCACATCCCGCTGATGGTCGCGGCGCCGGGGCTCGAAGGCGGCCGGACCGTTGACGCGCTGCTCCAGCCGCCGGACATCGCGCCGACGTTGTTCGAGCTGGCGGGCGTTGAAATCGAGCCGCCCGAGCCGTTTCATGGCACGTCCTTCGCGCCGATGCTCCGAGGCGAGGAGCAGGCGCCGATCCGCGACTTCGCCATCTCGGCCTCGTTCGGCAAGCTCGACTACGACACCCTGCCCACGAAGGCCACCACACCCGTCCTCTACACGGAGAAGTGGGCGTACGCGCCCATCGGCGCGGAGGGCGAACGCGAGCTCTACGATCTGGCGGCCGATCCCGGCTGCGACACGAACCTTGCCGCCGACCACGCCGACATCTGCGATGGCCTCCACGCCAAGCTACTCGGCTGGCTCGAGGAGGTGGACGCGCCGGACACGGCGCTCAAGCCGTTCACGTAGCGATCACTCGGCCGTTTTCGGGACAATGTCAGCGTGAGTAGTGTCCCCACGATGAAGACCATGGCGCTCGACCGGCTATCGTGCAGACTGGCGGTCCTCTGGGCGCTCGCGCTGATCTCCCTGCCGGTCGCCGACCGTCTCTCAGCCGCGACGGCGCTCAGTTGCAGCGTCACGCTGTGCGTGTTGACGCACGCGGGGCTCGTCGTGGCCGTCCTCCGCGCCGCGTGGGGGTGGCGCTCGACCCTGGCGGCAGCGGGCGCCGTGTACGTGATCGCGTGGGCCGCCGAGACCGTCGGGCTGTCCACAGACTTTCCTTTCGGGTCCTACAGCTACACGCACGGGCTGGGGGCCCAAGTGGGCGGCGTGCCCGTTGTCATCCCGGCGTCCTGGCTGATGATGCTGGTTCCCGCCTGGGGGGTGGCGGCGCGGCTGGTCGGCACAGAGCGGCGCCTCGCTTTCGTTGCGGTAAGCGCCGCCGCCTTCACTGCGTGCGACCTGTTCCTGGACCCGAAAATGGTCGCGTGGAATTTCTGGACGTGGCACAGCCCCGCCGGGTACTTCGGCATCCCGTGGACGAACTTCGCGGGTTGGTTTGCCGTTGCGGCCTTCATCACGGCGGTTGTTCGCCCCCGCAACCTGCCCCAAAGGCCGCTCGTGATCATCTACATCGTAGTCTGGGCCGTTGGATCGGTCAGCCTGTCTCTTGTCTGGCACTTGCCGGGCCCTGCCCTCTTCGGCTTCACAGGCATGGGCGCTTTTGTGCTGCTTAGTCGGCACCGCGCGACGGAGGACCGCGCAACCCAACCGTCGGTGACGCCGGCCCTGTACACGAACACGTGGGCCTAAGCGCCCGTTGTCGCCGAAGGTGAGCGGGAGTTTTACGACACCGAGGCCGATCCCGGCGCGCAACGGGATTTCACGGCCGAGCACCCCGCAGTGCGTGACAGACTCCACGCCAAGCTGCTCGGCTGGCTCGACGAGGTGGGAGCACCTGAGACGGCGGGCAGGCCGTTCGCCTAAGCGTTACCTGTGCGACTCGATCAGCGTCCATCGAGGTTCGCCCCAGACCTTGACCCCGGGCAGTGCCTTGTCGATGTCCCCGATGAAACTGAAGTTCAGCGTGCCGCTCGACACGCCGAAGCCGGGCTCGCCGTGGCGCCATGTGGCGCGCCACGTGATCGGCGGGCGCTCGAGCTTCGATTCCTTCTTGACTGCGGTCAGCACGACGAGGACGGCCGACGTGAACGGGATCTCGATCCGCCACGCCCCCGCCTCGGGGTCCGGCTTCTTCTTGACCGGCGGGTAGTTCACCCCGTTGACGAACGACTCCTTGCCCGGGCCGCCGATCAGGCGAAGCTGCGGCGGTCGCGGCCGAATGACCTTGCCCAGTAGCTTTCCGCCGTCGCGCGTGATGGTGAAATAACTCTGGTAAATGGTCGGCCTCCTGATGCTGTGGATCACCCACGTCGCCTCGAGGCCGGGGCGCGCAAGCACGACACGGTCTTCGACCACGAACGAATCGGCCTGCTCCTTGTCCGCGGCGTCGGGCCGGAGATGGTAGAACGTCCGCAGCGCCTTGCGGACCTTCTTCGGGGAGTAGGAGCGCGTCGCGTCGCCGACGCACATGGCGAAGTGCTTCCCGTTGACGAACCGGACGATGCGGCCGACGTCGGACGGGCAGCCGGGCTTCCACTGCGCCGTCCGCGAGAGCCCCGAGGCGCGCAACTGCCCACCGTCGTTGCTGCCGCGCGTTCCTTTGCCGCCCCACACGCGGGCGCTGAACGTTTCTTTCGGGTCAAAGACGAGGACGCCGTTGTGGGCGATCGTGCGGCAGTAGTAGTTCGCCCGGTGCGACGTGTAGTCGTTCGTGCCGCTGTCGATGGCCAGCGACCCGGACCGATGAATCACGAACGTGTTGTTGTCGAGGTGCTGGTGTCCGGCGTAGAACGGTCCGCACTGGAACAGCGCGAACGCCCCGTCCTTGCGATCCCAGCCGGTGCGGAAGTAGACGTGGCCCAACTTCGGGAAGCAGCCGGCAAGCGGCAGGCCGAGTTCCTTCGGCGACTTGGCCTTGAGCTTGATGTCGCGCCAGAGAATCTCCTTCCAGCCCTGCTGGACGTAGCGCGACTGATGCTTCTGCGCCAGCCATTCGGCCAGCGGGTCGTTCAGGCGCGCGGCCAGGATGTGCATGAACGTCTTCAAGTTGCCGCCGGGCCCGTAGCCGGACCCGCAATCCTCGCTGCGGGCGAACGTCCCGGTGTCCGGCCGCAGGCCGTAGGCGTGCCAGACGCTCTGCCCGCGGAAGAACGACGAATTCTTGAAGAGGTCCTGGCCGGTGGCAACGCGCCACATCTCGCACGTCAGCACCAGCGGGCGGGCGTAGCCCCAGTCGTTGTACGAGAACCCCTCCGCCTGCCCGCCGACGAAGTACGGCCCGCGCTGTTTCGGGTCGGGCGGCTGGGCGAGGTAACTTAGATAAGGCGGCGTGGCCGCCCACTCCTGGCGGTTGAGTTCACCGGCGATCTCGTCGGCGGCGGGTACCGCGTGCTCGAGCAGATGCCCGCGGCCGATCTTCATCAACTTCGCAACGCGGGCCTGTTCGATGTCCTCGCCGTCGAGCAGGACGGCGACGTAGAGCACGCTGAGGTGTTCATTCACGAAATGGTTGCAGAAGTCGCTGTGCCGCCAGACCTTCTTGAGCACCCACTCGGCCATGCCGATCAGCGCCCGGCCGTATCTAGCCCGCTCGGCCGGCGTCAGGTCGTTCCAGGTCCAGTCGGCGGCCATGCAGCCGGCGCGGATCCATTCCGGGGTCAGGTACTTGTTCGTCGGCGGGCCCACGACGAGCGCCTCGAGGAACTCCTTCGTCTTCGCCAGGTACTTCCGCTGGCCGGTGATGAGGAACTTAAACGCGGGATAGCCGACGTTGCTGCAGTCGGCCCAGCCAGCCCTGGCAGGCCCCCTCATGATCCACGCAGCCTTGTCCATCGCGCGGAACGTGTTGCGGAACGCGCCGGTCGCCCGCGCCCGGAGCGCCGGGAGATGGTCAGGCGTGACGTAGACGCGCGGGTGGCCCTCGCGCACGGCGGCATCTGCGCCGACCGGCAAGACCAGGCCCGTCAGGAGAATGACCGACAGCTTCCGCATGGACTACACCCCAGGTCTCCTCGCATGGTATCGCTCGACGTGGACGGAGTCAAGACCAACGGCACAGTTGTGGCATCGACACTCCCGCTGCGCGTTGTCAGGTCTGATCGCGCCCGGTATAATCGCCGGGTCGAGTGAGCGTTCCCTTGGCGAGCGGCTGCTCGCCTTTTTGCTTTGCCGGACGTCACAATGCCTCCCTGGAAGAAGACCTTCTATGCGGCGTGGATCGGTCAGGTCTGCTCGATCACGGGGTTCTTCGTCGTCATGCCCCTGCTCCCGCTGTACATCAAGGAGTTGAGCAAGCAGAGCGGCGGAATGACGGACGCCGAGATCAAGATGTGGAGCGGGATCGTGACCGCGGCGAGCGCCTTCACGATGGCGATCGCCCAGCCGATCTGGGGGGCGCTGGCGGACCGGTTCGGGCGGAAGCCGATGGTGCTTCGGTCGATGCTCTGCGGGAGCGTGGTGCTCGTCATGATGGGCTACGCGCGGAGCGCGACCGACGTGATGTTCCTTCGGATGCTCCAGGGCGCCGTCACGGGCACGGTGACCGCCACCGTGGCGCTGGTGTCGAGCGCGACGCCGCGCCGGCACTCCGGCCGGGCCCTGGGCATGATGTCGGCGGCGGTGTTCTGCGGCGGGGCGGTGGGGCCGTTGATCGGCGGCCTGATGGCGGAGTACGTCGGGTTCTATGCCACGTTCGCGGTCGCCGCGTGCATCGTCCTTCTCGGCGCGTTCCTCGTGCAGCGGTTCGTTCAGGAGGACTTCACACCGCGGGCTCGGACGGACGAGAGCCGGCTGGCGTCGACCCGCGAGATCTTCGCGGCCGCAGGGTTCATCGCGGCGCTCCTGGTCCTGTTCCAGATGCGGTTCGCCAACTCGATCTTCCGGCCGGTGTTCGCTCTGTTCGTGGAGGAGCTGCACGGCCAGGAGGCGGGGGCCCGGGCGTGGACGGGGTGCATCCGGGGCCTGGGGGGCTTCGCGGCCGCGATCTCTGCGGGGGTCGTGTTCAACCGCCTGGTCGAGAGCTGGGGACACAAGAAGGTGCTGGTGGTGAGCACGCTGGCGGCCGGCCTGCTGACCATCCCGGTCGCGCTGTCGAGCTCCGTGTGGCAACTCCTCTTCTTCCACGTTCTCTTCGGGTTCGCGGTGGCGGCGACGACGCCGTGCGCGAACGTGATCATCGGGCGGATCATCCACCAGCAGCACCTGGGGAAGGCCTACGGGATCACCGCGTCGGTGACGTGCCTCGGCTGGGGCACCGGGCCGCTGATCGGCGGCTGGATGGGCGGCGTGTGGGGGACGCGGTCGCCTTTCTTCCTGGGCGCGGCGGTCCTGATCCTGACCGGCCTGACCGTGGCCCTGTTCCTGCGGGTTCCGGCGCAGCCTGCCCCGGAGCAGTAGGTCCAGACTCCGACAGACATCCCGAACGCTTCGGCGACCGCGTTCCAGAGCCCGCCACGCCCGTCTCCGCACACCCGATCGCCACGGGGGTGTGGCGGAGAGGAGGAAGTGTGCCTTGACAACCGATGCACATCTCAATAAAACAGCGTGTGATTGTTCGTCACAAGAGCGGCTGGGGCGGAAACCGGAGACAAGAAATGGTCATCGGAATTCCCAAGGAAATCATGCGGGGCGAGAACCGGGTGGCCGCGACGCCCGAAACCGTCGCCAAGCTTGCGAAGACCGGGGCGACGGTACTGCTGGAGACGGGCGCGGGGAGGGGGTCGTTCTTCACGGACGACGAGTACCGCGAGGCCGGAGCGGGAATTGTGGCCCACGCCGAAGAGATATTTGCGAAGGGCGATCTGATCCTGAAGGTCAAAGAGCCGCAGTTCAACCCGACGGCAGGCAAGCACGAAGTGGAGATGATGAGACCGGGCCAGTGTCTGATCAGCTTTCTCCATCCGGCGTCGCCACAGAACCACGAGACCGTGAGGGCGCTGGCCGCCCAGGGAGTGACGGCCTTGACGCTGGACTCGGTCCCGCGCATCTCGCGCGCACAACCGATGGATGCCCTGACCTCGATGAGCACGGTGGCCGGCTACAAGGCGGTCCTGGCGGCGGCCAACCGGCTGCCGAAGTTCTTCCCCATGGTGGCGACCGCGGTGGGCACCATCCAACCAGCCCAAGTCCTAGTCGTCGGGGCCGGGGTGGCTGGGCTCCAGGCCCTGGCCACCGCCAAGCGGCTGGGCGCCGTCGTCCGCGCGGCGGACATTCGGCCGGATGCGTGCGAACAGGCCCGGAGCCTGGGGGCGCAGGTCGTCGAGCTCGGCGTGCCGGAAGAGGTGGCCGTCGGAGACGGCGGATACGCGCAAAAGCTCCCGGCGGAGTGGCTGGAGAAGGAGCGATTGGCGTTGGCGGAACCGGCCGCCAAGGCCGACGTGATCGTCTTGACGGCGCTAATCCCCGGGCGACGTGCTCCCGTACTCGTGACCGAGGCCATGGTCCGTGCCATAGCGCCGGGCTCGGCCATCGCGGACGTGGCCGTGGATCAGGGGGGAAACTGTGAGCTGACCGAGGCGGGTCAGGTGGTGGAGAAGCATGGGGTGAGCATCGACGGGACGCTGAACATTCCCGGATCGGTGCCGGTCAGCGCCACGTGGCTGTTCGCCAACAACATGTACCACTTCTTCGCGTACCTTCTCCGCGACGGAAAGCTCCACGTTGATCCAGACGACCCGGTGGTCGGCCCGTGCCTGGTGACGAAGGACGGGGAGGTCGTGCACCGCGGCGCGCTGGAGGCGATGGGTTCAGTCGGCAGCGGGAGCGGATGATGGACGCCTGGATTCTGCTGTTGCTGTTCTGCGTCGGGGCGGGCGTGGGGTACAAGGTGATCCGCCAAGTGCCCAGCCTGCTGCACACGCCGCTGATGTCCAGCATGAACGCTCTGTCCGGGGTGACAGTGCTCGGGGCGCTGGTGGCGGCGGCCGCCGCCCTGTCCACCGGACACCGCGTGTGCGCGATGGTGGCTGTGGCCCTCGCCATGGTCAACGTGGTGGGCGGGTTCCAGGTGACCCACCGCATGCTAAGCCTGTTCAGGTCGGAAAAGGGGGACGGGGGGCATCCGAGGAACGAATGACCCTCTCTGCGTATGACCTCGTGGCGCTGGCCCTGGTGGGCGGAATGGTGTGGGGCATCCACTGGATGAACTCACCCCGAACGGCGGTGTGTGGGAACCTGCTCGGCTCGCTGTGCATGCTGGGGGCCATCCTGCTGACGGTGTTCCGCCACGGCATTTTGACGCGAGGGGACCTGTGGCTGTCGATGGCGGCGGGCAGCGTCGCCGGATCGGTCCTGGCGGCCGTCGTCTCCATGGTCCAGATGCCGCAACTGGTGGCCCTGCTGAACGGGCTGGGGGGCGGCGCCTCGGCGCTGGTCGCGTGGGTGGTGCTGCGCGGTGATCCGTCTGCCTTGGACGCGGTCACCAAGTCCAGCGGAAGCCTGGCCCTCGCGGTGGGGGCTGTCACGCTCGGCGGCAGCGTGATCGCCGCGGGGAAGCTACACGGGAAGATCCGCGCCCGGCCGATTCTGGTGTACCACCACACGCTGTGGAGCTTGCTGAGCTTGGCGGTCACGGTTGCGGGGGTCGCGGCCATTCTTGCGGCGCCGGCGGGCGCCGCCGCCGCCCTCTCGCTCCTGATCCTGCTCGCGGCCTTCGGCTTCGGCGTGCTGTTCACGATCCGGATCGGTGGCGCGGACATGCCGATCACCATCTCGCTGTTGAACTCTCTCTCGGGGCTGGCGGCGTCCATCGCGGGCTTCGCCCTGCGGAACCCCCTGCTGGTGGTGGCCGGCGCCATCGTGGGAGCGGCAGGGCTGGTCCTTACGCAACACATGTGCCGAGCCATGAACCGAAGCCTCCTGAACGTTCTGACGGGCCGGACCACCGCGGGGCCGCAAGCCCCGGTGGAAGCTGGCGCCCAAGGTGCGCCCGCGGCGCGGACGGACGAGGCCCGGCCGGCGCCGTCGGTCGCTGTGACCCTGGCGCAGGCGCACACCGTCGTGATCGTACCCGGCTACGGGATGGCGCTCAGCCAGGCGCAGCGGCAGGTGAAAGACCTGTCGGACGAGCTGGAGGCGCGAGGGAAGGAGGTCCGCTTCGCCATCCATCCGGTCGCCGGGCGCATGCCCGGACACATGAACGTCCTGCTGGCCGAGGTCGATGTCCCGTACAACAAGTTGTGTGAGATGGACGCCATCAACCCGGAGTTCGAGCAAACGGACCTGGTCGTTGTGGTGGGCGCGAATGACGTCATCAACCCGGCAGCGGCCACCGCCGTGGGCACGCCCATCTACGGAATGCCCATCCTGCACGTCACCGACGCCAAGCGGATTATCATCTGCAACAAGGATACCCAACCCGGGTACGCGGGGGTTGACAACCCGCTGTACACACACGACAATGTGACCCTGCTCCTGGGGGACGCAAAGGAAACGGTGGCCCGCCTTGCGGGAGAGCTGAACGGCGCGAACTGAGTGTTCCAGAGTTCAATGTCGGAGGCGGAAAGGATGGATCGAAGAAGACCCGCCAAGGGAAAAAGAAAAATCTACCTCACCGAATTGGACATGGGAAGGCTGAAGCCGCTGCTGGCCCTTCCCGACAGGCTGGATCAACGGGACAGGCGACACCTGGACGAACTGGCAAAAGAGCTGCGTCGCGGTGAAGTCGTCGCGCCCGAAGAGATTCCGCCCAACGTGATCACCATGAACTCCAAAGTCCGCCTCCGCGATCTGGATTCCGGAGAAGAGGCGGTTTACTCGCTGGTGTACCCGCCTGATGCAGACATCCGTCAGAACCGAATCTCGATTCTCGCACCCATCGGGACGGCGCTGATAGGATACGCGGTCGGCGACGTGATTGAATGGAAGGTTCCTGGAGGAGTGGCGAGACTGAAAGTCGAGGAAATCCTGTACCAGCCGGAGGCCGCCGGACGCTGGGACCTGTGAGCGCCGCCGTCGCTCCGCGCAGCCGCCGGGCCGGCAGTCAGCCCAAGAGCCTGTGACTCAGCGAGTCATCCCTTCGGGTGCCAGTCCGACATCCGCTGGAGGGTGTCCAGCCACTGGTTCCGCCGATCCTTTCGTTGCCGTCCGCGCTCCGTGATCGTGTCGCGGCCGCCTTTTCGGCAGCCCGGGCAGCGAACCTTCCCGTTCCGCGCGTCGCTGACTGCGAGGATGCTCTGGCAGCGGAGGCACAGCGACAGGCCGACGTCGTCGAGGAGTTCCTCATCGACGATCCCCATCGCATCGGTTTCGTAGAGCCGGCGGATCTTGCGCTTCGACACCCGCGGCGCCCATCATCCCTCTCTACGGCTGGACCTCCGCGACGTTGCTGATTGAGCTTCGGTTGTTGGAGTCGTCGAAGCTGCGCACGGCGAAGTAGTTCGCCGCGATGTCCTCGTTCAGGCCGGTGACGGTGAACGTGACCTTCTTCCCCGGGGCGCCCGGCTTCGGCTCGCCGTGCAGGTTCACCGCCATCCACCAGTTGGTGTACTTAGGGTCCTTGTTGGCAGCCCACAGCTTGAGGAAGTCCTGGTAGCTGACGATGGGCTTGTCGGAGTACTTGACCTGGTAGCGGACGACCTTGCCGCCGCCTTCGTCGGCGGGCGCGGTGAAGGTCACCGTCACCTTCTCGCCGTCCGCAGTCACCGTCAGGTCCTTGATCGGCTTGGGCGGCTCCGGGTCCTTCTTGGGGTTGGCCCAGATGTAGAACGTCTTGCCGGTGAAGCCGACGGACTCGGAGTGGGGGCCGTTGCAGTTGACCCACGTGCCGACGCCGCCGAGCCGGTGCATGTCCTTGGCCTGGTAGCCTCGGTGGCTGCCGCCTTCCCAGACGAGGAAGGCCCGCTGCTTGAGGAACTCCTCGCCGGTGTACTGATAGGCGCGGCCGGGGATGTCGGGGTGGAACAGGGTCAGGGATCCGGAGAACTCGATGCCCTTGGCCCGCTTGTTCTTCGGCTGGGTCCAGCTCGCGTAGTCCTTGCAGATGCCTTTCTTCGGGAAGTCGAGCATGAGCTTGTGATGGATGGCGTAGTGATTCTCCTGATAGAACAGGTGCGCGACGCCCTGGCCGTACGCGATGAAGTAGTCGAGCGCGTCCTCGTTCCCGCTCACGCGATAGTAGCACTCCATCGCCCGCGAGAGCGGCGGGAACATCCACTGATGCGGGTAGATCACCGGGAGCCAACGGGCGGGCGGCCGGGTGCGGAAGTCGGTCAGGGCGCCGTTGTACGGGTCGATGATGATGCCCAGCTTCTCCTTCGCCGCGATCCCCTCCTTGCCGACGTAGTCCTCATACTTGAACTTCATCATGTCGAGCTTCTGGACGGCGGGGTTGACCAGGCCGCGTGGCTCTCTGATTCTGCGCTTGAAGAAGATCTGCGCGAGCAGGTCGCTGGCTTCGCGGACAAACTCGTCGTTCGGCGCGATCAGGCGCGTGGCGTTGGTCAGGCGGCAGCTACGGGTGAAGTCACGGGAGAAGGTCGTCTGGTTGCCGGGCGCCTTGCGGCGGGCGCGGACCTGGGTGTCGATGTTCTGCTCGACGTTGTCGATGGCGGCTTCGAGCGCGTCACGGTCGCCGGTGACGCAGTACCATCCGCACAGCCCGGCGCCCCAGTTGTGGCAATAGCAGGCCTTCGAGTTGGCGAGGATGCCCAGGTCGCGGTTCGAGGGGTCCTTCGCCCACAGCGCCGGGCAGCTGTTCCGCCGCCCGCTGATGGGGTCCTTGTCGCGCTGGGGGCGGTTGCCGACCGGGCCGCCGGCGGTCCACCACACGCCGCCGTCACGCCAGCGCCAGCCG
>Ga0114922_10004899_pt1 | contig 12382 bp, 9 predicted proteins | sample AartaG_FD_100975 | JGI IMG/M metagenome (GOLD analysis project Ga0114922, IMG submission 100975) | Deep subsurface microbial communities from Aarhus Bay to uncover new lineages of life (NeLLi) - Aarhus_00045 metaG | ecosystem: Environmental > Aquatic > Marine > Oceanic > Sediment | place: Aarhus... | reverse complement strand
GAAAAGGTGAGCATTGAGCACAGCGGCACAGTTGAGGGGAACATCCACTCGCCGAAGCTCATGATCTCCGAGGGCGCCCACTTCAAGGGCAACATAGACATGAGCCACAAGACCGGGGATCTGGGGCCGGGGGGATCCACAGCGGTCGACAAAGGCGAAAAAAAGAAATTCGAGCTGCGAGGCGGTGCAGGAACGCCGAGCATGGTCTCCACTGACAGCTGAAAAGTCTCTCGTTAACGCGTATTCATGAATCTAGATCGATGTATGTACGGGTACGCCCGCAGTTTGCGTTATCATATATGTAGCCGGGACTGGATGGAATCGAATGTTCATACCTATCAGACACGATTGGCGCGACAGGAAGCTTGAGGAGGAAGAGGAGCGTGCGCGGCTGAAACGAATCTATACGCGAAATCTGATCCTGATCATCCTGAGCCTGGGAGCGGCAATCACCATCTTCATCTTCACCCGGCTTTACCTGCCGCAGCAAAAGCATCCGCAATCGATTCTGCTCGAAGAAGCCTTACACAAAGCGTTCCCGCAGGATTCATTCTCGGTATCCATCGATGAAAGCGGAAATTTGCCTGATATCGAAATCAGCGCTGTCGTCGCAACGGCTCCTCTCGACATTGATGCCTATATTGCCCACATCGAGAAGGTCATTTATGATGATGCAGAATTCGACCGCGGAATGGTTGTCATCAGGCTTTTGGAGCGCTTGCAGGCAAACAACGGCACGGAGCTGGCATCGCTCGCTGTAAGGCGAACTTCGTTGACCGAGATAGAAAAAAACGCCGAACGATAAATATCTGCGGCAAGAAAAGAACCAAGGCGTTGTTCAACCGTTATAATGACTGAACGAATATAAGAAACAGCCGGATTGCCTCTGAATATGTTGGGACGCACAGCATTCAGTTTGAAAACCAAGATTACCGTGCTGGTAGTCTTCCTGATAGTGGCGATCCTGCTATCAATCGGATTCCTGCAGATAGAGCGCGACCGCAACCTCCGCAAAGAAGAGCGCGAGAAGAGAGCGATTACGGTTGCGAAGACTATCCTCAGCTTCAACATACTCGCCGAGCGGCGTACCAACTACAACGAGGTACAACGCTATCTTCGCCGCTTTCTTAGCCAGGAGGATCTCTCTCAGGATATCGTCTTCATATCACTGCACGATCAGGAAGGCGCTATCCTCGCCGGTGCCGTAAACCGGTCGCTTGTCGGCTCCTACAAGGTAGTCAACAGAGCGGGCGGCCGCGATGTGATCGAGGAGCATCCGATCGAGACGGCTGAAGAGGAGCGGGAATTCATCGACAAGCTCTACCGCCGGCGCATTACGGAATCCAGCAACAGCCTTCGGATCGTCGAAATCAATCTCAGGCGGGACAGTGCCGCTGAAGATCTCCGCCTGATCCGCCTGGGCTTCAGCACCCGGGGACTGGAAGCCGAGATTTTCCAGGCGATTCTCATCAACCTCAGCATCTTCTCCGTGTATATCGTGATCGGCATCATCGCGTCGGTCTTCCTCGGCAGCGCAATCTCCCGGCCGATCAAGGTGCTCGAGGAGGCGATGAAGCGGGTGAGCGCAGGAGACCTGAACCAGAACGTCGACATTCCCACGCGGGACGAAATCGGGACGTTGGCTCGTACGTTCAACTACATGACAGAAGGGCTGCGCGAAAAAGAGAAGCTCAAGAAGGAATTCCTCATCGCCCGCGAGGTACAGTTCAACCTGCTGCCTCGTACGATCCCGGAGCACGCGCGCCTGGAGGTAGCGACATACTTTGAGCCCGCCACGGAGGTTGGCGGTGATTTCTACGACTACCTGCCGATGGGCAACGACAAGCTGGGTGTGATTATCGGCGACGTCTCGGGACACGGCATGAGCGCGGGTTTACTGATGGCGATCACTAAAAGCTGCATTCATACACAACTAAGTTACACGGGCGAGGTCAACCAGATGATGTCGTCGATGAACAACATCCTGCTCAGCCTCAGCGAACCGCGCTCGATGGTGACGCTCTTCTATTCCGTAATCGATTTCAAGGAATTATCGATCGACTACGCGGACGCCGGCCACCCGTTCACTTATATAATCAGGGGAAACAAGCCCGATGTCATCGCGCTGGAAGCGATCTCCTATCCGCTTGGGGTCAAATCGGACCTGGCTTTCAGCTCGCAGCGGCATAAACTCGAGCCTGGCGATTTTCTCGTCTATTACTCCGACGGCATAGTCGAGGCTCTGGACGAGGAAGGCTCCGTCTTCGGCTACGAGCGGCTCGAAGAACTTCTCAGTAGCCGCGTCTACGAATCTCCCGAGGAACTCCTCGACGCCCTCATCACCGAAGTTCGAATCCACATCGGCTCCGCTGAGCAGTTCGACGACATGACGGCCGTCGTCCTGCGCATGAAATAATAATCCCGTAGGGAATCGAAACTACAGCCCCAGCTTGTTGTTGGTGTACTTTGTAATCAGCAGGTTTCGCAGTTTACGGTACATATCGACGATTTCTTCCATGCTGCGGTTAGTGTAGTCGGTGAGGAATTTCTTCGCCGCCTCGGGATCCTGGTTGTAGAGTTCAAGGGCTTTGGCGTCGATCTCCGCCTGCTCGGAGAAGAAGCGGGATTCGAGCGGGTCGCGGGCGGCTCGCAGGTCCTTGATAGCCTCCTGCCAGCGCAGGTAGAGCAGGTTGTCGATGAAGTCGATCGCCCAGCGCGCGGAATCCTCGCTGAACTCGTCGGGATCGTAGGTTTTATATAGCGGCGAGATCTGTTGCACTCCGGCGTAGATCGGCACATAGGTGCTGGTGTGCTGGTTATCGAGATAGAACCAGTAGACACCGCCGATCGGATCGGGCAGCCAGCCCCTGAGCTGAGCCACCATGCCATAGCCGCCGCGCGAGACCATGCGGCGCCAGGTGATATCGAGAAGTTCGCGCCAGTCGCGAGTGGGGAAGGGGGTGGCCAGCGGGCTCTTCTTGTAGCCGCCTTCGCCGTCGGGCACGAGCCAGTCGGCGTCGGCGGTCATATCGTAAATCGTCCCCTCGAACACCGAGCGTTGGAAGGCGATGACGTCCTGCACCGAGAGCTTTTTCTCGGGCTTGATCGAAAACGGATAGGTTGAAAGCGGCTCGAGATACTGGTGGTAAGCGTCGTAGCCCTTGAAGGACGAAGTGAGCTTTTTGTCGGGCCATTCCTTGTAGTTGGGAGCGAACTGGCTGAAGAAGAGATAGAGGCGGCTGATCGCCCACTCGCGCGGCATCGGCGTATAAATCTCCTGCCAAATGAACGGGCGGCCGGCGGCAGGATCGTACCAACCGCGGTCGATCGCCACCTGCATGTAGTTCTCCGAGGCTTTGAATTCGTCGGGCTTGCTGAGGTCGATCTCCTTGATCACGCTCCAATTGGGCACGATCGCGATGTGGTCGTCGGGCACGCGCTGCGCCGCCCAGATCGCGCCCAACTCGCCGCTGCCCGGCTCCCAGCCGGGGCCTACGCTGAACACCTCGAGGATCCATACCTCGTTCGGATCGGCAATGCAGAGCGCTTCCGATTCGGGACCGCAGGATGGGAGGAAACCATATTCCTCGACGAGCGAGGTGATCAGCTCAAGTGCCTCTCGCGAAGTCGTGCAACGCTCGAGGGCGAAGATCATCGCCTGCTCGATGGTCATGATCTGCTTCGCGCCATCCTCCCGGCTCACTCTCAGTTCGGCGCGCTGGCTCATCGTGCTCTCGCCGATTGCGAGCTGGTGCTCGTTGATGTGCGAGTAGCCGGTGTGGAAATATGCGTATGTTTTTTCGACCTGGGGGATATACCCGATGATCTCGCCGTAGTTGTCGATCGGCTTTCTGACATCCTGCAGGCCGTAATATACGGGCGCCTTCGAATCCTTTGGCCAGGTCCTGGCAGGGACGACATGGACCCTGCATTCGTTGCAACAGCCGGTATGCGATGTAATCACACAGCCGTCAACTGATGCTTTTTTACCCACGACGATGTTCGTGCACGGAAAACCAAAAACCGACGCAACCATCCAGATAAACGCGGCACACAGCGCCGTCCGGCGCGAAACTCCTGTTTTTTTCATTTAAGACACCCCCTGAATTCAACATGGCATTATCAGCGCACGGCTCGGGTAAGCGCAATATCTCAATGAACATTTGACTGCCAAACCGGTTCTGTGAGCATCGTCAGATTCCTTGACTGGCGACGCCTGTTGCGATAGCATGCGCCGTTCCAACAAACCGTTGAACTCAAAGGCGATAGTGAGATGAAGGCAAAAGAACGGCACGAGATAAAAACCGATAAATTTCTTGAAACGATGGGTGTGGTGCAGGAATACCTGGCCGATAACAGCCGCACGATATTGTTCTTCATCGGCGCAATAATAATTATTGTCGTTGGTTGGTTCGGAATCACCTGGTTTATCGATTTCCGCGAAGGGAACGCCACGGCGGATCTCAAGACAGCGCTCGATTCGCTGCAGGAGGCCAGGTACGCCGAAGACAGTTCCGGCATCGGCCTGGCCGACGTGGAGAAGGAATTGCAGGCCGTGGCGCAGAATCACGGCGGGACCGCCTCCGGCATTGTAGCCAGATTCCGCTTGGGAATCCTGAGACTCGAGCTCGGGAAGAACAAGGAAGCGATCGAGGATCTTCAGGCCGTCGTCGAGAGCCGGCACCCCTATTACTGGGAGCTCGCCTCGCTTCGCCTCGGTGAAGTGATGGAAGGCGACGAGAAGCACGAGGAAGCCTGCGCAATTTATCGTCGCGTTGCCGACGCGGGCACGGACCAAATGCCCCTGGCACTGTTCGCCTGGAAGGCCGGAAACTGCCTCGAAGAGCTGGGCAAGAATGAAGAAGCCCTGAGCTACTACAACAAGGCCAAGGCGAGCGAGACGACGGATCTCAACTCGACTCTCAGCACCAACATCGAGCTTAAGATTAAAGAGCTGAGCAAGAAAGCGGAGCCCGAGACGCCCGAATGAGACCCGGGTAGGGAAGTGCCGCCTCGGAAAGAAAATCTCACTGATTCCGGCATAATATTTTTTAAGACGACAAATCTGCGTACGGAGGTTGACCGAAATGGCACCCAACCGCGGAAGCGATTTCTCGGGTTTGCCGGCGAACAGCGAGACATTCGCGAAGCTGACATGGCCGGAGATAGAGCCATATTTCACCGATCTCGAGTCCCGCCACCTCGTCGGTTCCACGCTCCAGCCCTGGCTACGCGACTGGACGATACTGCACGCCCTGATCAGCGAGTCTTATTCGCGGTTACACGTAGACCTTGCCGGCAATACCGAAGACGAGAGCGCCCGTGGCAGATTCCACGATTTCGTCGAAAAGGTCTATCTTGCTTCGCAGCCATTCGAAACGAGGTTGAAGCGCAAGCTGATCGACAGCGGACTGAAACCGGAGCTATTCGATCGTCCGTTGGAAAACATGAAAGCCGAGGCTGATCTTCACCGGGACGAAAACCTGCCGCTGCTGGCGGAGGAGGAAAAGCTCGGCTCGGAGTACGACAAGATCGTCGGCGCGCAGACAGTCGAGTGGGACGGCGAGGAGATTACCCTTTCGAAGCTCTCGACCGTCTACCAGGAGTCAGATCGCGACAGGCGCGAGGAAGCATGGCGGCTGGCATCGGAAAGGCAGCTCGCCGACCGTGAGGCGATCAACGACCTCTGGACCAAGTTCATGCCGCTGCGGAGAAAACTCGCCTCCAACGCCGGCTTCGATGCCTACCGCGACTTCCGCTGGCGGCAGATGCTGCGTTTCGACTACTCGCCCGCGGATTGCTTCCGCTTCCACGAGGCGATAGAGAAGGATGTCGTGCCCGCCGCCACAGCGATCTACGAAAAGCGCAGGAAACGCCTCTACCTGGCAAAACTTCGCCCCTGGGACCTCGATGTCGATCCGCTCTCCAGAAAGGCTCTAAGGCCTTTCGAATCGGCTGAAACACTGGAAGAAAAAGCCGCAGCGATCTTTAATAAAGTCGATTCCGAGCTCGGCGATTATTTCAACGTCATGCGAGAAGAAGGGCTGCTCGATCTGGCCAATCGCAAGGGAAAGGCGCCGGGCGGATTCTGTACTTTCTTCGCTGCCGCAAGAAAGCCTTTCATTTTTATGAACGCCGTCGGACTGCATCGCGACGTCAAAACTCTTCTCCACGAAGCGGGACACGCGTTCCACGCTTTCGAGGTTGCCGCCCTGCCGTATCACCAGCAATGGGACTACGGCATGGAGTTCGCCGAGGTGGCCTCGATGTCGATGGAATTGCTCGGCTCGCCGTTTCTCACCGACGAGGGCGGGGGATTCTACTCCGCGCAGGACGCCGCCAGAGCCAGGACCGAACACCTGGAGAAGATCATCCTCTTCTGGCCCTATATGGCCGTTGTCGACGCTTTCCAGCACTGGGTCTACGAGCACCACGATGCCGCGACGAATCCGTCCCACTGCGATAAAAAGTGGGCAGAGCTCTGGCAACGTTTCATACCCGGGATCGACTACACCGGCCTGGAGCAGGACTTGGCAACCGGCTGGCATCGTAAGCTCCACATCCACCAGATACCGTTCTATTACGTCGAATACGGCCTTGCACAGCTGGGCGCCATCCAGGTATGGGCCAACTCGCTGAAAGACCGAGCCGCGGCGGTGGCGAGCTACCGCGAGGCGCTGGCGAAAGGATCGGCGCCGCTACGGCTTCTCTATCGGACCGCCGGAGCCGAGTTTTCATTCGGCGGTACCCGGCTGAAAGGAGCCGTCAAATTGATTCTGACCACTCTAGATCAGCTGAAAGCAGCCTCATCTCATTGATATATAATGACTTACAGTAATTTTTGCTTGGCTTGGCAAGCCAATTTGTTTTATTGGCTGCAGACCGCAACGCGCTAAGGTATCATTCTGCATAAACCACGCGGGGGGATACAATTGTCGGAAACCTCTTTTATTTTAGAAAGAGCCGGCCGCCAACCGATCTATGGTGATCTTGAGACACCGGATCCCAGTGGAAAACTGGACAGGCAAAGCTATCCGGTTATCGTAATCAGTCACGGCTTTCTTGGTTATAAGGACTGGGGATTTTTCCCTTATCTAACAAAAAGAGCGGTTGAAAAGGGGTACGCAGCAGTCCGTTTCAGTTTTTCGCAATCCGGCGTAACGCCGCCCAGCAGAAGCATCAACCGGCCCGATCTCTTCAGAGAGAACACGATCAAAAGCGAGCTCGAGGATTACGCAGTCCTTTTCGATGCCCTCGGGTCCGGAGAGCTTCCTTTTTCCGAGAGGCTCGACATCAGCCACTGCGCTTTAATCGGATTCAGCAGGGGAGGCGCCACTGCGGTTCTTTACTCATCCGATCCGGTCTATGAAAACAAGAGCGCGCGAGTGAAGGTCTTGTGCACCATCGGTGCCATGTCGGACTGGTTTGCCTTCGACAATCGCATGATGGACTTCTGGGACGAAAATCGCGAGATGCGTATCGAATATCCAGGCAAAGGCGATCTTGTTCTCGGTCCTTCTGCGCTGGAAGATTACGAACTTCATTCATCTTCGTACCATCTTCTCAGGGCCGCAGGTAAAATCACGATTCCCTGGCTGATTTTTCACGGCGCGAAGGACTCTACAGTTCCGACTGAAAATTCAAAGGTGCTTTACGAGCATTCAGATCAACGTCTCTCCGTGCTGTCGATAATCGAGGACTGCGATCACTCGATGAATTGGAAAAGCAATTCCTCCGAATCCGATCCGGCATTCGCCAAAGCTACAGAGACACTCTTCGGTTTTCTCTCTTCTCATCTGTAAACCGCGGGGGAGAAGTTCAACAATTTTTATCAAAACGATCGATCAACGGAAAGCGGGATCCAGGGCTTTTCATTATTAGACATAATATATCTTATCAGACGCACGCGGCCGATTCGGGATTCCGGGCTCCGCTGGCCGTTTGAATCAATTATCCCACCCCTCTACCCATTACATGACGGCTCGGCTAAAATACGCAACCGAGAGAATAATTCGAGGCCGGCGTCATGAAGATCTTCTCAAAATTCGTCATCAAGGAAATCACTGCGCCGGCGATGGTCTCACTGGTTACCTTCACATTCGTCTTCCTGATGGCAACCATTGCCCGGCTGGCCGAGAACCTGATCGAGTACCAGTACACGCTTGCCGAGACCGGCTTGCTGCTTTTCTATAATCTGCCTGACATCCTTGGTTACGTTATTCCGATGGCGCTGCTTCTCGGCATAATCGTCGGCCTCAACCGGCTCAGCGCCGACAGCGAAGTCATCGCCCTCACTTCCAGCGGCGTCAGCTCGCATTCATTTCTATTTCCATTGCTCGGAATCGCCGTTTTCGCGTGGTTGGGAAACACCTGGTTGCTGACCGAAGCCGTGCCTTGGGCAAATGAGGAGTCGGGCAAAATTGTCCTCGAGCATTCTCGCGAAGTAATCAGCGCGGAAGTAAAGCCGCACATATTCCATGAGGACTTCCCGGGATTCATCATCTACGTCAACGACATCGATGAAGACGACAACCGGCGGTGGAAACAGGTTTTCATCTACGACAGCAGCGATAACAGCTACCCGAAGGCCATCCTTGCCAGGCACGCCGATCTTATCTCACGAAGCAGCGGGGGCACGCTCGATCTCAACATGGCCGTCTCCTATACCTATACCTTCCCACGGGATGAGCCGGGGCAGCCGTCGGCCGTATCCAGAGCGGTCAACAACACCTTTCACCTGATGGAAGAAGAAAGCCTCGAGGAGCGGAACGCAAACGCGTCCGATATACGGGCAAAAACCGTTCCGGAGCTACTCGAAAACATCGATCGCGAAGAGAACTATATGATTTTCCGGGCATCTGTGCGTAACGGCGCGGGCAGCCCCCAAAATATACATGTTTCGATGACGGTCGCCGGCGAGGAAGTGGCTGCGGACTCGCTGGAGGTTCCACAAACCACCGGGTGCGAAACGCTCCTCGAGATACCTCTTCGCCTCACGCCCGGCTATGAGAGACACCCGCTGAAGTTGCAGATCTCGCAGGGGCGGCGGAAGCTGCTCGAACAAGATTTTACAGTGAGCGACTTCGCCGACAGGCAATACAGCTATTCGGTGGCCCGGCATGTCAGGGGCGACAGCAACCTCGAACTGATTAACTCAAAGCTCATCAGGCAGAAGACCAACGCTTACTGGATCGAAATCCACAAGAAATTCTCTCTGCCTTTCACCTGTATCATCTTCGCTCTGCTGGGTCTGCCGCTCGGCCTGAGCTCGCGTCGCGGAGGAAAGGCTTACGGCTACGTCGTGGGAATCTCGATATTCATTATCTATTGGGGTCTACACATTACCGGCGAACGGCTTGCGCTCTATGAACGCGTCTCCCCCGCTCTCGGCATGTGGATGCCGAACTTCATCTTCGGCCTGATCGCCGTGCTGCTGCTTTTCCTGCGTAGAAGAGCCGAGCTGCGTGTGCCGGGCCTGGGCCAGTTTCTGCTGAGGATCAGAACGCCTGAAGACGAGACGCCGGAGACAGCCGAACCGGGAGAGGACGAACACAAAACGAAAAGGCGAGCTCGCAAAAGCGGCCGCGGCGTCGAGGAACAGATCGGCCGCGCCTACGGTTTCCCGTTGATTGTCGACCGCTACCTAATCAAGACCTTCCTGACGGCCTTTCTGCTCGTATTCGTCATCGTATATGCGGTCTTCAGCCTGGTGAATTTTATCGATGTCAACAATGACATTCAGAAGAATAACGTCGACCAGGCGATCCTCATCGATTACTTTCAATTCGTTGCGCCTGAAACAATCCGCTGGGTGCTCCCCATATCCACTCTGATGGGCACGATGATCAGTTTTGCGCTGCTGAGTAAAAACTCCGAGATTATCGCCTTCAAATCGAGCGGAGTAAGCATTTACAGGCTGTCGGTGCCGGTGATCTTCATGGCCCTGGTAGTCAGCATCTTTGCCTTCTACAACAACGATTTCCTCATCCCTGCGACCGCGCCGAGGCTGGCGGAAATCAAGGGGATCATCCGTGACCGGCCGATCCAGACCACCCGCGACCCGCGCAACCGCTGGGTTCTCGGCGAGGAGAAAAACAGGATTTATCACTTCCAGCTGTATAACGAGGACGAGCGCCTTCTGGAGGAACTCCACGTCTACGACATCGATCCGGTAAGCTACCAGCTGCGGCAACACATTTACGCCAGACAAGCTGAGTGGAGTGATGATTCATGGGTGTCCGACAACGGTTGGATAACTTACTTCAGCGGAACCACCCGCAGCCCGACGGAGATTACATCCGTCCAGGAATTGCCCATCCCCGAACATCCGACCTATTTCGGCCAGGAGATCAAGCCGTCGGACCAGATGAGTTATTCCGAACTGACGGACTATGTCGACACGCTCGCCGCGTATGGCTTCGCGACGACCCGGGAGAATTTCGACCTCTACTGGAAGCTCAGCTTCCCGTTTCTGCCGCTGGTGATGACGCTTCTCGGGCTGCCATTCGCTTTCACGACCGCCAGGCGCAGCGGTCCGATGACGGGCATCTCAATTTCCATCGGCCTAGTGATAGTTTACTGGGGTATGATGAGCCTCTTCCGCGCTCTGGGCCAGACCGGCCTCCTGCCCGCCCTGCTGGCCGCCTGGGCCCCGAACATAGCTTTTATCGGCTTCGGTGCCCTGCTCTTCGCCACACTGCGCAGTTAGCCCTCTACCAGCGCAAACCTGGCGTAACTTATTGACCCATAAGGAATTATGCCGCGCACTGTATTCGGGCGGCGGGTTGTTGTTCGATTAATGCTTTTATTATCAACAGGTTAGGAGCGCGGGTGGCTTTTATTGTATAGCCTGCGAAGCCGCTCGCGGCTGACCTCGGTGTAGATTTGGGTGGTTGTGATATCGCTGTGGCCCAACAGGGTCTGCACGCTGCGCAGGTCGGCGCCGTGCTCCAGCAGGTGTGTGGCGAAGCTGTGGCGCAACAGATGGGGATAGATGTTCTTTCTGATGCCCGCCTTGCGCGCGTATAAGCCGACCAGGACCCAGAAGGTCTTGCGCGAGATGTGGCCGCCGCGCGAGGTGATGAACAGAAAAGGAGACCTCTTTTTGCCGAGTATCTCTCCCCTGCTCTCATCCAGGTAACGCTTGACGTAGCGGTAAGCTTCGCCCCCCAACGGGACGATGCGCTCCTTGTCGCGCTTGCCGCGCACGAGGACAAACGGCATCATGTCCGCCCTAATATCATCCAGTTTCAACGAGACCAGCTCTGTGATCCTCAGGCCGGTGGCGTAGAGGGTCTCCAGCATGGCCTTGTCGCGCAGACCGAGAGGTTTGGACAGATCAGGAGCCGAGAGCAGCGAACCGACCTCTTTCTCACTCAAGACCTCGGGAAGCGTTCTGGTTATCCGGGGAGCAGGAACCGTTTCGGTGGGATCCTCGCTGATCTCCTCCTCGCTGAGCAGGAAGCGGTAGAACTGCCGCAGCGTTGACAACAATCGTGCTGAAGATCTAGCCGAAAGGCCGCCCTGGCGCAGTTCCGTCATCAGGTCCGAGATGTCGTCGCGAGCCAAGGCCTTGAGATGTTTGCCGTTTTTCGCGGAGTAATCGAGCAGCTTGGCAAGGTCCCTGCCATAGGAAGCCACCGTGTTGCGGGAAAGCCCCCGCTCAGCGATCAGGTGATCGATGAACAGCTCGACAAGACGTTCGTCATTCATCGTTCCTGCGCTCGATTATGAAAGTGACCGGCCCCGAATTTACCAGGGCGACATCCATCATCGCCGCGAAAACACCGGTCTTCACGCCGACTCCGATCCCTCTTAACTCGTCGCAAAAAAATTCATAGAGTCCCTTGGCTTCCGCCGGATCCGCGGCTTTGTCGAAGCTCGGCCTTCTGCCCTTGCGAACGCCGGCGGCAAGGGTGAATTGCGAGACAACGAGCGCCTCACCGCCGATGTCGAGCAGCGACAGGTTCATTTTACGCTCGCCGTCGGCGAACGCTCGCAGCTCGGCGCACTTCCGCGCCCCCCATGAGAGGATCGATTCGTCATCCCCCTTCTCCACGGCGAGGAGCAGCACCGCGCCCTGTGCGATCTCGGAGTGCAATCTGCCCTCTATCATCACCGAGGCGCCCGACACCCGCTGGTAAACTATCTTCATTCCGGTCTCTCCCCGGGCGGCTGAGCCTCAGCGGAACTCCGTCCCGGCACAGCTCTGTCTTTGCGGAACATCGATATCAGCTCAGGCAATTCGCGGCTGTGGAAGGCGGCGCAAACAATTGAGAACACAACCACTCCGGCGGTGATCGTAGCGAGTGTCAGGCCGATTTTGACCCAGCCGTTGGGCATCGAATCGAGGCCCAGCCACCCGCCGGCCAGCCAGCAGAAT
>Ga0114922_10004897_pt1 | contig 12383 bp, 5 predicted proteins | sample AartaG_FD_100975 | JGI IMG/M metagenome (GOLD analysis project Ga0114922, IMG submission 100975) | Deep subsurface microbial communities from Aarhus Bay to uncover new lineages of life (NeLLi) - Aarhus_00045 metaG | ecosystem: Environmental > Aquatic > Marine > Oceanic > Sediment | place: Aarhus... | reverse complement strand
GAATTCAACATTAAGCTCCAGGCACAGGAAGATATGCAAGTTCGTGATATTCGCCTGGAAGTTCCCCTCCAAAGGGACGTGGCCAAATATATGATGGGAATGGGTTTTAAGGGGGGGGTTCGTCCCGAACAGTATCAATGGAAGTGGGATCCTGAGAAAAACCAGGATTCAGTCTGGATAGGGGATGTGAATGCGGGGTTGCAGTGCAGCTTCAGGGACGAACATTATTCCCGCCCGCTGAACACAAATTTCTACCAACTCAAACCGCTTTTCATGCCCCGATCCTGGTGGAACCAAGGCAAAGGCGGCTGTGATTTTAAAGAGGCAGACGATGGAACTTTTTTAATCAAAGCATCGAGCGGAGACCGGATTCTTAAAAAAGGGGAGGAGCTGCATTACATTTTTTCTCTCCTGATAACACCGTTTAAAACGCTGGACACCAAAGCTCAGTGGTCCACCCGTTTTTACCATCAATACAAACCTGTGGATGAAATAGCTACCACCGGTGCGAACACGATAAACATCCACCATGCCAATGCCATCAATCCTTATATCAATTATCCCTTTCTACGTCCTCTCGAGATGAAACAGTACATCGACCGGGCTCATGACCTCGGCCTCAAGGTCAAGATTTATTACACAGTCCGGGAGCTCACCAACAGAGCGCCAGAAATATTCGCGTTGCGAAGCCTGAGAGATGAAATCTTTTCCGATGGCCCGGGAGGTGGGTTTTCCTGGCTCCAGGAACACCTGGCTTCCCATTACATAAATGGATGGTTTGTGCCCAAATTAAAGGATGCTGCCATCATCAACAGTGGTGTTTCCAGGTGGCACAATTATTACCTGGAAGGCCTGAACTGGCTTGTAAAAAATATCGGGATAGACGGCCTGTACATCGATGATGTGGCCTTTGACCGGACCGTGATGAAGCGGCTGAGAAAAATTTTAGACAGGAATAAGGACGGTGCTCTAATAGACCTCCATTCGGCCAACCAGTTCAATCCCAGGGATGGATTCGCCAATAGCGCCAATCTCTACCTCGAACATTTTCCGTATATCGACCGTCTCTGGTTCGGGGAGTATTTCGACTATGATTATCCCCCCGATTTCTGGCTCGTGGAAGTGTCGGGGATTCCTTTTGGAGTGATGGGGGAGATGCTGCAGGATGGAGGAAACGCCTGGCGGGGCATGCTGTACGGCATGACGGCTCGCCTTCCATGGTCCGGAAATCCGGCACCAATGTGGGAATTTTGGGATGATTTTGGTATGGAAGACACGGAAATGATCGGCTATTGGTCTCCTTCTTGTCCTGTAAAGACCGATCACGAAGACATCCTGGTCACAATCTATATAAAAAAAGACCAGGTTCTTCTTTCCCTGGCCAGTTGGGCAAAGGAAAAAACAAACTGCCGTCTTTTAATCGATTGGAAAGCGTTAGGCCTGGATCCTTCAAAGACACAACTTGTTGCTCCCTCCATCGAAGAATTTCAATCGTCTGCCGTGTTCGGGCCGGACGATTTTATTCCCGTCGAGCCGGGCAAAGGGTGGCTTTTAATCCTGAGCGAAACAGTCGGTCAATGATCTTAGAGAGGAAGAGATCATTCATCAATCATCGTTCGGAGTGGGCAAGATCACGGGGATAATTCAGTAAACTTTTTTCGTTCAATTTACGTCTATATAGGAGAATGCTAATCAAGGAGGCTGTGTTGAAATTAAAAATAACATTTTTGGTTTTATTTGTGTTTTGTGTATCGCTGGCTTTTTCTTTCGAAAAAACAGAAAGAATGAGTTTGTCGGCCGATGGAATCGATAAAATTGTGATCGACTGCGGGTCCGGCTTTTTGTATGTTACGGGCGAAGATTCCCTGAGGAGTATCGAGGTGGAAGCAGAGATCATCGTCAAGGGAAAAAGGGAAAAGGATATCGAGGATTATGTTAAAAAGAATGTCAAGCTCGAATTGAAAAAACAGGGGAGTAAGGCGGTTCTGGTCAGCATGTTCAAAAATCAATTCCCCAACATCAATTTCCGGACACGAGTGATCAACCTGACAGTCCAGGTACCCAAAAATTTGGGTGTGGAAGTCGATGACGGTTCTGGTGGAATGAAGATCGAACATATCGATGGGAATCTTCAGATAGATGATGGATCAGGCGAGATCACTGTCCGTGATATTCTAGGAGATGTAGACATTGATGACGGATCAGGAACGGTCGATGTAAGAGATGTGACCGGCAATGTAACGGTTGATGACGGCTCTGGAACGATCAAAGTCAATGATATCGGGGAAAACGTTAAAGTGAGCGATGGCTCGGGTTCCATTTATATCGACGGTGTCGGAGGGGATGTCATCATCAAAGATGATGGGAGCGGCAGCGTCAAAATTTCAAACGTCACAGGGAAAGTCGTCAAATAACCTATAGATTCCAACGATAAGAGATTTTTATAAGGAATACATTATCCCCAGGAGCTTTGAATAGTGCTTTCAAGTCTCTTCCCAGGTTTAGGTCTCCCGGGTATCCATAATCTGCCCGGTTTTGTGTCCAGACGAAGTACAGGGTCGAACCGGGAAGGTATTCCCAGCGCAAAACCACCGTTCCTCTGAGGGACTTCAAGTTAAAATCGGGATTGTAAAAGGAAAAAGTAGGGGAGGGGCCTTCTGGACCGTCAGGATCGACGGTGTAATAACCGTTATCATAATCGATTGTGGACTGTTCCTGACCATAGATATTGTAGTCAAAGCTTTTTGATTGGGCCAGTTCCCTAAATTCATCGTATTTTCCAACAGCGAGAAAAGGCTGGAGATACAGCTGCAGACTCAGGCGAGGTGTGAAGATCCAGTTCAACCGGATTTCCCCGGACAGAACCCTTTGATGAATCCTTGCAAATACATGGCGTGTGCCGTAGGTCTCCGTCATTAAGGGATCCTCCACATTGGTGACCCACTGGAGGATCGAACGTCTAACCGTGTATCCCGGTCCGAATGAAAAGCTGAACTTGCTGCTGGGCTTCAAACCGAGAGACAGACTGCCCCTCCACGTGTACCCTTCGGATGGTCTGTTATAAAGGCTTTCGTTGGCAGACAGGACGATCGGTTTCCGGTTGTCAGTCGAAATATCGAAGTCTATTTGATAGCCGGAGGGGATAAGAGCGAGCGGTCCTCCTCTTGTCAAGTTTTTACTGATAGTCTTAGGATTGTAGGCCAGCATGGTGTTGATCCCCCAGTAGTTCAATAGCTGACCTTCGATTGCGACAAGATATCCGTCCCAGAATTTATTCCCGCCAAAATCGTAATTTCGGAATGGTCCTCCGAAAACATACCAGTTGCGGAAGACTTTTCCCGGGTGCGGCCACTGGTATCCTATAAGGAAATGGATATTGATGATATCGGAGCTATTGGATTGAAATCCGATGTCGTTCGGGTCGAATCCCGGAGAGAGAGCACCGATGGCCGCATTGAGCAGGAATTGTCCCTTTTGTTTGTTGACCGAAACGCGGCCTCCCCATCCACTCAGGGAGCTTGCTTTTTCGTCAAGATTGAGATGCGTTGCATCAGGGCGCTGGAAATAATGAAGGGAAGAGCGCTGCAACCTCAGTATGGAATCTTGGCTGCCCTGCACATGTGTGGCACCGAGCCATCCGGTAACAACCCATGTTTTGTTATTATCCAAGAACGACCAGCCATCCAATCCCAGACTAAAAGCTTTCCTGTTCATAATCGTATCTAAAATATTATTTCTCAGATCCCGGATAACCGATGTGGCTATAAACCCGACTCCTTGTTTCCCCTGATTGAATTCCTTCTGGGATCGGAGCACGCCGTAAAAGGAAAAAGGCTCCACTTCTTGTCTGAATCTGTCGCCGAAATGATCGATTTCCGCATATTCTTGCGCTGTCAACGAGCTTAGAGCTCCGACACTCCAGCTTTCCCCCAGTTTTCCGCTCAGCTTAAGTGCGCCCAGGATGGTGGACCGGTTCGGAAAATCCACGTATCCTTCCTGGGTGACGAATCCTCCAGGAGTTCGTCCGATCCTCCGGCTGTAAAAAAAAGTGGGTTGAGACCAGCTTATGTTGGCGTTGGAAGTGGCTCCACCTCTGCCGAATTCATTGAATATATTGGCCCCTTCGATGAAAAAAGGCCTTTTTTCCGTATAGAATGTTTCGAAAGCGCTGAGGTTGATCACGGCAGGGTCGACTTCCACCTGGCCAAAATCCGGATTGATGGTTGCATCCAAGGTCAGATTACTCTTCAGACCGAATTTCAGGTCGAATCCTGCGTTTCCAGAGTATTGCTCTCCTGATTCAAAAGGATTGCCCGCAACTTCAGGGCTGTATTGGGCCTGCCCTACAGTGTAAGGCAGAAATTCGATGTGTCTCCCGGGACGGATATCCTGAATGCCTTCCAGCTTGGCAAAACGGGAAACATAGCCGCTGTCTTCTTTGGGAACCCAGGCGAATCCCACTCTTTCGTTATTCCGGCGGATTGTCCTACGGAAATTCAAGCCCCAGACATATTCGTCCTTTTTGGCAAATCGCAATTGGTTGAATGGGATGCGGATTTCCACGCTCCAACCCTCTTTATCTACAGCGGCTCGGCTTTCCCAAACACCATCCCAGGTCGTATCGTTCCATTCATCATTATATAGAGTCCAATCAACGATCGACCCGGCAGGATTAATCCCGAACTGATAGCCTGTGCGGCGGTCGTAGTAAGGATCTACGGCAAATATAAACCAATCGGAATCCACAAGGTCATCCCGTCTCCCGAGACGCCGGATTATCGTCTCTGGTTCAGAATCGGACAGACGGGCAGCTACGTAAAGGTTTTTCTCATCATAGGCGATCCACACTTCGGTTTTTTCTGTGGGAGGGGCGCCGTCGGTCGGATCGGACTGAACAAAATCGGAATATCCTTGCGCCTGCCATAATTGTTCCTCCAGAACACCGTCGATAGTGATCGGTTCTTCAGTCCGGATGGCCCGTACGATCTTTTGTTCCGTGGATGGTTTATCCTGGGCAAGTATTAAGAGGGGAAGAATGAGGCTGATTAATAATATAATAAGGCCAGGTTTTTTCCAGTTTTTCATAAAAATTCTCCATTTTAGTATTCACCCAACCTCTACCTCTAGTTAGAGTAAACGAATTAAAGTGACTTTTGGTTTATTCAACCTGAATTATTCATAAAAAATACCGATGCTGTTTTTTCCTCAGCAAGATCGGGAAGTTATCCTGATATTGCAAGAAATGACAACAAAAACATATCATTGCCTTAAGTTTAGAGTGGGTCGGATAGGTGTCGGCTACCCTATAAATGTCATCGCGAGTGAAGCGTGGCGATCTCGAATCCCTGGTTTGTATGCGGGCTTCTATTGCAAATTCGCTGTGGTCGTGTAATAGCCTCCCTTGAGAGAATCATATATAAGTTTCATATCTCCTTTGCCTTGGACCAGCAGGCGATAGACAACACGGCCGAAGCTTGGTATTCCGGATTTAATCCAAAGGGAATTTTTTTGTGTTTTGATTTTCTGAGTGATGTCTCTGTATTTGTCCATCAAGCGGCCGGCAGCCAGCAGTTTGACATTCCTGCCGTCGATCTGAAAAAGGTCTGCTCTGTGTAGTTTTTTCTGCTGGGCAACAAAAGATATGGTCGGTGTGACTCGGGAGTTTTCAATTGCCACGTCCACTTGATACAGGTCTTTTTCCAGTTTTTTGACTTTTACCTCATCGAATTGCAAGTGGGGAAGCTGGTCGGCGTGATACAGACAGAATGCAGCGTTACGGTGACATGTCTCGGCAAGTTTGAAAAATGGTGGCACACGCTGTCCGAATTTTTTTACCCCTCCGATTTCGACTTTGCCATAGAGCGGATGGTCGTAAGGTTTCCAATTTGTATACTGTTCACCCATCAGGACTAAGTCATGATAGCTCATTTGATTGAGCATCCGTTGGTAGGAAAGCAGTCTTGCCAAATCTTCATCTTGGTCTTCCTCATCTTGTGTGCCCAGTATCTCAGCAAGATTATCAAATAGATCCATATCCAGTTCGTTGGTGTAGGTGTAGATTCCCAGGACGCTGTATAACCAGTCAATGCTCCCACCGAAAACCGTATACAAATCTTTGTAAACTTTAATATAGCGGTATCCAGGAAGGATTTTTTCTCCGTTTTTCCCTATGTAATCGTAGATATTCATATCTGCCCTAGGGTAGTCTCCCAAATTATTGGCTCCAGGACCTACAAGGATCATGCCGCCGAAATTGTGGAAGTTCTGAGCTCCCAGGATATTGGGGTGAGCGATAAGAAAATCCCTGGTGGCCTTGGTTTCCGGCCAATAGAAGGGAAAGTGACCTGACCCCATCTGGACATAGTTGGGTTGCCAGTTGTAGCCGTAGTTGCGGTTCATGTCGTATCCACCCAAAGGATCCTCGTTGATTAATCCGTCACCGTCATTATCGATTCCTTCCTGGCCCAACATGGTGTATTCGCCCTTTTGTCCGGGACGTACAGGGATCATTATCCGAGGATCGTCCGGATGGGATCTCATGTATCCATTCGGGTCTTTTTTGCGCATCATGGTGAACGAGCCATCCCCATCCAGATCATCGGGTCCGTCTTCATCTGCTACGCCATCCTGGTCATCATCCATTGGGATCAATCCCGTCCGTGGAGAATTGGGATCGGTCGCCCTGTTGATGAAGTGATCCCGGCTGTCAGGATTCATAGTGGGAATGATATAAAAGGCTTTTTCATCCAAAAGACGTGTGGCCATTTCAGTTTTACCATAATTTTTCAAGAGGTACCAAATGGCGTAAATAGCCACTTCCGTGCCCTGGATTTCATTCCCATGGATGTTCCCATCGATGTAATAGCCCGGTTTGTGTTCGGCCGGCCCTGTTTTGGAATTATTGAGAATAACTGACCAAATGTCTCTTCCTTGATGGGTTTTTCCCAGGGATTTAACGGTCACAAACTGTGGATAAGTCTTCTCGAACGATTTAAGTGTCTGCGTCAGTTCTTCTTGATCGTAGAAATGGTCGAAGGAAAGCTTGACCTCCTGTGCGGACAACATCTTTGGGGATATTAGGGACAAACAAAGAACGATCCCGATCGCTATTTGAGTCATTTTGTGCTTTTTCATCGTTTCCTCCATCTATTCCAAAACAACCGTTGTTGTTACAGATCCCAATCGAGGGGATTTGGCGGTTATCGTGATTTTTGAACCCTTTTTGCCTTGAACGGTCCATTCCGCTTTTTTGGTGTCTCCGCTGCCGTTGATGAACGGAATCGTGACGAGTTTTCGTCCTGAAAATATCATCTGACCGTCTGTCGTTTTGAATTCCACCCTGATGGGCCAGACCGTACGTGCTCTTCGTCCTTGAGCGGTTGATGTGGAAAACCATCCCTCGTTTGTCAGATAAAGAGTAACCTGGTACAGGCTGTCTCCCAAAGCTTCGACCTTGGTTTTTTTGATCTTCATTTCAGGGAGTCGTTCCATAAGGCTGATGTAAAAATCTGTGTGGAACGAAATGGTTTCTTTCATCATGCTTGAGGGAGGTGTTGTTTTCAAGAAGGGTACAAAACCGCCGATTTCCACATCTCCTAGAGTTGGATGTTTATAAGGAGTCCAATCGACAAATCCTGTTCCCTCAAGAACCGAATCCGCCCAATCGAGAATGTAGCCTTCCGGATGTTCTCCTTCTTCTGTCTTTGCCTGCTTGGGCATTTTTTCGACCATCTCAGCCATTTTTGCTGGATCGACTTTGCCCGATTCCACCATCTTTTTGATCATATCGGGTTTGACATTATCGGGCGCTCCCTGCTCTTTCAGGAAGGCAGCCAAAACGTCATCATCCAGTGCCAGAAAATCTTCCGAAGACATGGTTTTCAGCTTATCCAAGGTCAAAGCATCTTTAGCCGGTTCTTTTTTCGGTTCGGGGACCTTCCAGAGATCCGTGGAAAAAACAGGAACCCCGTATTGGAAATAACAGTAGGCCACGAACGATCCTTTGCCAACGCCTTTAGCTCTTTTTTCGAGGTCTTCCAGCTTGGCTTCCTTCAGTGCATCTTTATACTCTTTTTGGATGGCTTGAATCATAGGCATATCCTGCTGATCGATGTTCATGGCAGGTCCCAATCCGAGGATCATGGCCACGATGCTCTCATCGATTTCGATGCCTCCGCCGATGTTCATGCTGTTCAATAGGTCGATCAACTCCTGCATTGTGAATTCTTGCTCCGGATCTAAGCCGAGGAAAGAAGCAAAACGTGCGGGAACTTTGAATTTATCTCCGGCTGCCTGTGCTCTTCCTGTCTGCTGGAGATTGAGGATGGTGTTTTCGCTCGAAAAATTCAGGACCAGAGCGATGTTGTTCCGTTTTACGAGAAATTCCAAAAGGGCGATGGATTCTTTGGCACTCACAGGCCAAAATCCGGTAGATTTGATGCCGTATTCGAAGTCATGCGGAAAATTCCTGTTGATGGCGATTCCCCCGACAGGATCTTCGTTGTATTCACCGTCTCCATCGTTGTCCAGCCCTTCGGTATAGATTTTATAAATACCTGTTTCTCCTTTGTTCGGATCGGCTGTTTTCATCAGACGAGTTTTATTGGGGTGGGGGAGCCATGTGCCTTCGGTATCTTTGACTCTCATCTGTGTGATCTGACCATCTTTATTCAGGTCGTCTAGGCCATCCTCATCCACCAGCCCATCTGCATCGTCATCGGCGGGTTTGCCGTTAGTATGCCGTTCAAACCTCACATCGGAGAAGTAGCTCTTTGCGGCATCAGGATTCAGCAGCGGAGCCACATAGACCGTTCTATTTTTGAGAAGTTGTGTAATCTTTTCGTCGGCATCGTATTTGGTAAGCAGCTTTTGCGCGATCATCAAAGCGGCTTCAGTTCCCACCAGGTGTGTCCCTTCCAGATTGGCCGAGAGGAACACGGCTGTACGGGAATCCGGATCCACCTTATTTTTTGCGGCTATCCGGAGAACAAGAAGATCGGTATTCTCTTCGCTTTTGCCGATATTGATGATTTTTGTGAGTTGGGGATACTTCATGTTCCAGGATTTGAGCAGGGAATTCACGGAATTGGGATTGTGATAAGTGTCGAAATTTACCTCTTGTGCTGTCACAGGGTGCATAAGTGCAAAAGATAAAAATAAAAAGCAAAAAAGAAGACGTTTCATAAATTCCTCCTTTTGTGGAATGAGAAGGCGTATTTCTGCCATTTGTTATTTCTACGAAAAGAAGCAAAAAAAGTTTTCACCTACATCCGACAATTCTGTCATAGGATTTAATCCTAGCACAAATTCAAAAATGTATCATTTATTTAATAATTGTGCGTATTTGTATACAATAGGCTTTATTTTTGAATCGAGAGAGAGGAGGAGATATGTTAAAAAGGCGTGTTAATGTAGTTTTTAATCTAGTCTTGTTTTTATTCGCTCTTGTTGTGTCATCCAATGCTCAAAGCGCCGATGAGATAGGCGATTTATACGAAAAGCTCCAGTGGCGATGTGTCGGCCCGGCCGTGATGGGTGGAAGAACTGTAGATATCGATGTCGTCGAGAAAAAGCCCTGGATAATTTATGCGGCCATAGGGCCGAGCGGAGTCTGGAAATCCGTGAACAATGGGATCTCCTGGAATCCGGTTTTCCACAAGGAAAATACGGTCTCTGTGGGCGATATCACTGTTTCACAGTCTCATCCCAACATTGTGTGGGTCGGTACAGGGGAGGCAACTTGCAGAAACAGCGTCACTATCGGCGATGGGGTGTACAAATCCACAGACAACGGAAAGACATGGACCAATATGGGGCTTGCAGAAACCCGGCATATCAGCCGGATCGTTGTCAATCCCGGTGATCCCAATATCGCTTATGTGGCAACCATGGGGCATCTATGGGGACCAAACCAAGAACGCGGCATCTACAAAACTATAGACGGCGGTAAAACGTGGCAAAAAATCCTGTATGTCGATGAAAATACGGGATTTGCCGACTTGGCAATGGATCATTCCGATAGTCTCACATTGTTTGCCGCTGCCTATGAATACCGCCGGCTTCCGTATCATTACACAAGCGGCGGTCCGGGAAGCGGGTTGTATAAGACAACGGATGGGGGAGAAACCTGGAAAAAGCTTACCAAAGATCTTCCTGAAGGAGTAATGGGCAGGATCGGGATCGATGTATCCCGCAGCAATCCCGACGTGGTTTATGCCCTTATAGAGCATGAGGATGCAGGGATATGGCGATCCGAAGATAAAGGAGATAGCTGGACCAGAACATGCGACAATGAAACTTACGAACGTGTCAATTTCAGGCCTTTTTACTACAGTCAGATCCGTATCGATCCCAGTGACGATAAGGTCGTGTATGTATTCTCCGGAGGAAGTTATGTTTCCAAGGACATGGGAAAAAAGTTCCGCGCCATCTCAGCCGGAACCCATCCCGACCATCATGCTTTGTGGATAGATCCTGACAATCCTCTTCATCTTATCGACGGGAATGATGGGGGAATCGACATCACCTATGATGGAGGTAAGACTTGGCGGGGGATAGAACATATGGCTTTAGCCGAAGTCTATCAAATTGGGTTCGACATGAGATCTCCGTATTACGTTTACTGCGGACTTCAAGACAACGGTGTTTGGGGAGGCCCGAGTGCAAAATTTGACAGCCATGGGATCACCAACTCGGACTGGTTTCTGGTGGGGTACGGAGATGGATTTTATGCGCAGGTTGATCCTAACGACCACAATGTGATCTACGCCAATTCCCAGATGAACGGCCTATACCGGTATGACATGAGGATTAAAAAAAGCCAAACAATCCGGCCGATAGCACCAGTCGAGGATCCTCCTTACCGATTCAATTGGAATTCTCCGATCCATATTTCTCCTCACGACTCCAAAATCGTGTATACAGGGGGGAATTATCTGTTCAAAACAACCGATGGAGGGCACCGTTGGGATATCATCAGTCCCGACCTCTCCACAAACGATCCGGAAAAACAAAAGGATTCAGGGGGTCCGATCACTCAGGATAACACGGGTGCGGAAATTCACTGCACGATCATAACCATTGCAGAATCTCCGGTGAAAAGCGGAGTGATCTGGTGCGGGACAGATGACGGCAATGTCCAGGTCACACAGGATGGGGGACAGACATGGACAAACGTGGTGAAAAACATAAAAGGTCTTCCTCCGAACACTTGGTGCTCCCGGATAGAAGTATCCCATTTTGAAAAGGGCACGGCCTTTGCCGCTTTTGACGGCCACCGTCACGACGATTACAGCACGTATCTTTACAAAACCGACGATTTTGGGAAGACGTGGACTTCACTCAAAGGGGATCTCCCTTTCGGGTGGATTCATGTGGTTCGGGAAGATTTGATCAATAAAAATCTTTTGTATGTTGGGACAGAATTTGGCCTGTATGCCTCGTTGAACAGAGGTAAGACTTGGTTTTCATTGCAGAATAACCTGCCGAATGTGGCGGTGAGGGATATTGCCGTTCACCCGAAAGAAAATGATCTGATCATCGGCACCCACGGACGGGGGATCTGGATCTTGGATAGTATAATACCGCTCCAGGAAATGAATCCAAAGGTTTTTGCAACGGATTATCATCTCTTTGGCATTCGCCCCACATCCATTTATCAGATTTCAAGTTCAGGGGAACCCTCGAGCAGACCGGTCTATTCTGGGAAAAATCCTGACTATGGGATGATCCTGACAGTTTACATAAAGGATAAGCCAAAGGAGAAACCAAAGGTATTCATAAAAAATGCAGAAGGGGAAACGGTTCATGAATTCACATTGCCTACCAGAAAAGGGATCCTGAGGCAAGTGTGGAATCTTCAGATCGTTCCAAAGACAAAAGACGGAAAAGTAGTAAAACCTACTGGCGTGGGATTTATTGCTCTGCCCGTGGTTTTTCCGGGTAATTATTCAGTCGAGATGACTGCAGAAGGAAAAACGCTGGCACAAGCGGCAACGATTAATCCAGATCCACGTTTCTCTATTGGAAGAGAAGAATATCAAGCTATGGTTGATGCCCAAGTTGAAGTCATCGTCATTTCCAAAAAGTATAGTATGACTGTGACAGCAGCAAACAGGATTCGAACCGAGCTGCGCAAACTGAATAAGACTATCCAGGATGAAAAAGATATCCATGATGTTGTCAAAACAGGAGTGAACGAATTCAGAGACAAATTCGAGGTTTTGGCAGATGATATAAAACCAAAAGGAATTGGATACAAAGTTCCCTCAAAAGTGGCTCTTCGCGGAGGATATTTATCCCAGCAGCTCATGTTCCTCGGGATGTGGGTAAGCAGTTATCCCGCAGCTCCCACCGAAGTGACTTTGGCTGCGACCAAGGAATCG
>Ga0114922_10004896_pt1 | contig 12383 bp, 9 predicted proteins | sample AartaG_FD_100975 | JGI IMG/M metagenome (GOLD analysis project Ga0114922, IMG submission 100975) | Deep subsurface microbial communities from Aarhus Bay to uncover new lineages of life (NeLLi) - Aarhus_00045 metaG | ecosystem: Environmental > Aquatic > Marine > Oceanic > Sediment | place: Aarhus... | reverse complement strand
TGCGATAGAGTGCCTCGAACAACTACCAGAGCAAGATTGCAATCTGCTTATTACCGATGTGAAGATGCCGGGCATGGATGGTCTGACTTTATTAAGCAGGGTCAAACGCGTAGCTCCGTGGGTATCGGTTATGATAATTACCGGCTTCGGCGATATTCCAATGTCCGTTAGGGCACTTAAATTAGGAGCGGTGGATTTTATTGAAAAACCGCTGGATCGAAAAGTGTTTTTACATAAAGTTAAAGCAATTCTGAAACAGGATGATTTTGTTGATACACCCGCCGGCCATACTCTAACCAAAGTAGAGAAGAGGATATTAAAGCTGATTCTTGAAGGAAAGGGCAATAAGGAAATGGCCTATATACTCGGCCGGGCCATGCGCACAGTTGAACGGCACCGCAGCGATATTATGCACAAATTCGGCGTTGATAACATCGTCGATCTGGTAAAAAAAGCCGCTCTCATAAACCTCGATGATGTTGAATGAAGAAAGACAATCGACCACTTAATTCGGTAGATTTTTTGGGAAAGTTGCAGCTTTTTGCGCATAGCCAAAAAAAACCAAGATTTTTTTAAAAATTTCTTCATTATTTTTGCCAAAAGAAGTGGCTTCTGGGTCTAAAATCAACACTTTTTACCCCCCCCACTAAAACTGTCGGTTGTCCGCAATTGTTAAGTCTGCCCGCAACATCCTATAATCAGGGAGTTGTTTTTAATGTATTTTCGTACATTATAGTAAGCTTGCAGCAAGTTGAGAGAGCTTGCTTGTATAGAGAAGAAAAAGGATTGGAGAGAGAGTGATAAGAGTGAGGAGACGTGAAGAGAGTTTAGATCGCAGTTGTGAGTTTAACAGCGGTGGTCTCGTTTTTGTCCCCCATCTTTTATTACCTCTTATTTTCCGCTTTTGGTTAATTTAAGTTTGGATAATATTTTGGAGGAGATGAGAATGAGAAAAGTAGTATTGATGGTTTGTGCAGCAGTTGGTTTTGTTTTAATGGTTTCTTCGGTATCGCAGGCGACGTCGGTGTTTGGCTTCTACCAGACTGACCTGGTTGGGCTGACTAAGTACGGTGAGGATCCGGTAGGGCAGACTCTTTCATATATAGCTGTCAATCCAGATGCTGTCTATGGTTCTATGCTGGGAGACGTTGGATTTATAGGAACGCTTACAGATCTGACGGTCCCCATATCTCCGGTGATTATGATTGGCTCCGGCAGTGAGGATTTAACCAGCTATGATGAGTTTAGAATGACACTATTTAACGACAATGATGATGTCTGGACGGTACAGTTATACGTAGATGACGGTGGCTCGCTTATAATCAGTAGCTCAGCTACCCTGTCGTATTTAGCAAGCGCAGACCTTTCATTGAACATTGCAAGCTTGGGTGTAGTTGATTCTGTGGGATTCATGATTAGTTCCGACCGAAATGATACCTATCATATTTCGGCCGAGGTCATTCCCGAGCCGGCGACGATTTGCCTGCTTGGTTTAGGCGGTTTGGCTCTACTTCGTAGGAAAAGGGACTAGAAGCAAAAAAAGTGAGCAATCAATAGGAAAGGGAAGGAAATCTGACAAATTCTTTATTTCCTCTTGTAGGAAGTTAACAATAAAAGGATAAAGAAATACTACCAAAACACACCCAAAAACTTATGATTTTGCAGCTGCTTTGTTTCCCCACTAAATCCTATTAATAAATGTGTTCTATCATTGCTCTTGCAGAAAATTGACGGAACTTTTTACGGTCAGAAACAATAAAATAATATACGAGATTGCTGCTTAGGTAGATGTTTTATGGAGGAGGCAAATGGCCTTAGTCTCAGAGAGGGCAATATTTTCTGAAAGCGAGTGGTTGGAAATTGCAAATGAGCTGTCCTTACCTCCAAGGCAAGCAGAGGTAATTAAGCTGCTTTTTGTTGGCCATTCTGACAAACAAATCGCCTTGGAACTGCAAATATCTGTCCCAACAGTCCGCACACATCTAAGTCGGCTTTTTTCAAGATTTGATGTACAGGATCGGACCGAACTTGTTCTTTACGTGTTTCGCTATTTCCGCGAGGGATGTCAGGAGTATAGCTGACCTCGATACCAATGTCATCATACACGATGACATCATAATTGACTAATTGACAAGTTTCGGAATTATAGGTATTCATAATAACGTTTTTATTTGTGAAAGGAGAGTGCAGAGAAGAGAAAAGATTGAAGGATGCACCATGTGTTGAGGAGATATGAGGAGAGGTCGATCTTACTTTTATTCTCTTTGTTGAAATAATGTCGTCGTGTTTATAGAGAATCTGGTTATCAATACAAGTTGCGTCTTGATGCTGTACGGTATCCGTGTAAGTTTGGCGTTACAAAGACTACTATAGAATCAGACTTTTACTTAGAGCAAATAAAGGTACGAATTGTTGATTAACCGGATATTACAAAATATATCGAGATGGGTAAACTTGACGATACTTAAGTGCATAGTGAGCTTTTTGATGAGTACAATATTGATTTCGTCCACGGGATTTGCGGATTTTTCTGAAGACCCGAACGTCGGAGGGGCAATCACACTCATAGCTGACCGACTGGAAAAGACCCAGAAACTAAGCGGGTACTGGCTTAAAGAGGAAGACTTCACTGGTTCTATTGCTACCGGAATGGCAGCCGCTTTCCAGCGCACGTGCGTCGAAGAATATAGAACCTCTGCCGAATCAGGAGGCAGTTACATACTGGGTATTTACCCTGATGAGGGATTGTCCGGTGATGAGGCCTTTGCCCTGGTCTGGTTGAGTGAGATTGGTGACGACCCAACAGATAACTTGTGGAGAAGTACCTTGGTTGAGTTTTATAGCATCATCGAAAGCTACGGCACAAGTGATTATATCGCGTGGTTTGAGACCGGTGCAGAGGACTCATCTGCGGCTTTTTACTTAGCACATCTTCTTATAGCTGCATACTATGTTGATGCAAACGATAAGGTGATATGGCGGGATTCTTTGCCCGGGTTTTTGGCACAGGTTGATAGCAACAGCCTGTACCCCGTAATGGCTTTGGGCGCTGCAACCTGGGCCCTGGCACAGACCGGTCCTCTGGATAGTACACTGGTAGATTCGGGCGGCTCCGGCAGGCCATATTGGGACTCAGTAACCTTAGCTGACTTGCCTGGATTATTGAGCAGCCATCAGGTTCATGACCCACCCCCTGATCCAGGTGATCCGAACGATTACGACGGGTCAGGTAGTTTTTATATGCACTTTGTTCACGTAGATGAATATCGCGGCTTTACGGAGGACACAATCTTTGCGGTCCTTGGTCTGATTGCGGCGCAAAGGACCAATCCTGGACTGGATTATGACGTGGAGATTCTTGACGCCAAGCAGGCACTTTTCAATGCCCTGTATCCGGATCTGGATGGTACCGTCTATACGCACATCTGGGGTGATAGCCCGGACAACTATTTAACTGCAGGAGAGATGCTCACAGCTCTTGGTGACCTTGTCATTGATGGTGATATTAACCTGGATGATGTGGTAGACGAACGGGACCTTGCGAAAATTGCGGATAATTGGCTCAGCTCATGCTCCGGCAGTTGCTTATGTAATGTCACTGACCTGAATGAAAACGGCACAGTTAACTGTGTTGACTTTGCTATCCTGGCGGAGAACTGGCTCAGAAGTGATTTAATGTGATTTAGGCACTTACTACTAATAATGTGAAGAAAGGTATTTTTGTCAATTAAATTCAGGAGATAGAATTAATGATAAGAACTGGAAAGAAATATGTGGGCGTATTGCCTGCAAAGCTAATCCTGCTGCTTGTCCTTATAGCAGTAATATTCTTGCTCGGTTACACAACAGCAGCACAGGCGGCTGACAAGGATACAAAAGGGTTAGATAAGATCAAAAAGAATACTTTTCTTGATCCATTTACTTTAACCATTTATTCGATTGAGACTAGTAGCTATGAAGGAGAGCCTTGGAATCCACGGGCGATACTGATGATACCGTACAGAGGCTGGAAACGCAGCCCGGTCAAGCCTCCGTGGCCACCTGAGTAGCAGTCTTGTCGCGATGGTAGAGAAGAGACACGGTAAGGCCGTGTTTTTGATTGGTCGATTAAAGATTTACGGGACCATAGTGTAGTTTCATAAACGGTCTTACTGACCGAGGGTAATTTGGTTTCCTTAGAGGATATGGTATTTGCTTGTTAAGTATGGAGGCATAAAACTATTAGGTTTTTCGATAGTCCCGGATAAGGATGGCGGGGCTTATCGTAATTAGGTTGGAGAGGTGTATAAAAGTGAACTTCGTGTCGAGCAGTTGTTTTGTCGTACGCATATTGAAGAATCAGGTCGTTTGGGCTCTTTTTTTATCTGTACTTTTTTCTATCTACTTATTTGGGTGCAGCGACCAAGTGAGTCTGCCTTCTGCGGAGCAATTGGCTGAATTCGAAAATGCCGGCCCACTCCAGCCAGAGGTTGACATTAATCGGCTCGTCAGAGCCAAAATCGGTACTGGTCCTTATCGGGTAGTCCCAAACGATTTATTGGAGCTGCAGATACCCGCCATTCTGCGGTTAGTTAATGTCGGCCAGCTTGATTCGCGGGAATTATTAAAGCCTTATCTTTGTCGTGTCTATGACGATGGCACCATTACGCTTCCCATAATCGGTAAGGTCCAGGCTACCGGCAAAACACTTGCTGAAATCGAGACCATCATTACAAACGCATATTACCCCCGGTGGTACTCTGTTAAGCGTCCCTCTATCGTTGCCCGAGTTCTAGAATATCACACGGCTAAAGTTTCTATTGTTGGTGCTGTGAGAAGTCCTGGAACTTACGAACTTCGCAGCGACCAAATGTCTCTGGTTTCTCTTATAATGAGGGCTGGTGGTATAGTTAATGATGGCGCAGCAGTAATTCGTGTTACTCACAATGACCAGCCCGACTCAGCCGCCCGGCAAGAAGGAGATTCGATAAGCGCTCATCTAAAGCATCTCCTTAATGTACTCGGTCCTGGTGGTGCCACAGAAACCACCGATGTGACAGATTCCGAAGGCAGGCTTGGCGAAACTGAGCCTATAGTTCTACCCGTAAAGGGCCTGAATATCCCGTTTGCGGATCTTGCCTTGAGAGAGGGTGACGCCATCGAAGTTGAACGACTGGAGCTGCCGCTCGTTACGGTTGTGGGACTGGTTAATAAGCCCGGCAATTTCCCATATCCACCGGACATTCAATACAACCTTATGCAGGCGCTGGCCTTTGCCGGTGGATTCAACCAGGCTGCCGAGCCCCGCTACACTACTGTCTATCGCCAAAAGGCGGACAAGACAATTGTTAACGCGACTTTCAAAGTTATAGACGGCTCAAAGCTGACATATGCTTCAAACGTCCTTATAAAACCTGGTGACATTGTTGCTGTAGAACATACGCCTCGAACACGTACGAATCTTTTTCTGGAGAGAGTATTTAGAATCAATATGGGCTTGTACGTACCTATAAGTGATATTATTGGGGGCGACAAGTAAAATTCCCCTGACAAAAAAAAAGAATTAGAATTGATATGATAAACCAGCGTGAAAATTACAGAACGCTCGAACAAGATGACTCGCATGTGGAAATGCCGCCGGCTGTCGGAATCGTCTCTGAAAGCCTGGTTCAAATCGTATGGCGCAGCCGCTGGATCGTCCTGCTCGCCACCGTTGTATCTCTTGCGGCAGCCTTTGCCTACCTGGTTAAAGCGACGCCGATTTTCACGAGCACTTCCAGGGTATACGTCGAGCAGAGAGGTCCCAAGATAGTCACAAATTATGAAGGCGTATTGACCCAATCCAAGAACTATATCTACACCCAGGCCGAGCTGCTTAAATCAACTCCCATATTACAGTCCGCCCTGGAAAAACCCGGCATAAAAAGGATGAAGATTTTTGAAAAGGTCGACAATCATATTATTTATCTGAAAAAAAAGGGCCTTGATGTTGAGGTAGGCAAGAAAGACGATATCATCAGTATTTCATCAGATTCGCCCCAACCAGCCGAAGCTGCAAAATTAGTAAACACCGTGGTTGATTCATACATTACTCATCAGTCTGCCCAAAAACGCGATACATCCTCCGAAGTACTGAAGATTTTGCAGAAGGAAAAAGTAAAACGGGATATTGAGTTTACCGAGAAACTCAAGGTAATGATGGATTTCAAGAAGGAGAATATGGCGCTGGCCTTCGAAAACCGCAACAGCAACATCATACTTGACAGGCTTGCTCAGCTTTCTAATGCAATGACTCGCGCCCAGCTTCAAACCATTGAAGACAAGTCCCTCTATGAGGTCACCAAGTCAATGGTCGATGACCCTGTCATGATTAAGCAACTCGCCGAAGCTGAAAGGGCCGACCAGGTCTATGTGGCTGCTGATGAAAAGAATCAACTCAACGTAGAGCTAAACCAGCTTCAACAGCAGATGACAAATCTAACTGGGCAGGTTCCTAACGACCACCCGGCAGCCAAGGTCCTGCGTGTGAGGGCCGAGCAGATTAAGGGCAAGATTAATGAGATTGACATCAAGTTTGCTAAAGCACAATTAGCTATCGTCGAAAAAAAGTATATAGCATCTAAGGAAGGAGAAGAGCAGGTCCGTCGTTACTTCGAAGACCAGCGTCAGCAGGCCCTCGACCTTAACGAGCAGGTTGCTCAGTACACAGTTCTGCAGTTTGATTGGGAACAGACCAAAAAACTCTGCGACATTCTTGACGAACGTATAAAAGAGCTCGCCGTTACCGAAGAGGTCGGCGCTCTCAACATAACTATCCTTGAAGTGGCTCGCCCTGCTGACAAGCCATCAAAGCCCCAAAAAGCGCGGACTATGGCTATGGCCCTGGTTCTGGGCCTTATGCTTGGAGGCGGCCTGGCGCTTCTTCGGGATTGGATGGACCATCGGCTCCGTTCCGCTGAAGAAATATCCGCTATTCTGGGTGTTCCCGTACTGGGAACGGTTCCATCGATGTCCAGAAGGCTAAGCATTGTTGAGCGAGGCTGCAAGGTTCACCTGGAGTCCAAGTCATCTGCCTCAGAAGCCTATCGTACCATACGTACGTCTATCTTCTTCGGCGTACCCAAGGGTGAGGCAAAGACAATACTTATCACTTCCCCTGGTCCAGGGGAGGGAAAAACTACATTGGTTAGCAACCTGGCTATTGCAATGGCCCAGGCCGGCCAGAAGACGCTCATCATCGACGCCGACTTCCGAAAGCCGATGCAGCATGAAATCTTCAAGGCCGACGATAGCAAAGGACTTTCGGCTCTGCTTGCCGGCATTGTGAGTCTTGACGATGCCATCCAGCCTGCCGGAGTTGACGGCCTTGACCTTTTAACCTGTGGACCGGACGTGCCCAATCCGTCCGAGATGCTCAACAGTGAAGCATTCTCCAAGATGCTTAAGAGTCTATCTGAAAAATATGACCGCATCGTAATCGATTCGCCCCCCGTTATGCCGGTAACCGATGCCCAGATCCTCGCCGCACTTTGCGATATCACCCTTTTAATACTGCGGGCGGAACAATCCAGCAGAAAAGCAAGTCAACAGGCCCGTGACGGGCTGCTCGGCGTCGGAGCCCGTATCCTCGGGGCGATTGTAAACGATGTATCTCGAAGAAACGGCCGCTATGGTTATTACAGTGGCTACGGAAATTACGGTTATTACGGCCGCGGTAAATCCGCTGCTGCATCCATAACTAAACAGAATAATACAGAAAAGGCAATTACCTGATGAGGACATCTTCTGAAAATATGGCTGTAAAGTTACCAGGTTCATCTCCTGGCTTACAGTTCACTGATATCCACTGTCACTGCCTGCCCGGTCTGGATGATGGCCCCGGCACTATGGATAAGGCCATTGCCCTCTGTGAAATGCTCGTTGCCGATGGTGTAACCACGGCCATTGCCACGCCACACCAGCTCGGCAGATTCGACGGTTGCAACCACTCCGGCGAGGTCCGTCAGGCTGTCGGGGACTTGTGCAAAGAACTCAAGAACCGCAGCATCCCACTCAAAGTCCTGCCGGGCGCCGACATCCGTATCGACGAGAGGATACCCTCGCTTCTGAACAAAGATGAGATACTTACCCTGGCTGACGGTCGCAGGTATATCCTTATTGAGCTTCCACACCAGACGTTTATAGATATCCAGCCGCTTCTACCGCAGCTTGCCTCTATGGGCATATCTGCTATCATCTCTCACCCTGAAAGAAACCCCGCTCTTGTGAAACAGCCCCAGGCCACCCACCGCTGGCTCGAGAACTCTGCATATCTGCAGATAACCGCAGCAAGTGTTCTCGGCGAGTTCGGCCCTGTCACCGAGAGGGCCGCGTGGCATTTCCTAAGCTCCGGCCAGGTATCTCTGGTCGCTACCGATGCCCACGATACGCTCGGTCGACAGCCTCGCATGTCGCTTGCCTTCAAAAGGATCAGTCAGAAACTCGGCCGGGGCGTTGCGCATCTTGTCTGCGTGGAAAACCCCAGGCGTGTAGTCAAAGGTCAAGATATTCTGACGATTCCCAACTCGGGCCTTTTGGCTCAGGTGGTGAGAAGATGAGCACGAATTGGCTTAATACAAACTCCACAGTGCAGCCTGCAAACTGGTTCGATGCAGCAATCGAATGGCTGATGATATCGCTTCTGGCATTCATGCCTTTTGCCTTTGGCGCGGTCGAAGCCTGGAGCGAACAGGTAGTAGTAGTCCTTGCCGGGTCTATTGCGGTCTGTTTTGCCCTGAAACTTGTCTTTCACCGTAACACCACCTTTCTGTGGTCATGGTCGTATCTGCCGGTAGGGCTTTTCGTACTGGTCGCAGTATTCCAGCTTTTCCCTCTACCGACAGCCTTCGTCAAGACCATCTCTCCACATACAGTGGCGCTAAAAACACAGCTTTTCGGTGAGCTGCCCAGCACCGGTACACTTCTTAGCTCGATGACTGTAAGCTTCTACCCCAATGCTACAGTCCACGACCTCCGGCTTGTTCTCGCCATCGCTGTCCTGTTCGTGGTAGTACTGAACATATATCGACGTCCTGAGCAGCTAAAGCGGCTGCTTGCGGCAGTAGCGGTCATCGGGGGTATGGTCGCTCTTTTAGCCCTGGCGCAGGATCTTTTTGGAAACGATAAGATATACTGGACTGTTGCCTCTTATGGTAAAGCCTTTTCCGGCCCGTTTATAAATCACAGCCATTACGGCCAGTTTATGAATTTGACTATAGGCGCATGCCTGGCTTTGCTTCTGGTAAGGCTGCATGAAGCTTTTGCCGGCAGAAAGATAACACCTCCTGCCGTCTTCGAATACTTCAGTTCCCCAGCCGCCAAACCTATATGGCTGCTCATCGCAATAATAATCCTTGGTACCGCCACCATCTTTGTTTCTCTATCCCGCGGTGGTATGGTCAGTATGCTCATAGCCGGCGGCTTTACGACACTTATCCTTACTTCCCGCCGGTCGCTCAAGGGCCGCGGCTGGATAATAGCCCTTCTGGCACTCTGCGCGTTTGTTTGTGTACTATATATCGGCTTTGATGCGGTCTATGACCGGCTTGCAACTCTCAGAGAGTTACATGAAGCTGAAGGTGGTCGTTGGCAGATACTTAAAGACATATCGGTTGCCTGGACTAAATTCCCTGTTATTGGAACGGGCCTGGGCACGCACGAAGTGGTTTACCCGATGTTCGACCGCTCGACCATTCCAGCCATCGCCGGGCATGCTGAAAACGAATACGCTCAGGCGGCCGAGGAGACCGGCCTTGCAGGGCTCCTGCCCCTGGTACTATTCGCCGTGATCGTGTGGGCTGTGTATGTAAGAAACGTTCGCTGCTCCCGCTTGCCGGTGCGCTCTGCAGCCTACGGTCTGGGCTTCGGCCTGCTTGCTATAATGATCCACAGTTTAAGTGACTTTGGCCAGCACGTGCCTGCGAACGCATCACTTTCAGCAATATTCTGTGCACTTTTGCTGGTGCTCGTTCGCATCTCTGACAGTCATGAAGAGCCTGCTCGGCAGGCATCCGCCAGCATCGGCTATTTTATTAAGCCCCTCCGCATCTGTCTGCTCCTTGTTGTCTGCGGAATCTTTGCCTGGTCTTTACTTGGTGCCAACAATGCGAGAATTGCCGAGGGCCACTGGAAAGAGGCCCTTATCACAGAGCGCAACCTTATCGAAAAAAACTGGCAGGGAACTAACCAGGAATATATTGTGCTGATGAAAGAAGCTGCAGCCGCTGTCAATTACCAACCGGACAACGCGCAATACCAGCACTGGCTCAACGTCTACCGCTGGCGTTCGGTAAGTCGCGTTTCCGACCCAAATACTGGAGAGGCAATCATACCCCAGGCGGCGATGAAGTTCGTGCGTCAAATCGTTGACGAATTTCATAATTCGATCAAGCTTTGTCCGACCTTTGGACCATCTTGGTGTATTGCAGGCCAGTTGGAAACGTTTGTTCTTAACGACCCTGTCGGTGCCGACCATATACGGACCGGCTTTCGTTTGGCTCCCTGCGACCCGACAGTATGTTTCGTCGCCGGCCTCCTGGACGCCCGCGATGGAAAGACAGATGAATCTTTCAAAAAATTCACCAGGGCAGTCCAGCTTGATGGCAGACTGTTCGCCGATGTTGCGGGCGTATACATTAACCAGTTCAATCGCCCGGATCTGGCCCTGACTATTGCTGGAGACAATACCTGGTGGTTAAGCCGCATAGCGAACACCCTTGCTGATATGGAGGAGCATAAAGAACTTGCGGATAAAGCGCAAGCGAGGGTGAAAGAGCTTCTGAAATCAAAGTGCGCCGAGCCGGATGCACCGGCCTGGGCGTTCGCATCTCTGGCCAATATTTACAAAAGAGAAAATGATAACGAGATGGCAATAGAATATTACCAACGTGCACTTGCTCTGGATTACAGCCAGGTTAATTGGCGTTTTAACCTTGCAAAGCTTCTTGCGAAAACGGAGCAGGTTCCGGAAGCTATCCACGAGGCGAGAATATGTCTGCGGCTGCGTCCGCAGTACAAAGCTGCTGAGAAGCTTATCGCTGACCTGTCCGTTTTACCCAGCGCGATATATGAAGAAACCTTAGCGCCTTAACGTTTTGAAAAATTTGTTGCATGACCGTTGTCAACTGAGTGCTTGACGAGGCGACTGGCGATTTTTGTCAGTAAAATCTTCGTCGGTGCACCAACGGGGACAGGGTATGTGCAGAGCTAATGCTGACATCTGAAATCTAATATCTGATATCTGTCTTTTAACAATGCTTAAACTGTCCGACAATCCTTCGATTTTGTCACCTCATGTCAAATCGCTCGCCGATCTTGACGGCATCTGGTGGGTGGCGCATACGAAGGCCCGATTCGAGAAGGTCTTTGCCTGGGATATGCTCAGTTATGGTATAGGCTACTTTCTACCTATGCGAGAAAAGGTCATTTTTTCCGGCGGCCGCAAACGCCGTGTTATGATTCCGCTTTTCACCTCCTATGTATTCTTCTGTGGGGCTGAAAAAGACCGCTATATCGCTCTGACAACGAATCGTTTATGCCAGACAATAGAAGTAGTTGACCAGGATGGCTTAAAGAAAGAGCTTTGGAGGATAGAAAAGGCCCTTTTGGTCAAAGCTGACCTTGATATTTATCCACACTTACCCGCTGGCAGCCGCTGCAGAATTATCTCCGGTCCTATGATGGGCACCGAAGGTGTGGTTATTGAAAGGAAAAATGCAAAGGCCCGGATGGTTTTGGAGGTAACTATCCTTGGCCAGGGCGCCGTTATGGAAATCGACGCCGACCTCCTAGAAGTAGCTAACCACTAAGATAAGAAAACATGAAGGATTGTATTTTTAGTTTTAACTTCGTGCCCTTCGTGGTGAGTTTCTAACGCTAATCACTACCCGCTAACAGCTAAAATAAATCCAGCACCGTAAGGCACATCCGGACTTTTCACGAAGTTCACCCGGAATAGTGTTTATCCTCCACGATGCTGGCTGGGAGGGCCGTTCAACGGCCCTCCTATACTGATTATCGGTGTTTTACTCCGATTCTTAACCAAATTACCAGTTTATTAAGCTGAATTCTGAATTCTGACAGCTGGGGGCTCTTTTATGAAAGATTTCCGTAACTTACAGGTTTGGCACAAATCACATAAGCTGACCTTGAAGATCTACAAGGCAACCGAGAAGTATCCCTCACATGAGGTATATGGATTAACAAGCCAGATTCGCCGTGCTGTTTCTTCAATTCCGACCAATATCGCTGAAGGCTGTGGCAAGAGCACCGATCCGGATTTTGCAAGATTCCTTGGAATTTCCATGGCATCTGCAAGTGAGGTTGAGTACCAGTTGCTCCTTGCACATGACTTAAACTACATGGAT
>Ga0114922_10004895_pt1 | contig 12383 bp, 4 predicted proteins | sample AartaG_FD_100975 | JGI IMG/M metagenome (GOLD analysis project Ga0114922, IMG submission 100975) | Deep subsurface microbial communities from Aarhus Bay to uncover new lineages of life (NeLLi) - Aarhus_00045 metaG | ecosystem: Environmental > Aquatic > Marine > Oceanic > Sediment | place: Aarhus... | reverse complement strand
TGCGTGTTTCTTCATGTCCGGGGCGGCCGGACTCCTCTACGAAATCTACTGGGCCCAACGGTTCAGTCTGCTGCTGGGGGTGGATGTCTACAGCCATGCGGCCGTATTGACGGCGTTTATGGGGGGTTTGGCGCTGGGCAGCCACGTGCTGGGACGGCGGGGCGACCGGTTCGCACGGCCGCTGGCGGTTTACGCCTTGCTCGAACTCGGTATCGCTGTGCTGGGACTGCTGGTCCCGGTCGTGTTGACGCTGGCCATGGGGCCGATGCGCTGGATGTACGCTCTGACCGACGGCCAGCCGCAGGCGATGTTAGCGTTCCGCTTCGCGGTAGCGGTGATCATTCTCGTCGTTCCCACTGCGCTGATGGGGGGGACGCTGCCGGTGATGACGCGGGTTCTGCGGCAGCAGGGCGACCGGCTGGGCGTGGTAGTTGGTCGGCTGTATGCGGTCAACACCATCGGGGCGGTGGTGGGGATCGTCGCGGGCGGATTCATCCTGTCTGAGTTTCTGGGCCTGACGTTCACCAACCTGACCGCGGTCGTCCTCAACCTCGCGGCCGCCGGACTGGCGTTTCAGATGCTCAAGAGTTCGGCATTGGCGCCGTCTTTAGCGGCTGTTGACGGTGCCCCCCCCAGCGACTCTGTGACCGCTGGTGACAGGGAATCGTCACCCGTGACGGCACCGTCGCGTGCGGCTCCGCAACACCCAGATACTCAGCCGTCGACACCTTCGCAGTCGGTGGAAGATGTTGACGCGTCGCGGACCGTGGCTACCGCCATTGCGATCTGTGCGGGGCTGACCGGGGCGGCGGCGATGATCACCCAGATCGGCTGGATTCGGGTTATCACGCTTCTGATCGGCAGTTCGAGCTACGCCTTCAGCCTGGTGGTCGCTGTTTTTCTGACCGGGTTATCGTTGGGGGCGTGGCTGACCGTCCGGGCGGTCCGCTGGTGGTCCGACGCCGCGGTACCCTGGGCGTTCTCCTGCCTTGTCACGGCGACATTGAGCTGGATTGTCATGTGGGCGCTGAGCGCTTCGCCCGCGTCGGTCTTGGATACGCTCCAGTCGCTCGTCAATCGCGGCGCGTCGGTGCCGCGCATCTACATGATACTCGGGTTTCTAACGTTCCTGCTGCTGGGGGCTCCAACCGTTGCCTTGGGAATGACGTTCCCGTTGGCATGTGAGACTTACGCTCAGCGTTTCCGTCGGGGCACGGCCCGCATCAGTGGCGCACTCTACGCCATGAACACCATTGGGGCCATGCTCGGGTTAGCCCTGGGCGGGCTGGTGCTGATCGGTCTGTTGGGCATTCACGGCACCCTGATCGCGGGGGCCGTTCTCTACCTACTCACGGGGCTTGTGATCGCCACGATGGCGGACGTCGGCGAGCGTAAGCGATTCCCCGGCGTCGCCGGCTTTGCGGTGTGTGCGGCGGTGGCGGCCATCGTGGGCGCTCTCCCGTGGGATCGGGCGATGCTTCTCTCGGCACCGTACACGTTGCAGTCCGATTTTGCCCCAGACGAGCTCATCTATTACCGAGAGGCTCCCGAGGGCACCATCGCGGTCGAGCGAGAGGACCTGGGCATTGAAGAGAAGAACATCATCCTGTTGATCAACGGGAAACCCGACGCCAGCACCATGCTGTACCTGGGAACTCACAAGTTGCTCGCACACGTGCCAATGCTCCTTCACGGTAGCGCCGATGATGTCGCCGTCATCGGCCTTGGCGGTGGCGTGACGCTGGGCTCGGTCCTGACCTACCCTGTGCAATCCGTGGACATGGTCGAAATCTCAGAAGCTGTGGTGGAGGCAGTTCGACCGCCTGATGGAAGCCCTGGACCGTTCGACCATGTCAACCACCGACCCCTCGACGATCCGCGCGTCCGCCTGATCATCGGAGACGGTCGCAACCACCTCGCCCTCACGCAGCGCAAGTACGACGTCATTATCTCCGAGCCTTCAAATCCCTGGATGGCGGGCGTCGCGTCGCTGTTCACCCGGGAGTTCTTCGAAACCTGCCACAGTCGACTCAGCGACGACGGGATCCTGTGTCAGTGGCTCCAAGGATATGACCTGCCCAAGAAGGAGTTTTACCGTGTCCTCCGCACGATGGACGAGGTCTTTGACAGCGTGACCGTGTGGGTATGCACACCGCCCAGCATGGACTTTCTCATTATCGCGGCCCCCCGGGCACGTCCCGCGATCGACTCGCTCGCGAAGTTGGTCCAGATACCCGCTGTGCGCAGAGAATTGGGACAATTGAATATCGCCCAGCCTGCCGCGTTCTGGGGTCTATATATGCTCGACGCGGCGGACCTGAAATCCGCCGACGGCGGCGGTTCGTTCACGGACTTGAGACCGAACACGGATAACTGGAATAAACTCGCGTTTTCTTCGATCCGGGCCCTGTGGGACCCAACCCCGGTTGATCTCTACGGGGCGCTATGGTCACATTGTTCGTTGCCTCTTCCCTGGACCGGACCGTTGGATGTGAGCAATCCCGAGCACGCACATCTTGCAGCGGGTATTCAGGACTTGCAGGACGTGCTCTACCTGGTGACGCTGTGGGACGCCACGTTCGCGGCGACCTACGGTCAGGCGATACTCTGGCTGGGCGGCACCTGGCACGATCGCGGGGTGTTTTTGGCCGAATACAGGGATTATCGGTCAGAGAATCGCCCGCCGAAACCGGATGTGCTCAAGCGACGCACGTCACAAGAAGCACGCCGGCGACTGGCCCTCATCACGGATTCGGCCTCCCCACGCGACAATCAACGCGCGGCACGGCAGGCCCGGTTCTTCGCGCTGGTTGCGGTTGCAGCCGATCCTGCCGACGGAGATAACATGGGATTGCTCGCCGAGGCGCTGTGGCGAATGGGCAGAACCGACCAGGCACGCGGCGCGTTGAGACAGGCCATCGCGCGGTCGGCGACAGTCAGACCCGAACTGATGCAGGCGCTTTTGCCCGGCGAGGAAGCGCCCGCACCGGCGCAACCGCAGGAGTGATGCAAAGCGTTCCGGGCGGCGCATCCGGATCACGGTGTGTTGTCCTCCTGTATTCGAACCAGAGTCTCGGCTCGTGGAGCCCCTGCAATGGCAAAGTTTCTTTACGCGTGTTTCTTCATGTCCGGGGCGGCCGGACTTCTCTACGAAATCTACTGGGCCCAACGCTTCAGTTTGCTGCTGGGCGTGGATGTCTACAGCCATGCGGCCGTATTGACCGCTTTCATGGGCGGGTTGGCACTGGGCAGCCACATCCTGGGACGGCGGGGCGATCGACTCGCCCGGCCACTGGCCGTTTACGCTCTGCTGGAACTCGGCATTGCGGTGCTCGGACTGCTGGTTCCGGTCGCGTTGACGTTCGCCATGGAGCCGATGCGTTGGATGTACGCGCTGACCGACGGTCAGCCCCAGGCCATGATGTGGTTCCGCTTCCTGTTGGCGGTGATCATCCTCATCGTTCCCACCGCGCTTATGGGGGGAACGCTGCCGGTGATGACGCGCGTGCTGCGCCGGCAGGGCGACCGGTTGGGCGTCGTCGTCGGCCGGTTGTACGCGATTAACACTATCGGCGCCGTGCTGGGCATCATCGCGGGCGGATTCATCCTGTCGGAGTTTCTGGGCCTGATGGGCACGAACCTCACCGCGGTGGCGCTTAACCTCGCGGCGGCGGCGCTGGCCTATCGGATGCTCAAGAGCCCGGCCTTTGCGACCTCCCCGGACATCGCGGAGGTTGCTGATACGGACGATGGGAATCAGGGCGCGGCTCCGGTGAAAGCGCAGCCGGCCTCCACGCCGACACCGGCGCAGACCAAGAGTGCTTGGCAGACATCGACGACGCTGATTGCGGTCTGTGCGGGACTGACCGGTGCGGCCGCGATGGTCACCCAGATCGGCTGGATTCGGATCATCACGCTCCTGATCGGCAGTTCGAGCTACGCCTTCAGCCTGGTGGTCGCTGTTTTTCTGATCGGGTTGTCGTTGGGAGCGTGGCTGACCGTCCGGCTGATCCGCTGGTGGTCCGACGCCGCTGTACCGTGGGCGTTCGCATGCCTGCTGACGGCCGCGTTCAGTTGGATCACCATGTGGGCACTGGGAAGCGCCCCGGAAGTGATTCTGGATGTCCTGCAGTCGCTCACCGACCGCGGTGCATCCATTCCACGCATTTATATCGTCCTGGGGCTTCTGACCTTTATCGTGCTCGGAGCCCCGACCGTGTTGCTGGGAACCACGTTTCCGCTGGCGTGTGAAACGTACATCCAGCGTTTCCGGCGAGGGACCGCGCGCGTCACCGGCGCGCTCTACGCCGTGAATACGATTGGGGCGATGCTGGGCTCCGCGGTGGGCGGGTTGGTGCTGATCGGACTGTTGGGTGTCCAGGGCACCCTGACCGCGGCGGCCCTCCTCTACCTTGTTGCGGGCTTGCTCATTGCCAGGATGGCTAACCCCACCGAGCGGATGCGTGCTCCGGGCGTTGTCGCCTTCACCATATTCGCCGCTGTGACTGCCATTCCGGGCATTCTCCCATGGGACCGGAAGATGCTTCTCTCCGCACCTTACGCGTTGCAGTCGGATTACGCCCCCGAAGAGCTTCTGTTCTACCGAGAGGCACCCGAGGGCATCATCGCGATCGAGCGGCAGGACTGGGGCGGCGGAGAAGAGAGCATCATTCTGCTGATCAACGGCAAGCCCGACGCCACCACGACCGGCGACCAGGGGACACAGGTACTCCTTGGGCAGATCCCGATGCTGCTTCACGGCGGCGCCAAAGATGTTGCGATCATCGGACTGGGCGGCGGTACCACCCTGGGCTCGGTCTTGAAGCACCCGGTCGAGTCCGTGGACATGGTCGAGCTCTCAAGTGCCGTCGTGGAGGCGATCCGTCCCCCCGATGGGAGCACGGGCCCCTTCGACATCGTCAACGATCGCTCCCTTGACGATCCGCGCGTGCGTCTGATCATCGGCGACGGCCGCAATCATCTTGCGCTGACTGACCGCCAATACGACGTGATCATCTCGGAACCCTCGAATCCCTGGTTCGCGGGTGTGGCCTCCCTGTTTACGCACGAGTTCTTCGAGAGCTGCCGGGCTCGACTCAAGGACGACGGAGTCCTGTGTCAGTGGGTGCAAAGTTATGAACTACCGGTGGAGGAGCTTTTCCGCCTGGTCCGAACCGTGCACGAGGTCTTTGACAGCGTGACCGTCTGGACGTCCGCCCCGCCCGGCCGCGATTTCATCATCATTGGGTCTTCAGAGTCCCGCCCCAACCTGAGCACGGTCACCATGCTGATGCAACGGCCGTCCGTTCGTGACGACCTGGCTCGCATCGAGATCACGGAACCCGCCGGCTTCTGGGGCCTGTACCTTTTCGAAGCCGCGGACCTGGACTCCATTGAGGACATCGGCGCGTTCGCGGAAATCAAGCTCAACACGGACAATTGGAACAAGCTCCGCTTCACGTCGATTCGGGCACTGTGGGACCAGTCCCAGGACGATCTTTACAGGGCGATGGGCTCACGCCGCGCGTTGCCGGTTCCCTGGACCGGACTGTTGGATCCCGGCGACCCCGAGCACGCCCGACTCATCGCCGACATTCAGGACTTGCAGGATGCGTTCTACCTGGTGAGCCGGTGGGACAAAACGTTGGCGACGACCTACGGTAAGGCGATTCACCGGCTGGGCGGCAACTGGTTCGGTCGCGAGGACTTCCTGACGGAATTCAGGGAGTATGGCCCCCTGAACCGCCCGCCGACACCTGAAGACTTCAAGCAACAGGGCGGCGAACAGGCACGCAAGAGTCTGGCGCAGATCACGGATGCGTCGTCCCCCAGCGACAATCAACGTGCCGCGCGGCGCGCCCGCCTCTATAGCCTGGTGGCGGTTGTGGCGGACCCGCGTGACGGAGATAACATGGCGTTACTTGCCGAGGCGCTGTGGCGACTCGGACGGAAGGACGAGGCACGCGAAAGGCTGAAGCAGGCCATCACGCTGTCGGCGATCGTCAGACCGGAACTGAAGGAGGCGCTCCTGCCCGGCGAAGCAGCTTCCGCGCCGCCACAACCGTAGGGGTACGGCATAGCGATTCGGGTGGCGCATCCGGATGGCGCTGCACCGGTGGGTGGCAGGTGGCCCATGTCTTCAGACATGGGGGAATCGATGATTGGACGAAATCCATGAGTAAAGACGCGAGCATGAATAATGTACACAATTCGCATTGCGGAAGCCTCTCAAACAGGCTCATTTCGCAAGGAATCTGTGGAACTTGTTCTTGCGCGGCTCCTAAGATCGTACATCACAGGGTACCCTTGATGCTCGATCATAGTATCCCCCACCTCTAAAGGAGGTGGGCCACCCGTCCATAGTATCCCCCACCTCTAAAGGAGGTGGGCCACCTGTCTCGGATGGTGGGACCACATCTGGAGCCGTCGAACGTAACCACTGTTGTCACAAGACCGTGCGTCGCATTGCATCGACATGTGGCGTTGTAGTAGTAAGCGTGATGCGTCCTCCGCTACGTTGTTGAGAAACGATGAGATGTCGGGGTTCGGATGCCCTGATTCGCCGCGTCCCTTCAGTAAGGAACCGCGTAAGAACAAGTGTTACAGACTCCTTGCAAAAAGAGCTTGTTTGAGCAGTTCTCGCAATGAGAATAGTGGACTTTGTTCTTGCTCGCGCTCTAAGGAAAGGGTGTGTATGATGCCTGAACCACAATTCGTTGCCACCCCAAGGCGCCGGCACACGGACGTCGACGGGGGGGCTGCGCCGATGCCCGCCGGCCCGAAACCCTATCACCGTTCGCTTGTTTTGGGCCTAGTAGACCGGTGAGCCTAGTAGACCGGCGAGCCGGTTGCGTCGAACCGGCTCGTGTGACTCGAAAGACCGGTCGCGCGAAGTTGCTGTGATCGCCACATGCCGCGGGAATGATGCCGCGCCCGGGGGGGTGGCCCATGCCGCATCCTTCCCGCCGCCGGGTCTGACCATATCTCAACTGTGTGAGCGACGCAACATTCCGAAATCACCGGTCATTTTTGCGCTGGCGTGGCAGCGGATTAGGTGGTACGCTGCCCGGCGATAGTAGCGGACCCGTAGGCGTGGACGGCCGATGCGATCATTATCAGCGACATTTTTTTATCTGGCGCTTGGCGTGCTGATCCCAACCGCGGACCGGTGCGCGGGCCAAGAGGCGGACCAGCCTGAGCAGCCCGGCGAAGAACAGGTTTCGCCGATCAAACCCGGGCTGTTTCATCTGAGTTCGTCCGATCTGTATTTCGAGTTCGAGTCGAGCTATGACCGCCGTCGCGTCAACTCGGCACACAAGCGGCGCGACGGCTTCGTTCAGCGCAATCGCGACCTGCGGTTCTACGAGAGCCTCGGGCTGAGTCTGAGCGGGGACGTGATCGACCCGGATCTGCTTTCGTGGCACGCGGGGCTGAAGTTCGGGCTGAGCCAGGAGCGATTCAAGGAAGACATCGAAGGCTTCGGCCACACGGACAGCGACTCCGGCATCCTTCTGGAATACGATCTGTCGATCGAGGCCTTTCGGTCCAAGCCGGTGTCCGTTAACGCCTACGCCCGACGGTCGAGGAATCGAATCGCCCGCCGCTTCCTGCCTTCTCTGTTAGAGGAACAGACGGAGGCCGGCATCTCCGTACTGGCGGCCACCGACAACTGGACAACCGAGCTCGGGTTCAGTTGGGACGAGGTGGACCGGACCGACAACATCATGGAGGAGGACGACGAACAGCTCCGCACCAGCCGGTTCTTCCTCGACAGCCGATGGGACATCAGCGACGACCACCGCCTGCGGATCGCCTTCGATCACGAGCGGCAGAACAGCGAGTATCAGGGCAGCGATTACGATTTCGACACGCGGCGGGACGAGGTTCGGCTCGAGCATGAGCTGCGGTTCGGCGACCAATCGCAGCACCGTCTCGACACCATTCTGCGTTACAACGACGAGCACGGCGACCTGGCCCGCGACGAGATCGAGGTCGTTCCGCGCCTGACGCTTCGCCACAGCGACGAACTCCAGACCGTCTACCGTTATTCATTCAACCGGACCGACCAGGACGCCATCGAGATAAACCGGCACAAGTTTGACGTGCAGGCGCTGTATCGGCCCAACGATCGCTGGCGGGTCAGTCTGGACGGATTCTGGCTGCGAGAGCGCTTGGATCAAGACATCGAGACGTACGAAGGCGGCGGCGGGTTGGACGTGGCGTACAATCAGCCGACGTTTCTGGGCGAGTTTGCGGCCAACGCGGCCTTTTCCGCCCAGCGCACGCGCACGGTCGGCTCGGCCCAGGGCGGGGTGGTGCGGCGAGAGGGACACGCGCTGGGCGGCTCGCGACCGATCTATCTGAACCAGGCGGACATTCGACGCGGCACCATTCTGGCATACAACGAAAACCGCACTCGAGTCTATATCGCGGGCTTGGATTATCTGGCCGTCCCGGTGGGCCGGCGCGTAATGGTAAAGCGCGTTTTGTCCGGGCGCATCGCGGAAAACGAGCTGGTCCTGTTCGACTACGAGTATCGCGTGCCGACCGGCTCGCGGGTCGATTCATACCGGACGGACCTTTACTTCGAGCACGCGTTCAAGTTCGGCCTTACGCCCTACTACGGTTGGGAGCTTCGCCGGCAATCTGCCAACGGTTCGCGCGGTGTGCCGGTGTACGAAGACAACACCGATCGCCACCGCATCGGCCTAAGATACGACCGCCCGCGCTGGTCGCTGGGCGGTGAGTATGAACACTTCAACGACACGAACGACCCGTACGAGGCGTTTCACCTGACGGGTCGGGCGGCCCTGCTGCGGACAGACGCCCACACGCTGGACGCGGCCATGGAGCTTTCGCGATACCGGTTCACCGGCGAATTCGACCACAGGCGAGTCTACTGGTTTGACGTGGACGTGACGGACCGCATTCGGATCAATCAGTATCTTTCGGCCTCTGTGGGGACGGCCTATCGATGGGAGGACGACTCGATCGACGGCACGACGGACGCCGTGGACGTCGAGTGTGGTTTGTACTTCGCCCGCGGTCGGCTTAGTGTGGACCTTACGGTGGAGTACGATCTGCTGTCGCTGGGGGACAGCCGCGATGAAGGGTTCGGGATGTGGCTGAACATCCGGCGAGATTTCGGCGACTTTCTGGCGTCGTCCCACCGGCGAGTCGCCTGTGCTACACAAGATGCTCGTACCACACGGAGGGTGCGATGAACCGGCATACTTCCAGGGTGCCACGGGCAAGGGCCGCCAGCGGCGCCGTGTTAGTGATCCTGCTGCCGACGTGGGCCGGTTGTTCGCACGCCGTCGGGCCGATCTTTCCGACGCCCGATCCGGCGATCGTCTGGCCGAATCCGCCGGACGCCCCCCGGGTCCGGTTCGTGGGGCAGTTGCAGTCCAGTGACGACCTTGGCCAGGCGAAGCGCTTCATCGATGCGTGGAACGAATTGCTGTACGGCCCGGTTGAGCCGGCGCGGTTGATCACACCGTACGCCGTCGCGGTGGATGCGGGCGGTCATCGTGTGGCCGTGGCGGATACTAACGGCGCGTGCGTTCACGTGTTCGACCTTGGCCGTCGGGAATACGAGCGGATAGAGGATTACGGTCGGAAGTCGCCGGACGGGCAGAACACCGGCGGGTCGCCGGTGCCACATGAGGGTCGGGTGCCGGTAGGTGTTGCCTGGGCGAACGATGTGTTGTGCGTAGCCGATTCAAAGCTCGGCTGCGTCGCGCTGGTCGAGCCGGACGGCTCGAGCCGGCTGATCGGAACGGACATACTGCAAAGGCCTGCCGGCGTCGCCTTCGACCCGACCAGTGAACAGATCTTCGTCTGCGACACCGGGATGCACTGTGTTTTCGTTTTCGACCTCGCCGGGCGGTTGATACGCCGCTTCGGGCAGCGCGGTTCGGGGCCGGGTGAGTTCAATTTTCCGACCCATCTGGCGTGCGGCCCACAGGGCGTTGTGGTCGTGGCGGACACCCTGAATTTTCGGATTCAGCGTTTCGCCGGCGACGGCACGCCGCTGGGAATGTTCGGCTCGAAGGGGGATGCGACGGGCGATTTCGCCCTGCCCAAGGGTGTGGCGATCGCGGCGGACGGAACGCTTTGGGTCGTGGACGCCCAATTCGAGAATGTCCAGGCCTTTACCAGTGAGGGCGATCTTCTGCTCGCCTTCGGCGGTGAAGGGCACGGGCCTGGCGAATTCTGGCTGCCGGCGGGCATTTGCATCGACCGACAACAGCGCATGTGGATCGCAGACAGCTATAATCGACGTGTTCAAGTGTTCGAGCTATTGGAGGTACATCGTCAGCCACCAGGGGTGACGCTACTACAATGAGATCAGCTCACCTTAAACCAACTCGAATCACCGGCGAGTCGCCGGTGCCACATGAGGGTCGGGCGCCGGTGCCACGTCTCATCATCGCCGTCATCGCTTTGGCGGCGTGGGCGGCTACGGCCAAGGCTCAAGATACCGTCGTCGGGTCGCCGCACGATCTGAGTGCCCTTGGCCCCGGAAAGATCCACGCCCTGTACGAGGAGCAGGTCTGCATCTTCTGCCATGCTCCGCACAACGCGACCGGGCAAAGGCCCCTGTGGAACCGCCACATGCCGCCCGGTCATTACCGCATCTACCGGAGCTCAACGACCGATGCCCGTATCGATCAGCCCAGCGGGCCTTCCAAGATGTGCCTCAGTTGCCACGATGGGGTGATTGCCATTGGGTTGGTGGCCTCTTACCGGCGGGTCGCCGGTTCCACAAAGATTGCCGGTCCCACAGCGAATGAGCCGATCGTGATGAGCCGTCGCACGATGCCGCCCGGCGCCTGCGATCTGACACGCGATCTATCCGATGACCATCCGATCGGGTTCCGGTACGACCGGGCGCTGGCCGTGCGCGATCGTCAGTTGAAAAACCCGGACCTTCTTACCCACGAATTGCCTCTGGGCGCCCACAACGAACTCCACTGCACCACCTGCCACGACCCGCACGACAATAGCGAAGGCCGGTTCCTGCGGATCACCGATGTCAGATCCACGATTTGTTTGAGCTGCCATAGGATGGAGGGCTGGATCGGCAGCAGTCACGCCGTCAGCCAGGCGCGCGTCACCGGACGTTCGAGAGGTTGGGGTTTGGGGTTTGGGGTTTCGGGCCGCAGCGCCGACCCGCGTGAACGCCTGCCTTATCACACCGTGGCCGACAACGCCTGCACGAATTGCCACAAGATTCATTCAGCCGGATCCAGGGAAAGGCTGCTGCGGTTTCGCCGCGAGGAGGACAACTGCCTCAATTGCCACAACGGCAGCGTGGCAAAAACCAACATCGAGACCGAGCTGCGCAAGCGCAGCGTCCACCCCGTGGGCTTGAGCAGCCGCAGACACGACCCCAACGAAGACCCGCGGGTGATGCAGCGCCATGTCGAGTGCGTGGACTGTCACAACCCTCACGCCGTGGCGCCGAGTTTCGCCAAAGGCGTGGTCGGCGCCCGGATCGGTGTCGTCGATCCAACAACGCGGCTGGTGTCCGGTGTGAATCGTCGCGGCCGGCCGATCGATCGTGCGAAGTTCGAGCACGAAATATGTTTCAAGTGCCACGCAGACAGCGCCTCACGGATGCGCCGGGGCGACATCGCGCGTCAGATCACCCAGACCAACACGCGACTGGAGTTTCAACCGACCAATCCGTCGTTCCATCCGGTTCTGGGCCCGCGGCGAAACAACGACGTTGTCAGTCTGATTCCGCCGCTTCGGGTCGGGTCGGTGATTCGGTGCATCGACTGCCACAATTCCGATTCCGTTTCCGGCGGCGGTGGAGTGGCAAAGACCATCTTTGGTTTGGGGGGCACCGCCGGTCCGCACGGTTCGATCTACGAGCCGTTGTTGATCGACAACTACTCGACGGACGACTTCACCACGGAAAGCGCCCGGGCGTACGCCCTTTGTTATCGTTGTCACGATCGCACGAGCATTCTTTCCGACGAGAGTTTTCCGCTGCACAACGTGCATATCGTGCGCGGACGCACTTCGTGCTCTATCTGCCACGATGCCCACGGCATCAGCCGGACGCAGGGCAGCGCGAGCAGCCATACTAACCTCATCAATTTCGACCGGTCCGTGGTGCGATCAGCTTCAGGCGGGCTGGGGGCGCGGATCGAGTTCAGGGACACGGGAATCTACAGCGGCAGTTGCACCTTGACGTGCCACGGCGTGACACATGTGAATTTTGAGTACGGGCGATAGGGTGGCACCGGCGACTCGCCGGTGGAATAGGTGGCACCGGCGACTCGCCGGTGGAATAGGTGGCACCGGCGACTCGCCGGTGGAATAGGTGGCACCGGCGACTCGCCGGTGGAATAGGTGGCACCGGCGACTCG
>Ga0114922_10004894_pt1 | contig 12385 bp, 13 predicted proteins | sample AartaG_FD_100975 | JGI IMG/M metagenome (GOLD analysis project Ga0114922, IMG submission 100975) | Deep subsurface microbial communities from Aarhus Bay to uncover new lineages of life (NeLLi) - Aarhus_00045 metaG | ecosystem: Environmental > Aquatic > Marine > Oceanic > Sediment | place... | reverse complement strand
AGAACTGTGATCAGAAATTTTATCTTCATAATCATCCTCAACTTCTCTTTCAAACAAATATAAATTCCTTTCTGTGAATCTTTTTGATTGCTTCACTTTTGCAATTCTTGGTAATTCTTTAACTAATCTTTTTGCTGGACTTAATTTTTTCATACTTTCTCCTTATGGGTCTATTCTTCTGATAAATTTTAATTGGGAATATTTTTCAACAATTCCTGCTTCGTTGCTTGTGATCCCTAGGCCTTCTGTGGCTTTTCCTGTTTGAATCCATTGCTGCAACTCAAATATAGTTGAGCTTGTTATTCTAACAGTCCCTATCAATACTGGTACAGTCACAACCCCTGCTGACAAGCTTGAATAATTATTCATGGATGAAAGCTCATCAAAAGGGGTTCCGGCAGGGTCTGAAACAAGATACAATTTAGTCCTATTAGGTATATAAACAGGGGCAGCACTCCACACATCATAATTGCCAGGATCAAGAGTGACTCTATTAGCAGATAAGGATCCACAAGCATGAGTCTGGGATTCTGTGTTTAAATCTCTTGAGTTTCTTGCCCCCCCTGTCGAAGTTCCCCCGGCAGTTCCATCAGTTTTTTGGTCTTCAACAAAATAAATTCCATCATAGAATTTCTTTACTTCCCAATTTCCAGAAACGGGCAATAAAGTTATTACTGAATTATCTTGATGCCCTCCTAATGACCAAAATCCTGGCAATTCACCACCAACTGTTTGAGAATTTTCTGTTGTGAATACCAATTTGCCAGCACCATTTCCTTTTCTGAAATACGTTCTTTCTTGCACTTCATTTGTGGCATCTGGAAGATTAGCTGTTACATCAACCCCATCATTTATTGTTGTTACCTGCCTGACTGGATTGTCAAGGATATTGGCTAATGAATTTGGCTTGTAGACTATAATGCGATACCACCAAGATTGAGCTGTTATTGCTGTTGAGTTCCCTGTTCCTTTTGCGAGATATAACAATCCTGCATTTCCTGTCTGAATCTCAAAACTATTAGCAGTCAATGGATATGCTGTTAGCCCTCTAGTGTCCATTGAGTAATCGTGTGAAGAAATAATACCTGCATCAGTTCCATCAGTAGACACAATGAATTTCCATATAACCTCAGAAAGTTCTGCATTCAAACCATGTGAAACAGAAAATAATTGATTCACCCAAGATGAATTTGATATATATCCAGTATCATATTTCAATGCTGTTGTTGTTTCAGCAATTGTCTCTGGCTTATAGATTACAGCTCTTAGTGAATATGTAGTCTCTGAATCAAGTATTATTTGGGCCCCTGCATTATCAATATATTGGATGCCATTAGTTCCTGTGCGATATTCAATATTATTATCATCAACAGCAAGCAACGAATTCCCATACACATTCGCAGCATTTCCAGGATTTTTTGAGGATGCACTTCTTATTTCTATGGCACTATCATCTGTTCCGTCTGGAGTGATGTAAATTTTAGTTATTAACTCTGTTATCGGAGCATCAAGCCCGTGATTAATATTTGTGCTTTTGTTTAGCCAACCTGTATCAAAAAGAATCCAACCTGTGTCATATTTTGCTGCAGTTGTTGGCGGTGCTATGGCTAAATTACTATAAATGATAAATCCATATTGCATTATTGTTTCAGGTCTTGTTTCATTTGAGCTGTTCAAATTATCTGCTGAATATGTCCTGTGCCTATTAGCAACACTAGTATCTCTGGCAATTGCATCGCCAGACCCTGACTCAGTTACTGTACCATTTGATGTGTCATCTACACTTATTCCATCATTATAGATGGATGCCCCAAGATGTTTGTGGTTGGCAATACTATCCCCAAGATAAATTCCTCTTTGAGTCAAAATAAAAATGCCAGATCCAACAGTTGTCAAACTGATTGGACTAGTTCCAGCAATTCCATCAGCCTCATTGGCGTGCATTGTGTACAGAGTTCCAGAGTTGTTATACAGATAATAAACAGTTCCTTCTGTCAATCCTGACGGTAGAGTACCATCTGTTGTAAAATAAAATGGGGTTCCATTTCTGAATTTCCCTTCAGCAGAATATCCTGCCAAATCAACAGTATTAGTTCCTGTGCTGACCTCAGAAGTTGTGATTCTGGCATCTGGGAGGGCTGATCTTGAGAATGCCCCTGGAATTGGAGTTGGATAAAATTCATCTCCTGCTGGGGATGCGTCTCCTGCATCAATATGCTGCTGATTAAAGGAATCTCCAATCACATCATATAAATCTTGGTAACTGGTTTTTTTGACTACATTATCAAAATCAAATCTAATCATGCCATTTCTACCAGACGGGTTAAATGTATAAAATGTATCTCCAACAGCAAAATTTCCATCAGCAGAAGGAGTCAAATCAGTGATCTGATCCTGAAGTCTATTTATATCCAACGCATCAACAATTGCCCCTGCAATATCTCCAAATGCATATATTGCCCCTGTTTGGTAGGTTGGGTCAGTTACTGTAATCTGTTGATAAACATTCAATGCCCATTGGTTGGTCAGAATATCATCTAATCTCTCAAAAGTAAATCCTGTGATATTCGTGCCAAGGCCGTCAGCCTGAGTATTCAAAGTGAAATTGGCCTCAAAAAATGCCACTTCATTAGGTAGATATATTGCAGTTATTCCTGCGTCAATAATTTCAACACCTGAAAAACTCTGAGGTGTATCAACTAGGTCCCTGTAATCATACTTTAAAGGGACTGGAATTTGTGTTCTTGCTGTTCCCATTACTATGTTCCTCCATAATTCGGCAATCCATATGGTGCCAATCCATATATTACACCTATTGCACCGACCTCTCTTCCGACATTCGGAATCACTCTTAATACAAGTTCAGTATATTCATTGAATATATCAGGGGCAACTGACAGAATTTCCCCTGTCAGCGTCCCATACCATTCTTGGAATTCTCCATCAACAAATCTATTCACATCAGCCTTGAATAATTTGCCAGCCCTAACGAATGCATAATCAAGTGAAACTTTTCCTTTTATGATAACTGCCTCAGTATTAGACAAGCTCATAATGTCAGCCCCAAGATCTTCGGCTGAAGATTTCAATTTTAAAAGAGTGTTGAATGTTTCATCATCTCTAATTGCAAATGCATTGATCACATCAATTTCAGAATTTCTATCTTCAACTACTCTAAAGCGTTTATCATTCACATTCTTATCATATCCAATCCTAACATAAGATAAAATTTCATCAGTATCAACTGAAACATCTGGAGTTTCAATCCAATCAAAGTCATCAATTATTAGATCATAAATAGATGTGCGATCAAGAGTCCTGAATGTATATTTGCCGTCATTTTGGGGAATAAATCCTCCCCTTAATGAATATGAAATCTCTTCAATTATGCTTTTTATGCTTCTTTTTGTATCTACATATAAATAAGCTGGGATTTGTGATGCTTTATTTGTTTCTAAATTCCATTCAGATACATTAAAATTGACTGTATTGAATTCTATCTGCAAAAATCTATCCAATATGAATAATATGATATCTAATGGGTTGTCAATTAGGTTGTTCCCATCATCAACATAGCCCTTAAAATCGACCTCAACTTCTCTAAAAACAGTTCCATCTTTAACTTGTGCTGCTGACAGTTCAAAGGTACAATTTGTCAAGTCTATATTTGATGGTGTTACAACAGCCCCATCAACTCTAACTGTGTCAATGCTTTTTATTGATGCAACAGTCTCATCAGCTAATTTGCACACAAAAGGCTCAGATCCTTCTATATTCACTATAATTGGAGCTGCATTTCTTATCTCTCCAAATGCTATCTGGATAGGTTGGCCAGCATCATCATCACTAAGATCAAAAAATGTTCCTTTGCTATAAGTCTTTTCTGGGATTCTTGCTTTAAATTGAAATCTTGGATCTATTATATTCAATATCACATCAGTTCCTGAAAATTCAAAATCTTTTATTTGGCCAACTTTAACTAAGCTGAAGTTGGCCAAAGTCTGGTTGCTATAACCAAATAAATACTCAATCCTTTGGTTATAGATATCCCAATCTTTAATCCCATCATAAAATAAGCTCCCATTATCAAGCCTCATTTGGAATGTTGAAGTTTGGATCTTCTTAAAAAATAATCTATCTTTGGATTGTGTTAAAGGGGGAAGGCTCTTCAAATCAGGCCTATATAATTTTTGTTCAGAAATTGATGAAAAAGTTTCTGAACCAACAAATATGTTTATTCCTATTTTTATTCCAACTGCTTCAGGTCTTGTTGAATCTTGTAGTTTAACATACAAAGTTTTTGTTGAAAAGTCCCAATACCAGCCTTCATTGGTATCAAGGAGTCCCAATGAAGTCTGCTCTTGAAGTGAAGCTCCATTAGATAAAACAGCACCTATTTCTACTATTGCTTTTGTCTCAAACCCATCACTTAATTCTGGATCTACAAGAGGATATATTCCATTGAAATCTACATACCAGATTCCTGGCGAATAATTCACCCAAGATACCCATATTTCACCTATTGAAAATGAGGCAAGTATTATTGGCCTGATCTGTGGATTAGTTCCCATTTTCCCTCTTAATATTTAATTAGATAATACAGAGCAATATTTTTCACTGTTGCCTCTGTATCTCCTTGAAGCGTAACAAGATTTTGAGCCACAGTAGAAACAACAGAAAAACTATTTGCAATATTATTAATACCCCAAAGTGAACCAGCAGCAGTTACGCCATTAATTAAATCATGCCTATGCGATTTGTTTTCATCAACTTGATAATTTCCAGATTTTCTTAATCCATCTTTATCTCTTGTTGCTGCTGTGTCTACTCCCCTAGCAATTGCTCCCTGCAAATCTGGCAGCACAGCCTTATCTGCATCAGCATGATAATAAGGATGTGCCACATCTGTACCTGCTTCGATCTTAAGAAAGCTGACTAATCTTGAATATTCTGGATTTCCTATATTGCTGATTGTGCTGCCATCACAATATAACCATCCAGGAGTATTTTTAAAGGCAAAAGAAGCAACCATGCCAAGAATGTCATTTATTTGGGTGCTTCCTCCGTCAGAAAGAGTATTTGATCTTTTATTTTCATAATTTCCTGCACTAGATTTATCAAGGATAAAGTTTAAATATCTTTGATTTTCCTGCCCGCCAGTCGGACTATACCAACCTTGCAGTAGATTATTCCATACTGGTGCCGTTGTTGTATATTCAAGAGTTACATTTAATCCTACTGTTACACATTTAATGTAAATATTTGAAGTACTTACTGAAATGGAACTCCATCCAGCAGCACCCTCAAGGGTAGGGAACTGGACTAGTGATCCAGAGACTTCAATATATCCTCTGAATTGAGGCTCTGCTGTTGTTCCAGAATTTGACCATGACATTGCTATATATCCAGGCCTCTGCTTTTCCAATACTGTTACTGCTGGTGATGGATTTACTACTGTGCCCATGTTAAAAAACCTCCCTGAAACTAAAACTAGTTGAAAATCCAAGCCCTTCTTCCTTAAGCTTTTTAAAATTAAAGGAAGATCTTTGATTTATTACTCCATATATTGGAGCTTGCACATCCAAAGAGTTTTCCCATAATAACAATATCAACGGTTCAACATTGTGGTGTTCATTCCAGACAGTCATTAAATCTTGCCGTTTTGCTTCTGTTAAATATGACAGCTTGAATGATAGATCATAATAAGAAAATTTCTTTGTCCCTCTGACTTGGTTGGATCTTGTGAATGAATTTCTTGTTGAAACTGGTCTGTCAATTTGGAATGCTGGATTTAAATATGCAACATCAACCTGTGAACCTAGGAATAAAATGCCAAGCTGCAATGGATCTGTATTGCTAGTATCCTGTAACCTCAACCTCCAATATCGCTTATCTTGCTGAGTAAATAGATGAGCAATCCCTTCTGGATCATAGGTGACTGTTTCTGAAAACTCAGGAGTTACCCAATCAGCAGCAGAATCAGCCATTATTGTTATAATGATTGATGAAGTGAAATTATAACCAAATAATCCAAGAGAATCAGCCTCAAGAGTGTTCCCAGCTCCTGCATCAATCGTCACTGTTTCATCATCCTTGCCAAGAAAAACAAGCCTAATATCTACGGAACGGTCTAATAGATTAGATGCCCCAAATCCTGTTGTAGATGATGATGGATCAATAGAAACTGTGTCCTCATAAATTTCATTCTTATATATTAATTTCATGTCCCTCTTATTGCCTCATTTAAATTTGTAATCTCTCTGGCATCTACAATCAATTCTCCATTCTGAAATGCCAGCTGTACTCTTTGAATTATTGTAGTCCCAAGATCTGGAATTGTAATTACATTCTCAATTGTTTTTGTGCCTTCCCCTATATCCGATGCTTCTGCAATTGCCTCGCTTATTGCTCCAATTCCTTCTTCATTAAGAGGCACAACGGCTTCTGCATCTCCCCCTTCAGCAACCTGAACAATTCTCCCCCCTGGCTGGGCTGGAATAACCCCTCCCTCCTGCAATGCTGGTATTGGCTGAGTTGCAATTGCAGCAGCTTGAGCAAGGCCTACCACTCCTGCGGCAATTGACAAACCAACGCCAGGAAAACCGCCAGGATCCCTTAAAAAACCAACAATTGCTGCAGCAGTGCTTATTGCAACCTCTGCTAATGCTAATACTTTTTTCCTTATAAATGCTTCTCTTTCAAGCTGTTTTTTCTTTGCAGCAAGCTCTTCTTCAGAAGCTCCCGCATCTTCAAGCCTTTTTAATTCATTATCAGCAAATTGATCCAAGGCAGAATCAAGATTTGTTGCAAGCCCTAATGAAGCTTGAGCAAATTTTACTCTTTCCTCAATTAAAGTGGAAATTCTATTCAGCTCTCTTTGAAATGCTTGCTCTCTTACTGCATCAATTTCTTCTTCTGCTGCCTCTATTGCTGCAAGGGTTTCCTCCTGACCAGTCTCAAGAGCTTCTAATCTAATTTCATTCAATCGTTCTTCGAATTCCTGAACTTCATCCTCTCCTGCAGTCCTAAGATCAATCTGTTTTTGCAAGCCTTCAACAATTTTAGCATTCTTTGCATCTTCATTTTCCAGCTCTTCCTCTTGAAGATCCTTCACCCTCTCTCTAAGAATCTCAAGGGCTTCAAGACGCTCAGTTTCAAGCTGCCCTTTTGCCCATGGGTGATTTTCTAATATATCAAGTTGTTCTTCAAGCTTTTCAAGTTCAGTTTTTTCCTCTTCTAATGTGCCAAGAACAAGATTCCTGGCTGCAACATATTCATCTTCTATTTTCTGCCTTCTCCTTGATAATGCTGCCTCAAGTTCTCTCTCAGCTTGAAGCTCTCTCTCTGCTTGTTCAGCTGCTTTTCTTCTTTCATCAACTAAAGATGCAGATGTTTTTATTCTGGCTTCTTGCTTTGAATTAAAAATATCTTCTTCATCATTTATTGCTCTTCTTAGTCTCTCTTCCTTTTTTAGCTCCTCTAACTGTTCAATTTGCGCAGCAGTTAGATCCTGCGATTGGATGATTAGATCAGCAGCTTCTTCATTTGAAATTCCTAAATTTTCAGATAAAAATCTGGCAGCTGCTGCAGCATCTCTAACACCCTGAACTTTTAATGTTGCGAGTGCAAAAGAAAGGCCCTCAGCCTGATTGGCACTTATTCCTAAATTTTCAGCAAGCTTTCCATAAGTCTCCTCAACTTTTTTCTGTTTGGCCTTCTCTGCTTCTGCAATAAAAAAACCAAGAGCAACCCCAGCAGCGCCAATGGCAAATATAATCCCTGCTGGGCCTGTGAAAATAGTAATTAAAGTCCCAAGCGCAATTGATAATGGCCCAATTGCTGCTGCCGTTGCTGCAACAGTCAATATAAGATCCTTTGTTTCCTTGTCAAAGCTGGAAAATTTTTGGATTATTTTAGTCGCTTCTTGGATGAGACTTGTTAGGGGAGGGAGCAAATCTTTTACCAAGGCTCTTCCAGCAAAGCTTAAATTATCCTTGAATGTAGAAAATGACCCTGATAATGTTTGGGATTGCTTCTGGATCAGCCCTGCAAATTGGCCTGTTCCTGTTGTTATATTTGTTAAGGCTTGATCGACATCCTCGAATCCAACCTTCCCTTGAGTAATATATTTGAACAGTTCTTGAGTTGTGACTCCATATTGATCAGCTAATGCCTGAAGTATTGGCACTCCTGCCTCAGTGAACATATTAAGTTCTTCAAGGCTTGCTCTTCCTTTTGCTCTTAATTTGCCATAAGCCAAAGTCAAACGGTCTAGGATCCCTTGATTTCCTTGGGCTGCATTTCCAAGATTTGTTAATTTCTCAACAATCTCATCTTGAGCAATTCCAAAAGCAAGAAGTCTTTTAGATCCTTCAATCAATCCTGGGAGTTGGAATGGCGTTGTTGCTGCGAATTTTTCAATATCTTGAAGAAGATCTTGCGCTTTTGTTGCAGACCCAAGCAGCGTCTCAAAGGCAACCTGCTGTTTCTCAAAATCAGCAGCACTTTTTAATGCAGCAGCCCCAATGCCTAATATTGGAGCTGTCACTTTCAGTGTAAGATTTTTTCCAACCTTAACAAGTTCCTTGCCAAACTCATTTATCTTTTTTCTTGTTTTGCTTATTTTCTGATCAAAATCATCTGTTTTGCCGAGTATTTCCCAAAATAGTCTACCAAGTTTAAAATCAGCCACTTATACCCCATCTAAAAACGCTCAAATGGTTCCCGCCCATCATAAACAAGCCCTCTTACTTCCTTTGGAACAAATGAAAGAGCAAGGCTTGCATCATCCTGATCCATCTCATGCATGAATTCCCTTTTTGTAACAGGTCTCCAATATCGATTGACAACACTAATCAATTTATCCCAATTTATTTGCTTGTTTGACCCGCTTTTTTTTTACCACCATCTCCGACTTCATATTTATATACCTCATCTAGAAAATATAAAATATCCTTCGGTGATGCTTTTCTTTCCCTCCACTCTTTACTAAATTCTTGGCCATTAGAAACAAGGGCCTCTTTAATTAAATCTAATCTTTTATTGAAAAATTCTACAGAACCAATAGCTTTTAATCTTCCAGCAATTTTATTGAATTCTGCTGCTGCAATTTTTGGGTCTATTTTATTTGCCTTTACTTCATTTTGAATCTCTGTACATCTTATGTAATCAATTTCTGCTTGATTGGTGAGTTGCCTAAATTCATAATAATTGTAGCAGAACCAGTTATTTACAAAATCAATAACAAACTCTTTGTCTCTTACTTTAATCCTGATTGGATGCTTCATGTCTTTCCCCTTCCTAAAGAAAACATTAGGCCCCCTGAAAAGGGGGCCTATAAATTAAGCCGCACCAGCTTCAACTGTCCATGCCATCAACTGACGGTTATCAGTCCTGTCTGTGTCTATCTTGCCAGTCAAAGACAACGGCATCTCTTCAACACCATCTTCATTTGCGCCTTTGAAATTGAAGGCAAATCCACCGCTGTTTATTTCCGAAGAAAAGATTTCCAGTTGTCTAATTTTTCCATTGGAATCAGTATGGGTGAATCTAATTGCATATGCAACAAGAACTAATGTTGACGTTCCCGCATATAATGTTGTACTAGCAACAGGAGTTATTGAAGTGAAGGCAATCGTGATATCCTCAGATAATGCAACTGTCGCAGTCCCAGTTGTGTCAAAAAATATTGACCAGCCAGAAGGGCTATTAGAATCTTGAAAAAGAAAATAATCATCATCAGCTGCCAAAACTCCAGAAACACTTGCTGTTACACTGGCCACAACTAATGTTGATGCAGAATCCTTAAGAGCATTAGCGCCAGTCTCAATTACGTTTACATCAACAGGCATTCTATCTGCCCAATTTCCTGTCGATATCACTTGATTGTCTATCGCAACAACCGGAGTTCCTGCAGTTATTACTCTTGAAATTATTCCATTTGATAATTTTTCAACCCCTTCAGGATCAAGGTTTATCAGAGTAAAATCAGACGCAATTGTCATATTCCTGATTTGCTTTTCCAATTTCCCAGCATTTGCAGTCTCAAATACATTTTCATCCCAGTTCATAACCCCTGTCGTAGCTGTTGAAATGGCACCTACATCAAAATAAGTTCCATCACCAGGCCTTTTAACCCCAACCTGGCAGCCATCAGGGAAGTATATGAAATCCTTTTTTTTTGTTTGAACAGGCATTTTCTGTCCTCCTTAATTTTTTCTCGCTTTTATTATGGCCTCTACAGGCGTGTTAAACAAATCTGTTTCATTTTGCAAGGGCAATGTTGGCAATAAAGATGTTACAAAAAAATACATATTTCCACCCCTTGTTACTGACTCTCTATTTAATGCATCAAATACTGCATAAGCAAGGCTTTCTGAAATGGTCTGTTTTGTTGCCCTGCAATTTATTGTCCATGCATTAGAATCAATTTCACTGCCTCCATCAATTGCTGTTAATCTATAATAATTGATCACAGGCTCTTCTTTTCTTTCGTGTGGAATCAATCTACGCTCAAACAATGCAGGATAAGTGTTTATCCCCTCAACCCATGTAGAGAGAATTCCCAATACAGTAGCATCATTTCCAAGCACCTCAAAGATTGCATCCCCATAATCAAACATCATATAATCCTAAATCCTGTTTTAACCCTGCCTTTAAGCTCTTTTGCCATTTCTGCCTGATTAAACTGTTTTATGATATCTGCAGCTTTTCTTCCTTTTGCAAAAAACAAAAAAGCTGGTCTCAAAAATGGCTGTGCAATCATTCTATATGTCCCAAATTCTGGATACCAATGCTTTGAGCCTGATCCAACCACAGCATTATTTTTTTTAACTGGCAGATCTAGCTGCTCACTTTCTGGCGCAAGCTCTCCAGGAGATTCGTTAAATCCTCCTGTTGAGGTTGGAGTGATATACATCAAAGTGTTTTGAAGCTGTCCTGTGTCAACTGGCACCAATTTTTTTGCCAATGCGATTATGGCTATTGCTATCCCTACAAGGCTGCTTAGATTTGCCTTCACAATTGCCAACCTTGGGTCTCCAAAATTTTCAATAGTTAATCTTGAACTCATATTGATTTATCCTCTTCCGATGTTAGGATGACAACCACTTCGCCTTGTTTAGCAATATCATCAGGATCCAGAAAATAATAAGCTTTCCCATTTATAATTCCTCTCATAGTATCATCAACAGCAACTCCTCCAAAACTTTCAGGATCAATAATAATAGTTGCATCAACCTCATCTTTTATCCTATCACTAATTACTGTGCTAAACTGTCTGCCGTGATAGAATCCAACCTTGACTGCCTCTAATCCTACAACATCTTGCCAAATATGATCAATAAGGACTCCTCTTTCATAGACAGCAGTCTTTTTCTGGACTTTCATTGTTTGAGTCATCCAATCTGTAAAATAAGATAAAATTCCACTCATAATCCACAAGCTCCATTAATAGTTCCAGTTGTTCCAGTCACAGAGATTCCCGGCCCACAAGATCTTATTAAAGATCTAAGTTGCCGACCATATGATGTCATAGATAAATCATCAGATCCTTGATTGGGAGTGTTGAACGAAATAGATACAGGTCCCATTCTTTTCCCGCTGATTGCTCCTGATTCATTCGGATCTTTTTGATCAAGCGCCCATGAATGAGATGCCCTTAATGCAACAGCAAGGGTATATTTTGATCCAAAAAAGCAAGCATCAGTTTGCAATTGGGCCAATTCAATATATGTATTTTTATTTGGGTCTGTTGCAAGATCTGGAGCTTTAATCGCAATTATATCATTGATGCTTGCCATTGGCTTTATTTCTCCTTGTCAGAATTGTGAATGTAATCCTTAATCTCATCCATTCTTGATAGAATTTCAGACCTTACATCATCACGTTTGTCTTTTTGTTTCCAATATTTTAGCGTCTCCATGTTGTTACACTCTTTAATCAAAACAGATGCCTCATCTGGGTCAAAACGGCTCAAACTTTTTGGAGATTCTTTGATATTAGTTTTTTCTTTCCCGTCTTTCCCTTTGACTTTTTTGGCTTCTACGTCAGAAAAAACTTCAATTCTTTTCAGTTTGATGTCAAGGGCAAGATGCTCTTTCGCAATCTCCCAATCACCATTGTGGACATCATTTGTTCCTGGCAACAGGATGATGTTTGCTTTCCCGCTTTTATTCTTTACTTCTTTCATCATTTCTTTTTTTGCTGATGTTACAGGTACAACTTTCAACCTGTCTTCATTCCATTTAACAATCATTTCTCCCTTCCTTAAGAAAATTTTATTAAAATAAAGTAGCACTCTATTTTACAAGAGTGCTACAAATTTTACCTAGATACCATCACCGTATGCAACACTTAGCGGATAATAAACAACCACTCCGGCTGT
>Ga0114922_10004893_pt1 | contig 12388 bp, 6 predicted proteins | sample AartaG_FD_100975 | JGI IMG/M metagenome (GOLD analysis project Ga0114922, IMG submission 100975) | Deep subsurface microbial communities from Aarhus Bay to uncover new lineages of life (NeLLi) - Aarhus_00045 metaG | ecosystem: Environmental > Aquatic > Marine > Oceanic > Sediment | place: Aarhus... | reverse complement strand
AGACTCTTCGGTGACGTTAAACACCGGCTCAAAGCCAAGTTGATGCAGGAACCGGGATCTTTCTCCTGTTGTCAGTCCGTCATGCCGCGAATTATAGATAAGTACCGTATTTTTTGCACGTTGAATAAGTCTGTAAAAGTAATAGGCATAGATTGCATCCCTGTGTTCAGGTACCGGTAAACTGAAACCATGGCGTAGGTTCAATGGTATAAAAGTTGGCAGATTTCCGGTCTTTGGAAAAATGCCCTCATTCATGGACAGGATAATGACATTTTCAAAATCAAGCCCTCGTGTTTCCAGTATACCCATTACCTGTAAACCTTTTAGAGGTTCACCGCTGAATGGCACGGATAATCCGGCAAGGGATTTTAGGAGAAAGTTAAAAAGAATGCCGGCTGAGATATCTATACCGGAATTTTTAACAAGTTCTCTCAGTCGCTTGATGGTAATAATTGCCTGGTATGAGAATTCAGCTTCAAAATTTTTAGAGGTATCATTTTCATCTGGTCTGACAAGGTTTTTGTTGACATCAGATAGAATTGTAATGAGATAATCAGGTATTTGTTCAATATCCTTTGGAATTTCTGCAATAAGAACCATGACTTTGTTTACAGATATTTCCTCAGCTGTTAACCAAATCTTGTTCGTTTTGACAATTAAATGCTTAAATTCATTAATTCCTGACTTGTCATCACTGAACAATCCAAGAGATCCCAGCAAGTTAATGACATCTTTATAATAATAATGGTGAATTCCATTAACCAGTTTTGTGTTTTTATAAAAACCAGCGATGCAGTAAACCAGGTTATAAACGGAACTGTGAACAAATGGATATCCCATTGTGACATTGATATCATCTATGTTTTCAGGAATTGAAGAAAGGACAGCTAAAAGGAGTGTTTCATCCGCCAGTACAACAGCTGTTGACTCATAGTCCAGGGTTCCGGAGCTACTAAACTTATCAAGCCAGGCTGGTACAGCACAAGATTGTCCGGAGTTGGAAGGTATGCTTACGAAGGTGATGTTTTTATCTTTCCGGATAAGGTTGGCATTGCCTGAATGAAGCCTGGGAGACGGATATTTTCTAATGTTTTCTCTGATAAAATGACCGGCCTCGTGAATTGTATTGTTGATATAATATTCATCATAATCCCAAAGAAATTCTGCCTTTCCTGATGTTTTTAAAAAGCTGAATAAGATGTCTTCTGCCTTATTCAAAGCATTGAATCCAATAAAAAGATATTTACTGAAGGGCATCTCTTCGTGGTTTTTCTGTACAATAGACTCGGCAACATGCCTGTAAACCAGCCCCTCATATGCTATGCCCTTCGAATGTAACTCATTTCTAAATTCCGTATAAACCTGCAGCATCGATTCCCACAGGTTTAAAAATGATTTTTTATCATACGAATCATCACCCTCCCTGAATGAATCCCAGAACCTTCTGATTGCCCTGATCTGTTCATCCTGCAGGTACTCAAAGTAATTTTCAAGGTTTTTCAGGTCTGCAAGGTTACGGAAGAGGTCTTCAGGATTAACAAGGTACTTGTCAATATCATCAAAATCTGAAAGAAGCATCTCGGCATAGAAAAAGAACTCATCAAGACTGTCTTTTGAACCGGTTATTTTGTTATATACTGAGTACAGTTCAAAAATAAGTGTAAGCTTTTCTGCCACCTTGTAACCAGATAGCTGTTCCATCAGCTCTGTAATGGTGAAATATGCCGGTGACCAGAGAGGTCCGGATGACAATTCGGAAAGGTATTTATTGAAGTATAACCTTGAACGTTTTCCGGGAAAAATAACGGCAATATCCGGTGTTTTATCACCAAATTCTGACAGAAAATATTTTGCCGACTCTTTCAGGAAATATTCCATTGTCCAGATTAAATTTCTATTTTTGAATTCTGTATATCCCACTTTCTACCCTGCCATGTATCTTTTTCTGCAAGCAGGTTCTCAAACTTCACCAGTATCTGATCATATCTCAAATCCCATGGGATTCTCACATTAAATCTTGGTGGCGTCTCACCGGCAATCCTTTCCACGACAAATGAGGGATTCAGATTTTCAATGTATTCCACCATGAATTCAAGATAATCATCAATCCCCGGAAGGAACTGAAAATATTCAGGATGCTCTTTATATTCCTCGGCCATTTTAGTATTTTTCATTATCTGTAACTGGTGAAATTTTACCGAATCCAACGGCAGCATGGATATTACCTTTGCAGAATCAATCATTTCATCAATGCTCTCTCCCGGTAACCCGAAAATCATGTGTCCGCCTGTCCTGATGCCCCTCAATGCAGTTCTCTTTATTGCGTGAACAGAATCTTCAAATAAATGTCCGCGATTTATTCTGTTCAGTGTTTTATTGTATATCGATTCTATTCCATACTCAATTACAACAAATACTTTTTCAGATAACGATTGAAAATAATCAAGCATCAAGTCATCAATACAATCGGGGCGCGTACCTATTACGAGCCCGACAATTTCTTCTTCATCCAGAGCTTCCTGATAGATTTTTTTAAGCTTACCCAATGGTTTGTATGTGTTGGAGTATGCCTGAAAGTAGGCTACATATTTTGTAGCCGATTTATATCTTGTCTTATGAAACTCCTTACCCTCCCGAAGCTGCTGTCTGATCGGCCTGGAGGAACCGCAGTATGAAGGATTAAATGCATCATTGTTGCAGAATGTACAACCACCGGTACCCGCTTTGCCATCGCGGTTAGGACATGTAAATCCTGCATCAACGGCTACCTTTTGTACCCTGGCACCGAATATTCTTCTCATATAATCCGGGTATGTATTGAACCTCCTGTTATGTTTCCATGGATAATTCATCATCTTACTTTGTAATCTGAATAATTTTTCTTTTTGTAACATACCATAAGTACAATTCCACCTGTTCATAGCCCATTTGTTTCAATAGATCTGCATATTCCAGAATTTGTTCTTTGTGCTCTTTCAATTCCTTGTCACCGAATTTGTAATCGATGATAATGGCCGACCTGTTTCTAATCAGCACTCTGTCAGGTCTCCTGGTCTGAGCAGATTTCGTTAGAATATCCCTCTCATTAAGTACCTTCCATTCACCCGAGAACCAGCTTTTTACCTGGATATCTGAAAAATAGGATATCAGATCCTTTTTGATTATCTCTTTTTCAGAATCGCCTATTTTTCCCTGATAATACAGGGTTTCAATGGCAGAGTCAATATCTTCAGAGGAGTATATCCGGGAAAACAGATCATGCATGATTTTTCCATAGCTCAGGGGATGAAAATTGTTATCACCTGGTTCAAGATACTCCCTTGCATGATACGTAATCTTCATCCTGTCGATGGTATTGTTCTCGGGGTAATCTTCAATTTGAAAACTTTTATTGATGATATCATCTTTCTTATCTTGTATTTCAGGCAAACCTTTTTCAAAAATTTTGATGCCTTCACCCTGATTGATTCTGATATCCGGTCCGGTCAGTTCTTCTGTTTTCAGTATTTTGGAAATAAGTTGCGAAACGTTGTTTACCGGGCCTTCAGACTTTCTTGTATCTTCCTGTGCAAAACAATACAATGCATTTCTGGTCCTGGTAAATGCCACATAAAGAAGGTTAAGATTGTCGGTATAAATCTTTAGTCTTTCATTATAATAGTCACCCTCAAATATGGTTTCTTTTAATGCTCTGGTGTAATCCACCGGTACGATATCCATCATGCTGAAAGGTTCTTCCCTGGGTTGACACCATATAACAGCGTTAGACTGATCCATTTTCCAGTTACAGAAAGGAATGATAACCACATTAAATTCCAGTCCTTTCGATTTATGAATGGTCAGAATACGTATGGCATTCTGCTCTTCAGTCCCGGGTATGGCCTTTTGAGAGCCGGTCTCATCCCAGTAATCGAGAAAGGCTGGCAGGCTGGAGCTGTTAAAATCGATGTAATCGATGATCAAATCTTTAAAAGCCAGCAGAAAAGCCTGCTCTCCTCTGATTTCATTCAGCGAAAATATCCGAATGATTTCCTGAGTGATTTCATAGAGAGACATATTCACCGAATAATCGAGAAATTGATGGTAAGCTTCTGGTAGAATTGCCTTGATGCTATTTTCTGCTGAGTGCACAGTGTAGTCAGGAATGACAGCATGGGGAGCATAGCCGCTGTCTTTTTTGATATAATTGAGATATTCATACAGCATGAAATAATTATTTACATGGTTTTCCGGTTCCACGATATACCTGAAAAGTGAAATAATAAATCTGACTACCACAGATGAATTAAGAAATAAAGATTCATCCGAGATTACATTGAATTGATATAGTGAACGTGATTCCTGATTTTGATTGTACTCGAGAAGGTAATCAGCTATTTTTTTCCCTTCCTTTTTACTGCGAGTAATAATGGCAATATCATTCGGTGAGTATCCTGAATCCTGTAATTGCTTTATGATGTTTACCACTTCGGTACAGACAGTATTATCATAGTTTATTGTATCATCCAATAATCCAATCCTGATGTAGCCACCATCAGGTGTTTTTTCCGGCAGATTCTGCTCAATATCAGCATACAAATCATTGATGGTTCTACCGTCAGTTTCATCATCTGTATTTGATTCGGCGCTAAACTGTTGATGAAGAATTTTCGAAGCAACATTGAAAAATGTATTGTTAAATAAAACAATATCCTTTTTGCTTCGCCAGTTAACTTCCAATGATTCGGAATGAATTGCACCGGCATAAAAATCATCCAGAACATCATAAGCCAATATCTCCCAGTTACTGTTACGCCAGCGGTATATTGATTGTTTGACATCACCCACAACCAGACAGTTGTAGTTCTGTGAGAGACTGTTACTGATAAGTGGTTTGAAATTCTTCCACTGGAAACCGGATGTGTCCTGAAATTCATCTATGAGAAAATGATGAAAATAGTTACCTGTTTTCTCATAGATGAACGGGGTGTCATTGTTGTCAATGATTCTGTTAATGAACTGGGCAGAATCACTTATCATGAAGAGGTTTTTTTCACGGGTATAGTGATAAACAGATTTGGTAATATCGGTCAGGATACCAAGAGTATAAAAATTTTTCAGCAGTGTTTCTGTGGTTTTAAATTCTTTTTTGTTGTCCAGATAAAACCTGATAGCTTTTTGCAGCAAAGGATGAAGTGAATTTTCGCAGACTTTTCTGACTAAGGGCCATCTCGGATTCTCCTGTTTACCCCACATCTCAATATCATTAAAAGCCTTCAGTACGTATGAATTAGGATCAGGAATATCACCGGCTGCAAGCTTGTAAAAATACCCTGCCGGACCTTTACTTTTCTGATAGAAATCATCAATCAGCAGACCGTTATGGTCTATTGTATCAATTCCACTTTTTCCATATCCGGTAAGGATGGACTTAAAAGTATTTCTGATCCTGATAAGTTCCTTCCGGTAATCCGACAGAAAATTTTTGTCATGAATCTTTTTACCGATATTTTCGCTGAACTGTTTGTACCTCTCTTTGAAAATTTCACTTCCAAGCCTGAGCATCTCACGTTTCATGTTCCAGCTTTGTGAGCCTTCAATTTTACTTTCGGTGAATTCAGTCAACCAGTTGCGCAGTGGCTTATCCTCTTCGATACGTGTGAAAAGGTTATCGATCGCCTTATGTAAAATCAGGTTATCATCCATTTCGATTCTGTATCCGCCCTGTATACCTATTTCACGAATAAATGACCGGATGATATGCTGAAAAAAACTATCGATGGTACTGACCGAAAATCTGGAGTAGTTATGCAAAATCTTTTTCAGAGCGACCGGTAATTGTTAACAATGGCTGAAGGTAATTGCTTAACCTTCCCATAGCCAGTTCATGCAATACCCTGATGATTCTTGATTTCATCTCCTCTGTGGCTTTGTTGGTGAAGGTTACTGCAAGAATATGGCTGAAATCATCGGTATTGTTATATAGATGGGAGAGATATTCAAGGGTAAGTCTGAACGTCTTCCCTGATCCGGCAGATGCCCTGACTATGTTGAGTTGTGCCATCGATTTCTAAGGAGAATAAGTACAGTAGTAAAAGTAGTTTGTTGCATGTAACTTTCCAAAAGTTATAAATTCTTTTATTTGGTTTGAACAATTGGAATTATAGTTTCTCTTTCTGTCAAAGAAGATTTACTTTCTCCTATCCTGGTGCCTTGGATCAGATGCCATTGAAACAGATGCACAGGGCATTATTAAAATCATTTTTTTTAAAAGAAGTTTGACTTTATTTGATAGTGTTGTCAGCTTTTACTCATATTTCAGGGCAATCACAGGATTACTCCTGGCAGCAATATAGGCTCTGTATATGACCGTCAGCATTGCAATGATCATCGCCAGAATAAAAGACAGTAAAAACTCCCATACGGAAAGATGTATCCTGTAATGAAAGTTTTGCAGCCAGTTTTTCATGATGAGATAGGTTACCGGCCAGGCAAGCAGTGTTGCAACTGAAACCAGTATGAATATCTCACGGGTCAGTAAGACAATGACACCTGAAACTGCAGAACCGAGTACTTTCCTGATTCCTATTTCTTTTGTCCGCTGTTCCGAAGCATACGAGGTCAGTCCGAATAAGCCAAGGCATGCAATGAGTATGGACAGAATAGCGAATCCCAGTGAAATGTTGCTGGTACGGATTTCTTCGCGATACATGTTGTTAAAATCTTCATCCATAAAAAAATACTGTATTGGATCAGATGGGGCAAACTCTTTCCATGTCTGTTCGATGTTTTTAATCGTTTCCCTGATATCAGCAGCAGCCAGTCTGATAGTAACATATCCGCCCCAACCCCACCATTCAGGCTTTTTCTTGAATACATGGGGATAAATATCTTCATGTAAAGACTGGTAATGAAAATCTTTAACAACACCAATGATATTCAATTTTACGCGTTCTTCAGGAGTTTCAGCTGGTTGAACAAATCTTTCGGATAACGGATTGGTAAATCCAAACTTACTGACAGCACTTTCATTGATGATAACTGAGATGCTGTCTGAGGGATATTCTTCAGAGAGAAATCTGCCTTCTTTCATCTTCATACCATATGTATCCAGAAAATCATCATCCACCCAGTTTACATTCATTAAAACTGTTTGATCTGAAGCACTTCTGCCATCGATCATGAATCCGTTGTTATTATTAGGATGTCCTGGTATCGCAGTGGAGTTGGTTGACTTGAGAACTCCGGGAAACTTACTGATCTCTTCCCGGAAGACTTTAATTTTGTTATAATTTCCTAGTGCTTCTGCTCTTCTTATCACCATCAGCTGTTCTTTGTTAAAACCGAGGTCTTTATTAAGCATGTAATTAATCTGGCGATAGATGATGATGGTTCCAAGGATGATGATAACCGAAATACAAAATTGAAATATAACAAGTATACTCCTAAGCAGACTTTTACGGGAACCTTTATAAAGACCGGATAATACAGCGACAGGTTTAAAGGATGAAAGCACAAAGGAAGGATAACTGCCGGCTATGATCCCAATCATGACAGTGAGTATTATCATGGCGGGCAAGTTGACCCAGCTGGAAAAAAGATTGAATGAAAGGTTTAGCCTCGTGATATGATTAACCAGAGGCAGTGTCAAATGTACCAGCAATAGTGCCAACATGAGAGAAATGAAACTAAGGATTACAGACTCAAACAGAAATAGTCCAATCAATTGTCCTTTTGAAGAACCTGTAACTTTCCTAAGTCCTACCTCCTTTGACCTTTTGATGGATCTTGCAGTTGCCAGGTTCATATAGTTAATGATGGCAACCAGAATGATCAGCAGTGCAACGATGGAAAATATGTATACATATTTCCTGTCATTTGTTGGCTTAAGACCGTGTTGTATCTCCGGATTCAGATGAATATCGTCCAACGGTTGCAGAAACAGTCCATACCGGTTACCTGCAGATTCCCACTCTTCAAGACTGATACCAATTGCCTGCTGTAACTGCGGACCGATGTTTTTCTCCAGTATGGGTTTGATTTTTTCTTCAACTTCCTGGTATGATGCATCTTCCCTTAAAAGAAGATATGTGCTGAAGCTGTTTGAAAGCCAGAATTCATCATTTGCTCTGCGGTGAGTAGAGAATGATCCGAGCACATTGAATTCAAAATGGGCATTTTCTGGGACATCCTGCATGATACCGGTGACACTAAAAAACGTTGAATCTGAATTAATCCGGAGCTGCTTACCTATTGGATCTTCATTTCCAAAATATTTTTTAGCAGCGCTTTTGGTTAGTACCAGAGTATGAGGAGCAGCAAGGGCAGTTTTTGGATCTCCCTGGATTAATGGGATTGAAAAGATATTAAAAAAGCCGGAGTCTGCCAGCATAAAATGTGTTTCGATATAGCTCCTGTCCTGGATTTTTATGATGGCTTCATCCCAGTTATCCATCCTGACGGCATCAATCACTTCAGGTATTTCATTTGCAAGAGCCTTTGCAGTTGGTGCGGCTGTCCAGGCACCTTTAATTTCAGATTCACCTATTTTTCCGTCAAGGTAGACACGATAGATTTGTTTGTGTTTCAAATTGAACCTGTCATAGCTCAGTTCATTGATCACAAACAGTATGATGATAATACTACTGGCAATACCAATGGCAAGACCTGCAATATTGATAAAAACGTATGATTTCTGACGGATGATATTCCTGAGGGCAACCTTAAAAAAATTACTGAGCATTTCAGACTGGAGTTGGTTAGAATTTATTAATATGACGCATTGAATCCACTTTTGTTACAATGACGATTCCTTTTTTTTATTGCTGCAAATTGACAATCGCTTCACCACAGTATCTGCAATTACCTGATTTACTTATACCGGAATTTTCAATGAGATATCCTGTCCTTCGAATGACAGTTTTACCACATTTTGCACATCGGGTATCCTGGTAATCTTTGATGTGGATATTGCCTATGAATACATAATTTAGTTTTTCAGTAGCAATTTTGTAAAAGTTTTCCAGAAGTTCTGAGTCGGTTGCTTTGATACCCAGTTTGTACATCGGATGATAGCGTGACAAATGCAACACGGTATTTTTTCCAAGCTCTTTAGCGATCCAATTCACCATTTCAGTAAACTCTTGTTCGTCATCATTGAGTGTTGGAATGACAAGATTGGTTATTTCAACATGTTTATGATGTTTTACCAGTAATTGCAGTGTCTTTTTAACCGGTTCCAGCTTTGCACCGGACTGGGTTCTGTAAAATTGTTCGTTAAATGCCTTGAGGTCAATATTGAAAGCGTCAAGGTATTTCATCAGTTCCAACAAGGGCTCTTCATTGATAAATCCGTTCGAGACCATACAGTTCTTCATCCCGGCCTTATGAACCAGTCTGGCTGTATCCAGCATATATTCAAACCAAACAGTTGGTTCATTGTAAGTATAGGCAATACCTATATTTGCAGGCTTTGACCTTGCCAGTTTCACGATTTCATCTGGTGAATGGCTTTTGGCATATGAGAAATCGGATAAATCGGCCTGTGATATCTGCCAGTTCTGGCAGTATTTGCATTTCAGGTTACACCCGATACTACCCAATGACAAAATAACAGAACCGGGAAAAAAGTGATACAGTGGCTTTTTTTCAATGGGATCAAAGTTAATTGCAGATAACTTTGCGTAGTTTTCACTGAACAATTTCCCATCGTGATTCCTTCTGACACCGCATGTTCCCGTTGCATCTTTCCTGATGGTGCAATGATGCGGGCATAACTGGCATATAAGCTTGTCTTCTGACGTTTTATAAAATAGAGCCTCTTTCAAAATGATAATTATAAAACTGAAGTTATAAAGTTATGAAACGAACATGAACTTAGCGAATGAAATGAGTGATTTCACGATGTAAATAAAATTAGAATTTCTACGTATGAAAAAAGCACAATGATTTGGATCGAACTTCGCTCCGATATGCTGATCAAAACGTTCCGTAGATGGCACTAATATCTGTATTGCAATATATGGAGGAATAGAAGTAATAATCAATCCGGTTGGTAGCAATTTTTCTTTCAAGATGTAATACAGGATGTCCTTTCTTAACATTCAGATACTTACTGATATGTTCATCCGCTTTGATTGCTTTCAACCTTTGTTCTCCTCCGACAACATGAATGCTGTAATGCCTTCTGAGGATATCAAATAAAGACCTGTTTTCAAAAGAACGGGAAGTAAATCTTGGTAAATTGATATTGGGAAGATAGTTGATATCCAGAAAAATTGGTTTCTCGTCAAGAATCCGCAGTCTTTCCATATAAACATATCCTGATTCTTTTTCAATTTCACTCAGTGAAAACATGAAAGATTCATCCCATGCCCTGATTTCCGGTCCGGTAAGAATTTTAGTCTTCAAATTGCTTAATCCGATTGCTGTGGTGGTTCCTTTAACTGAAAGAATTCCGATACCTTGTGGTAAGCTGCTAACGATGCTTCCTTTACCTTGTTGTTTTTTTATGAAACCATCTCTGACCAGAGAATCAAGCGCATGTCTGACAGTAGGCCTTGTAATACTGTGTACCCGGCAAAGTTCATTTTCAGAAGGTAACAGATCGCCTTCCTTATAGATACCATCAATGATATGTTTTCTCAGTATTTCATACAGGTGTTTATAACGAGGTGTTTTTGTCATCAATCACAGTATTTTATGGATTTGTCTGTAGCAAACAGGAAATATTATTCGTAAATAACTTGTATTTACAAGTTATTGTTATTACTTTTGCAAAGTTAATCTAAAAATGCTGATTATCAAAATATTTGTTTGTTATTTATTATTTCTCATTATAACATGTTGATGTTTTTATTCTAACAAATTCAATCTAAATGGCTACACCTGTAATCATGCCCAGGCAGGGACAATCAGTCGAAACCTGTATTATTACCCAATGGCTTAAGAAAAAAGGCGATCTGGTAAAAAAGGGAGATATAATATTCTCATATGAAACTGACAAGGCAGCCTTTGAAGAGGAAGCTCCTTCTGATGGTCTGCTGCTTGAGATATTTTTTCACGATGGCGATGAAGTTCCTGTACTAACTAACGTTGCAGTGATTGGTGAAGAAGGAGAAAGTACTGCAGAATTCATTCCTTCAGGTGAGGATCATTCAGTGGAAAAGGAACCTGAAGCAGAAACGAAAGAGGAACTGAAAGATAAAATTTCAGCAGAAAAAGCTGAAATTGTCATTACAGAGAAATCAGGTAAGGTTAATATTTCTCCCCGTGCCAGGAATATGGCTGAAAAACTTGGAGTGCCATATTTTCAGATTTCAGGCAGCGGTCCGGGTGGAAGAATCATTGTACGTGACATTGAAGCCAATGCAGATTCAGTTGGAAAACTTACCGGACTGGCTTATGAGATGGCATCATCACACGGACTTTCTGCACCTGTAACCGGTTCAGGTATTGGAGGAAGAGTGCTTGCATCAGAACTTTCAAAACAACCTGTCTCCTCCGATGATTATGAAATGAAAAAAGTTACCAACATTCGCAGGATTATTGCAGAAAATATGTATGCTTCCCTTCAGAACTCTGCGCAACTTACACATCACATGAGCGCAGATGCCCGAAAAATTCTGGAATACAGAGTAAAGATAAAGGTAAAGGCTGATGCAGGTGAAATTCCTAATATTACCTTAAACGACCTGGTTTGTTTTGGTGTGATTAAAGCACTTAAGAAGATGCCTGAGATAAATGCTCATTTTCTTGGTGACAACATCAGAATTTTCAGGAAAGTTCATCTTGGAGTAGCCATTGACACAGAACGCGGCTTGATGGTTCCGGCCCTCAGAAATGCAGATGGAATGTCGATCGAAGAGCTTTCTGTTAATCTCAAAGAACTTGCAGAAAGCTGCAGGAAGGGAAATGTTGATCCGGAATTGCTTGCAAGTACTGCTGCTTCATTTACTGTCTCTAATCTTGGGGCATTGGGAGTTGAAATGTTTACACCGGTGATTAATTTGCCACAAGCCGGTATTCTTGGTATCAATACCATCATACAGCGACCTGCCGATATAGGAAACGGAATCATCCGATTTGTTCCCTATTTAGGCTTGTCACTTACCTATGACCATCGCGCTTTTGATGGTGCACCTGCCTCTGTTTTTCTTGGTGAGGTTAAACAACAGATTGAGAATCTTGAACTTAATATATGATTATGTACGATTTGGGAATTATCGGTGCCGGTCCTGCAGGCTATGTAGCTGCAGAAAGGGCCGGACAAAAAGGTTTAAAAGTTGTCATATTCGACAAACGGCAGCTGGGTGGTGTTTGTCTTAATGAAGGATGCATACCAGCCAAAACATTGCTTTATACTGCAAAACTTTATGAAAATGCCATTTCTGGTGAGAAATACGGGGTT
>Ga0114922_10004892_pt1 | contig 12389 bp, 13 predicted proteins | sample AartaG_FD_100975 | JGI IMG/M metagenome (GOLD analysis project Ga0114922, IMG submission 100975) | Deep subsurface microbial communities from Aarhus Bay to uncover new lineages of life (NeLLi) - Aarhus_00045 metaG | ecosystem: Environmental > Aquatic > Marine > Oceanic > Sediment | place... | reverse complement strand
TCTTTGTCTTTGTCTTTGTCTTTGCCCTTATCCTCAGCCTTAGCCTCAGCCTTTTCTTTGTCCTTATCTATTCTGTCTGCGTCTCCGTTTCCAACCAGGCTTTCTTTTACGGCTGTGATTAGCTCTTTCAGATGAAAAGGCTTGGTTAAATATTGATAGACCCCTAGTTCCTTTGCCTTTTCTAGATTTTCCTTACTAGTGGTACTACTTACCACTATTACCGGGATATTTTGACTTGTTTCTTTCAAAGTCTGAATGAGTTCCAATCCGCTCATTTCAGAAAGATTCATCTCGGTAATGATTAGATGAGGTTTTTCAAATTCTACTTTTTCCAGAGCAGCCAGGGCATCTGAGACACAGCTCACCATCTGCTGCCCCGAAGTGAGTGTTCTTTTATAAAATTTCTGTACGCGTGGTTCACTATCCACGCATAAAATCAATTTTCTCAGAGACTCCCCTGGATATTCTCCCTGCAGAGTTTGCTCTACTACTTCTCTCATCCTTTGCTTCTTAATTGGTTTAGTTAAAAAAACAGCCACATTTAATCTCTCTGCTTCCAGTCTTGCCTCCTTACTGGGATAAGCAGTAACCATTATTACTGGTAGGCTGGCCAATTGAACTATACTTTCCATCTCCTGCCGGGCCATTTTTACTTTTCGCAGAACTTCCAGGCCATTAATATCAGGTAGTTCCAGATCAAGAATAAGAAGATCTATATTTTCTTGAAGTGCTAGTTCTATAGCCTGCTTTCCAGTATCTGCGAATAGTAAATCATACTTATCTGACATCAGACTTTGCTTAAGAAAGAGTTGAAACAATTTCACGTCATCAACAATCAATATTTTCTTTTTCCCATTTCTGTCCATGAAATAAGCCTCATTTTGTGCCGGTCCGTTCTGGGAGCCGCTACTTTGTAGAACCTACCAAACCTACCCTATGACGCTGCCTGAGTTCGCACACCAAAGAGTCAGATAGCTCTACCATGCTTATTAGCGGTTTCCTCGATTCTGTTATTATTATCGGCAGAAAATGACTTAGCCTTTACCTTATCTCGCTGGTAAGAGGAGGGAATTTGCATTACCTGTCTATATTTAGATATGCTACGTCGTGAGAGTTTGATTTGATACTCCTTTTCCAATCTTTTTTGAATCATCTCATCGGTGAAGGGCTTAAAAAGAATTCCTCTTTCTCTTTCTTCTTTTTCTTGCTGAAAAACCTTATAGAGAAAATCTTGCACTCTTCCTTTATAAAAAAAGAATTTAAGTGGTTTTTCCTCCTTCTGGGGAGTGATAATACTTTTGTTGGCAATAGACCTACTAATAGTGCTGGGATTAACTTTCATTCGGCGAGCTAGCTCACTTTGAGTGAGAGGTAAAAGCTGCTCAGAATGTCCCGATTGAAAAAATTGATACTGGATTTCTTTTAAATGACAGATTACCTGGTAGATGGTAGTGGTTCTACGGTTTATTAAATCTAATTTCTTAAAGAAATTAGATATTTTACTTGCCCGGGAAGGAACGAGCTCCTTTCTTTTTATCATTTCTCCAAATCTATCATAATCAATAAGATATTTTCCTTTAATTAGATAACTCTCCTTTTCCAGAGGACAAATAAGAATCTTATCTCCTTTCTTTTCCAGAGAAGCTATTTTATGAGTTCTGGAACGAGGAGAAAAATCAAAGGAAGATAAAGAGGAAGAAGAGGCAAGAATGCTTCGCAGTTGAAACCTGTTTATAAACTCTTTAAATATCTTTATTTGACCGGATGATAGATTACATTCTCTGATAATTTCCTTTATATTTACCTCCTTTCCGTATAGAAATTTACGAAATTTTTCTATTCCTACAACATCTCCTATTTTCTTAAGAATAGTTAGTAGTTGCGGGTCTTTTTCTATAATCTCTCCTACTTCTATATCTTCTGGTTGAGGGACAAGCGCCTCTTTAAATTCCAGAGAAGGAGATTCTGATAATATCTGGGGAAACTTTCGGCAACTGATGAGGTGATATTGGTATCTTAACTTCTGAAAAAGGGGATCTCTTTCTACTTTATTAATATATTTTTTAAAATCGTTCTCCGGCAGAGAGAGGAATTGACCTAGTTTTATCCTTCCTATCAATTTGAGCTTTTGAACCAGACGTTGTTCTCCTTTTAATTGATATTGAGGGCTCATTCTCAAAGTTTGTGGCATTTTTCATCTCCTAAATTTTAATGTCCAAAAATTTACCCTTTCTTTCTTTTTTTTCTATCTTTTCTTCTTTTCCTCCTGGCTTGTATATTTTAAGTGCTTTAATCTTCTCCTTCTCTTCTTTTGTTTCTTTTGATTCTTTCTTTTCTTCTTTCTTCTCTTGAGGAAGATAATGATTGCGTTTTTTCTTTTTTTTCAAATAATTATTCATTTCCTGGGCAAATTTTTTTTTCTCTGATTGAGGCTGCTTTTTTTTTGCTCTACTTATTCTTTCCCGTACGCGCTCACTGGTTAATATTTCTTGGATATTTTCCAACCTCATTTCTTTATCCTTCCTTGATAGTTCATAGCTCATCGACTAAAACAAGGATCAACGAGGGGAAACGAGCATCGAGAATCGAGTATTCAGAACTTAAGCTCTTTTTCTTTCTTCTCGAGCAACAAGCGACTAGCAACGAGCAACGAACTTCGATTCACCATTCACAATTTACGCAATACGACATACGAGTTCATAACTCATAGTAGAACGCGGTATCTCTTAACTTAGCTCGCATACAGAGAATAGCTTTGCTGTGGATCTGACAGACACGAGATTCTGATACTTTCAGTATCTCTCCGATTTCTTTCAAAGTTAATTCCTCATAGTAATACAAAATAATCACTTGCTTTTCTCTTTCTGGCAATTGTTCTATTATTCGTTTCAGATTCTCTTCAATTTCTTTCTTTTCTACTGTTTTCAAAGGATTATTGGCTTCAGGCGAAGGGATTATATCTATTAAAGGGGACCCATCTATGTCAGTTCCTTTTTCACCTTTTTGTATGTGGTGCAGAGAGAGAAGAGGAAAATAAGTCATTTGTATACGAAGCTGGTTCAATCCTTCCACCTTAATATTTAAAGCTGCGGCCAATTCTTTGTCGGTTGGCGGTCTATTGAATCTGCTCTCTAGCAAAAGATATGCCTTCTCGAGAAGATGCACTTTTCGGCGAAGAGAACGAGGAATCCAGTCTAATGACCTCAATTCATCTATTATGGCTCCTCGAATGCGTGGTATGGCATAGGTTTGAAATTTTACTCCCCGGCCAGGATCAAAACTATCCAGAGCTTTTATTAAACCAACTATTCCGCTGCTGATTAAATCCTCTACAGAAAGAGAGGGTAAATTAGCCAGAGGCAAACGATCCACCACATATCTGACCAGAGGGAGATACTGGATGATTAGTCCTTTTCTTATTTCAGGATCATGACTGTGTTTGTAGTTAGACCAGATTTTTTTTATCTCATCTGACGTCTTTTTTGTCTTCAGGGACATTTACTATTCCTATTGACCTTATTTTAACTTCGGGAACGATTTCATTATAAGAAAGAACTATCAGGGACGGTATAAATTTTTCCGTTATTCTTTTAAAATATGCCCTTATGGCAGGAGAAGTCAGAACAATCGGCTGATGATTTAAAGAACCTGCCTTTTTTATCAGGGGAGTGAGACTGGCGATTATTTTTTGAATAAGTTGAGGCGGCAGATTGACATAAGAGGTGCGCTCTTTATGTTCTATCCCCCGAGAGATTCTCGCCTCCAGTTTGGGGTCTAGAGTTATTACGTGCATTTTTTCTTCTTCATTCTGATATTGCTGGCAGATTGAGCGGGCCACACCTTTTCTTACGTATTCAGTTAAAATATCTGTATTTTTAGTCTGAGGGGCCCAATCAGCTAGTGTTTCCAGAATAGTGAGCAGGTCCCTTATGGAGATTCTCTCCCATAGAAGATTCTGAAGAACTTTCTGAACTTCTCCCATTTTCATACCCTCAGGAATTAATTCCTCTACTACTGCTGGATAGTCCTTTTTGAGATTGTCAATAAGAGATTGCACCTCTTGACGCCCTAGCAGTTCATGAGCAAATGATTTTACTATTTCTGTAAGATGAGTAATAAGAACGGATGATGCACTGACTACGGTGTAGCCAGCCATCTCTGCTTTCTCTTTCTCCTTTTCTTTGATCCAGATGGCAGGAAGGTCAAAAGCAGGCTCTTTCGTCTCTACTCCTTCCAGATGCCCTGTGGCTACACCTGTATCTATGGCCAGATAGTGTCTAATCATAATCTCCCCCCGGGCAACTTCCGCACCTTTTACCTTTATCTGATATTCATTGGGTTTTAACTGAACACTATCTCTCACTCGCACGGGAGGAACAATCATGCCTATTTCTAGAGCAATCTGGCGACGAACCAAAGTAATTCGTTCCAGGAGGTCTCCTCCCTGAGATTCGTCTGCCAGAGGAATTAATCCATAGCCTATTTCTAATTCCAGAATATCAATTCGCAACAAATCTTCTACATTTTCCTCTTTTTTAATCTCCTTTTCTTCTTCTGCTTCTTTAATGGCTTCAGTCTTCAAATTACGATTGGTGATATAAAATATAGCAAAGCCAAGAACAGCTAAACCAAAAAGGGGTAGTTTAGGCAAACCAGGGATAAGGGCACAAATAAAGAGAAGTGAGGAGACCACAGCTATGGACCAGGGTCTACTGAGAATTTGTCTGATGAAATCTCGAGCCAGATGAGAACTAGAAGAGGCACGGGTCAGTATTATTCCTGCTGCCGTAGAGACTATAAGAGCTGGAACTTGAGACACCATTCCATCTCCCACAGTAAGTAGGGCGTAAGTTTGCAGAGCTTCCGCAACAGACATATGCTTTTGCAGGATGCCTATGCTCAGTCCTCCTATTATGTTAATAAAAAGAATTATTATGGCAACAATAGCATCTCCTCGAACGAACTTGCTTGCTCCGTCCATGGACCCGTAAAAGTCAGCCTGTCTCTCTATCTCTTTACGTCTTTCTCTTGCTTCATCGGCAGTAATCATTCCGGCGTTTAGGTCTGCATCAATACTCATCTGGCGACCGGGCATAGCATCTAAAGTAAAGCGAGCCGCTACTTCGGAGATACGAGTCGCTCCCTTGGTGATAACAATGAAATTAATGATGACCAGGATGAAAAAGACTATCATTCCTACTATGTAGTTACCTCCCACTACAAAGTAACCAAAAGACTGAATCACTTTCCCAGCATAGCCTTGCAACAGGATTAATCGGGTGGAACATATATTGAGGCTGAGTCGAAATAAGGTAGATAAAAGAAGAAGAGAAGGAAATACAGAGAAATCTAAAGGTTTGTCTATATAGACAGTTAAAAGAAAAACAATGAAAGCACAGCTTAGATTAAAGCTGAGCAGCATATCCAGGAGAAAGGGGGGCAGAGGAACAATCATAATACCGATGATTCCTACTATCCCTACAGCAAAGATAATATCGGTTCGCTGGGTAGCTAAAGAAGAAAGTTTTCCTTCACCATTCATTCTTCACTCCTACGATTTCTTTAGACGATAGACATAGGCAAGAACTTCCGCTATTGCCTGATAGAATCTTATAGGTACCTCTTCTCCCACTTCCACTGATTTATAAAGCGCTTGAGCTAACCAGCGGTTTTCCACCAGAGGTATCCCATGCATCCTGGCTAATTCTTTGATTCTTTCCGCAATGAGTCTTGCTCCCCTGGCTACCACCACAGGAGCGTTCATTTTTTCTCTTTCGTATTTTAAAGCTACAGCAATTTGAGTAGGATTAGTGATAACCACATTTGCTTTAGGAATCTCCTGCATCATCCGTTGTCTGGCTACCTGTCTCTGAAGACTACGAATTCTACTCTTAAGTAAGGGACTACCCTCGGTCTGCTTGTGCTCCTCCAGGACTTCCTGCCGGGTCATTCTCAGTTTCTGATTATGTTCCCATCGCTGAAAAATATAATCAAGAACAACTAAAGGGACTAATCCCAATACACACCTAAGACCCAATTGATAGACGCAATTTGCCACAAAAAGAAAAATCTGTCCAACGCTTTTGCCAGTGAGAAAAAGCAATTGAGGAAGCTGAGCTCTGATAGTTATATAAGCAATATAGGCTATAACGAAAATCTTCAACATAGAAAATAGTAATCGCATAAGCGCTCGCTTGGAGAATAAATTGCCCATGCCTTTGACCGGATTAATTCTATTCAGGTCAGGAGCAAGGGAAGAACTGCTAAATATAAACCCTACCTGCATAAGATTAGTTGCTATCGCTATCAGCATAATTCCCAGAACTACCGGTAACAAGAATTGGGAGACTTGCACTATTCCCCGAGAGAAATGAATGGGAATTTCGGATAAGGTCAAGGGAAAGGTAGAAGCATTTCTCCAGAGATAACGACTGAGCTGAGACAGCCCTTGAAAAATTCCTGACCCAAGGAGACGGAGAAGAACCAATCCACCCAGAAGGATCAATAGAGAATTTAACTCTTGACTCTTGGCCACCTCTCCTTTTCTACGAGCTTCCTGTTGACGACGGGGAGTAGCCGGTTCAGTTTTTTCCTGAAATGTTTCTTCGCCAGGCATTGAAGTTCCTATCAAATTTTATCGTATTCCTGGGGGGGAGCAGGGGATGTTTCCCCCTCAAAACTTCTTCTATCTAGCCCCCATAGTTTGTAAGGTAAAAATTAATTCTTGATAGATATTGAAGAATAGACCTCTTAAGAAATAGAGAAAATAGGGTAAGCAAAGACCGAGCATAATCAAGCCGATTCCTATTTTCAAAGGAAAAGCGAGCATAAAGATATTTATCTGAGGCACCAGGCGCATCAGTACCCCCAGAGTTATCTGAGTTAGAAGAAGAGTACCTATAATGGGCGCTCCTACCTTTAGAGAAATTAGGAAGATGTCCCCTACCAGACCAACTACTCTTTGGACTGTAACCGGTTGCAGGGAAAATCCTGTCAGGGGAACTAGCGAGAAACTATCCACCAGTCCTTTTAAGAATCCGTAATGCGCATCTAAAGATAAGAATATCAATATAGCCAGAAGGTTCTTAAAGTTGGACACAAGGGTAACTTGCACCCCTGATTGAGGATCGATTACTCTAGCCATGGAAAGACCCATTTGCATACCTATGATCTGTCCGGCCAGTTGTATTCCTATGAAGAGCAATTTAACGCTGTATCCGAGAGTTATTCCCAGAATTAATTCCCCACCTATTGCCAGAAGATAAGACATCCATTCTATAGGAAAAGAAACTATTTGAGTATTGGCAACCAGAGGAAAAACAATCAAAGAAAGAAATATAGAAAATCCTATTTTCACTTGTCCGGGGATGCTGCGAGATTCCAGAATAGGAAAAGTCATCACCATCCCTGTTATTCTGGTTAATATTAGCCAGAATAGCAGAATTGTAGTGACCGGCATAAGGATTATCCACTTTCTTAGCCAAGAGGCTGAATTTGGTATAAAGTTGAAGTATAACCTATTAAGACCTTTATCATCCAGGGCAAAAGAAAATATAAGAGTATCCCAGCAGCTAAAATTTTGGGAACAAAAGTAAGAGTCATTTCGTGAATCTGGGTTATTGCCTGGAGAATGCTCACTATCAAGCCTACCGCCAGGGCTACTATTAATACAGGTAAAACAAGAAGACCGGCGGTGAATATAGCTTTTTGACCTATGGCAATGACCATTTCGGGAGTCATTTTTACCCCTTTTTAACCAAAAAATAGAAACACTCTCCTGGCTGATTCATCGAAAGCTGCTAACCATTGATTGGACTACCAGATTCCAACCATCTACCAGGACGAAAAGAAGTATTTTGAAGGGAAAAGAAATCATTACAGGAGGAAGCATAAACATTCCCATAGACATAATTACACAGGAAATCACTATATCAATAACCAAAAAAGGAATGTATAAAACAAAACCAATTTGAAAAGCAGTCTTGAGCTCGCTAATGATGAAAGCAGGGATGAGTATGTGAATAGGCACATCTTCCGGTGTGGCAGGCTGTTCCATCTGAGACAGATTAACAAATAGAGCCAGATCATTTTTTCTTGTCTGTCGAAGCATAAACTTCTGCAGCGGTTCAATCCCATTCTGCCATGCCTCTTCCTGAGTTGTTCTGCCTTCTAAATAGGGTTGCAGTGCTCCTTTTCTTATCTGCTCCCAGGTGGGGGCCATAACGAAGAAGGTTAAGAATAAGGCAAGTCCGATAAGAATCTGATTAGGAGGTATTTGCTGCGTAGCCAGGGCATGACGCAAGAGAGAAAAAACGACCATGATGCGGGTGAAAGAGGTAACCATAATAATAAAAGCAGGAGCCAGAGAAAGGACAGTTAGTAGAAGTAAGATTTGTAGAGCAACACCTATGGATTGAGGTTCTGAGCTTTCTCCTATTTCCAGGTTTATTCCGGGAAAAGTGAATTCTACCGGAGAATCAGCCCACACTATCCTTCCCATGACAAATAAAATGACTAGCAAGGAAAAAAAAAGGACAAGAAGTCTTTTTTTTCTAAAGCAATTAACCATTCTTATGTTTCCAATTAGTTCTTGACTTTTCTCTAGAACGAGAAGAAAAGTTAGAAGAGATAAAGTTCTTTAAATAGTCCGAAAATTTGCTTCCCGCTGAAGATGGGGAAAGTTGAGATTTTAAAGATTCGATGGCAGTTTCGTCTTCTATAGTAGACAGAAGATGAATTTGCTCATCTACTCCCAGAACTAAAATTTTTTCCCCTGTTCGAATCAGATAAATATTTTTTTTGGCAGAAAGAGAAAGTCGCCCCATAATGCTAAACACTTCTTCATTTCCAGAGGCGGAATACCTGGTAGTTCTAAAAAACTTTCGCAGAAAAAAGAAAAAGAAATATATTAATCCTAGCACCGCCAGGAGGGAAAAGATAGCTCGGAGAGGACTGGAAGAAAAGGGGGAATTAAGAGAATCGAAAGAATCTTCATATGAGGAAACTGAAGTATCTCCCTTATCCGAATTACCACCTGGCAAGGAAAGGACCTGGGAAGAAGTGGGTTTTTGCTGAGCAAAACAGGGTAAAACTCCCCTATAATAAGAAACGCCTATGACTGTCAGAACCAAAGCCAACACCACTCCTAGAAATTTTTTGTTCACTGTAATTTCCTTAACCTGACTTCTGGTTTGATGATTTCAGTAATTCTCAATCCGAAGTTTTCATCTACTACTACCACCTCCCCTCTGGCTATAAGTTTTCCATTGACTAATAGTTCTGCCGATTCTCCGGTTAACTTATCCAGTTCAATTACAGAACCAGACGTTAGTGCCAGTACTTCTTTGATACTCATAGTGGTGCGTCCCAATTCAACAGTGAGTTGAAGGGGAATATCAAAAAGTAATTCAATATTATCCGGTTCCGAAACAGAGGGTTTAGACTCCAGAGGAGGAAATTTGGTAGGTTGAACGTTAATTTTTTCTTCCTGGCTGACATCTTTCTCTTCTTCTTTTTTTAGGATTGCTTCCTTCCCTTGCAATTCTTCCTTTTTTGACTCCATTCTAATTCTCCTCGGAACTAATTTTAGAGGTGATTTGGATTGCCTTTCGTCTTCCCACACGTCCCGGACTTCCCCGAAACTTAGAAAAACCTTCTACTTTTAAGACTAAGTCCTGCTGAACTCTCTGTTCTAAAAGAACCACATCACCTATTTTCAATTGAAGAAAATCTCGCATATTGATTGTCGCTGTTCCCAGTTCAACTGTTATCTTGATATTTGTTTTCTCCAGGTTTTTTTTTACAAACTCCCCTACCTTTTCTGGTGATTGTTTGCGCGTTTCAGATGTCCATTCATAAGGGCTTAACTTGGGCAAGATAGGTTCTATGGTTGCACAAGGAATGCAAATGTTCATTACACCTGGACTTTTTCCTACCATAGACTTCATGGTGACCAATATGGCCATCTCCCCCGGATGGGCGATGTGGACAAATTGAGGGTTGGATTCTCTGACTTCTACTTTGAACTGAACAGGAATTATCCGTTGCCAGGCTTGTTCAAGACAACTCAAAGCAAGATTAACTACTTCTTTTATAAGAGAGTGTTCGATTTCGGTGAGTTCACGTGCTTCTTCTAGGCCCGTTCCCGACCCTCCCAACAAACGGTCAATAATAGAGAAGCTAAAGGAGGGGTCAATCTCTAAAATAATCTGACCGGGCAGAGGCTCTGCACTAAGGACAGCAAGGTAAGTAGGTTCGGAAAGGGATGCAATGAACTCAGCATAGGTTAATTGATCTACAGATATTATGTTAAGCTCCACCATAGTTCTTAGATAATTGGCCAGTTTAACTGTATAGATACGGATAAAATTTTCATGAAGCAATTCCAGGGTTCGGATTCGATCCTTGGAAATTTTAGTTCGCCGTTTGAAGTCATAGACAACCGCTGATTCTTTCTCTAAAATATCCTCTACACTTTTTTTAACATTGCCCGAAGAGACAGCAGAAAGCAAAGCCTCTACCTCTTCCTTGTCCAGGATTTCTCCCATTTTTTTCTCCTATTGAATGAGGAATTTTCCAAAATAGGCGTTAATTACTCTTCCCCTGACCAGTCTTTCATTGAATTGAGCTACAATTTCTCTGCGAAGATTGTTTTTCCCCTCTATTGTGTCGATGTCTTCTAACCTCTTACTGGAAAGGAGCGTAATTAGAGAATCGAGTAAAAAAGGTTTCAGCTCTTCTATCTCTTTCATCGCTTCTGCTCCATCCAACTCCAGGAAAAAGGTAACTCCAAGGTATCTTCTTGCTCCCTCCCCGGCCAGATTTACCGTTACGGAATCAAGGCTATATATTGTTCCCATTGGTGCTTCTTCAGTGATTATCTCTTCCTCCGCGGAAGAAGCAGTTGAAGAACCAGTAATTCTCCCCACCAGAAAATAGGAACCCACCAGGACAGCACCTACTATTCCTCCCCAAAAAAGGAGAAAGCGCAAGCTAAATATCTTGCCAATTTTTCCTTTCCCCGTCTCTTTCTTCTCTTCCTTTTTTTTCTTCTTCTCTTCCTTCTCTTCTGCCATAAAACTCCACCTCCTTATTACTCCTTTTTTCACTAAGTAGATGAAACAATGATAGCCATCTCCACTCTTCTGTTAAGAGCTCTGTGTTCTGGGGTATCGTTGGAGACCAGGGGTCGGTATTCTCCATATCCTGCGGCAATAAGCTTGTCTTTGTCTATTCCCTGTTCTTCTAAATACTTCACCACATTTATTGCCCGGATGGCTGAGAGCTGCCAGTTGGAACTGAATTCTTGGCTATGGATGGGGAGATTGTCAGTATGGCCCTGCACGCAAACCGAATAAGGATATTCTTTGAGAAGGGGAACTACCTTTTTCAATATCTCTTTGGCTTCCGTCTTTAATTCCGCCTTCCCCAGTTCGAACAATAACTCCCCTGAGAGCTTAATAACCACCGCTCCTTCGCTAGTCTCAATCTCCAGCTCACTTTCTTGCCTCAATGCCCGTCTGAGATTGGCAGATATCTCTGCTCTAATTTTGCTTTTCTCCTGTTCGATAAGATAATCGAAATCCAGAGGGAGCTTTTTCCCCCAGAGGATTCCTTTCCCACCGGTGGCGAGAAATTCCTCAAAGGACTCACCTACTAACTTAATCTTCTCTTCCTGCATGGTGCTGAGCGAAACCAAAATGATAAAAAAGGTCATCAGCAACATCATCAGATTGGCGTATAACATCATGAAGCCAGAGCCTCCTCCTCCCCGCTTCCCCTTTTTCCCGGTCTTCATTCAGCTCTCTCCCTTGTCTCTCCTTTTTCCTGGAGTCCTTGAGCAGAAGTCATTTTCTAATGAGAATCTCCACTCTTCGATTGAGGGCACGGTGCTCTTCGCCATCGTTGGCAAATAGAGGACGAGAATCAGCATATCCGGCAACACTCAAACGAGCCGGGAGAATTCCCTTTTTGATAAAGGAGTTTCCCACCGCGATAGCTCGAGCTGCTGAGAGCTCCCAGTTAGAGGGAAAACGTCGGGTATGAATCGGGAGGTCGTCCGTATGTCCGCCGATGTTGATCTCGTTGGGTAACTCCTTCACGATTTCGGCGATCTTGTCCAGTAGAGGCATAGTTTCCTCTTTCAGATCCGTCTCTCCAAGATCAAATAGTAAAGGACTGTCCAGATTAATAAGTACGCCTTCGGATACAACGCTCATTTTGGCCTCGAAATCCTCAAGCCCTTGCTCTTTGATGAACTCTCCCAGTTCCTGGCTAACAGATCTTCTACCAATCTTGCTTACCAGAAGAGGAACAATACTTGGTTTGGTCTGCTCCATAGATCCCAGGGAATCGCCGAGGTATCCCCACATCAATCTTATCTCGGGGAT